>PDYJ01000010.1_pt1 | contig 155130 bp, 148 predicted proteins | sample 1430841 | NCBI WGS metagenome assembly PDYJ01 (sample SAMN07237672, study PRJNA390542) | Gut metagenome, whole genome shotgun sequencing project. | isolation source: fecal pellets | host: Mus musculus | place: USA: New York, NY | collected 2016-10
ACAACATAGGTATTATTTGTCCATGCCCCCACTTACTTTCGATGTTAGTTGCAATAGAACTTTGAACATCTTTAGGAAGTGAAATTTCTGAATGCTGACGTGTCAATGCATCCACATTTGGCAACGAGAAGACAGCAATTAGCAAAATTGCTATCCATGCTATCAAAGCACCAAGATGATTTTTCAGCAATTTCATGTGCTACTTTCCTTTCCCCTTATTTTGTACCTTCAACTTGAAGTTTTGGTGCTACAAGTCTTAAAAGCATCTCATGGTAATTATCGTCAGCTTCTTTTTCTGTTTCATCGATCACATATCGATCTAAGAAAACATAACCCAAAACAGCTCCAAGTAAACTATGCAAAGAAACAACATTTTTCTTGCCTACATCCAGCTTTTCTCCTAGATCTACTATCTTTAAAACCTCTTCACGAATTTGCTCATTTTGAACATATTCATTTAGTCCATAGTAAATACTAGAAATAGCCTTATCATGTAGTAAAAAGTCTCGTATTTCATCTGCAAATCTAAACAAAGCATCTAGACCTGAATGGCCTATTATCTTCTTTGTTAGGTGCTGACGCAAAACTTGCAGTCTATTAACACAAACTAAAACTAATAAATCATTACGATTAGCAACATAGTGATACAAAGATTGAGACCTAATCCCCAATGCTTTAGCTAAAGTTGGCATTGTTAATTCGCTTAATCCCTTTTCACTAATAATTGTTATAGCTTGATCAATCACTTTTGAGCGGTCCAAAGCTCTTTTTTTAGCCAAGATAATCACCTTCTTTTTTGTGTACTCATATACTTTAACACGTCAATGTGTAGAAAACAATCTACAATGTGTAGAAATTTATCTACTTTTTGAAAAAATAAAAAGGAGTTAAAAACTCCTTTAAATCTATTTTTGTTTAGTCATCCAATTATTAATCGAATCACCAATTTTAGCTAGATCAGCATCTTCTTCACTAACCATGGCCATCGTATAAGGCTTACCATCTTCTTGAATTATGGCTGCTCCTTGTTTTTTATCAGCTATTCTATAAACCACACCATTAATGTTTTTGGCTAAGCCTTTTTCAGGAAAATTAGCTAACTGTCCTAAAATTTGATTATCCACACTAGTTCCTAAAATTTTTCCCTGGTAAAGCTTTTGCATAGTATTAACTAAGTCACCACTACTGGTTTTTCCGGCAAAATCTTTACCAAAATTATCAGTAATTTCAGTATTGCCTGCACCAAACTCTTTTGCAGTTTGATTTACTTTTTCTTTTCCAATTTTATTCAAAATAATATTAGCTGCATTATTATTTTGCTGACGCATCATTAAATCAAGTAAATATGTATAGGAATAAGCCATATCAGTCTTTAATACCTTATCTCCACCATTTAAGTCACTTGATTTAACTTTATAAGGAGTCGCCGAGTTTAAGCTTTTATCTTGAACTGCCTTGTAATAAGCGAGCAGCACAAATAATTTTAGAACATTCCCAGCATTTAAATTGTCCTGACTAGTATTTGTTAAATCGGCAAATATTTTAGGATTATTCAAGTCCTTTACACTTACTTGATAGTTTCCTTGAACGTTTGAACTAGCTTTAACAATGGCTTTAGCTAAATCTTTATTACTATTTTTTGAAATAGCGGCCTCTCCAATCTCACTTTCTCCATTAGTAATACGAGTTTGTTTAGTGCCCTCTTTCATTTTACTTTTTTGAGCTACTTTGGCTGTTGAATTTCCATAAATTTCTAAAGTTTGTGTCTTCATATGATTAATACTAGTCATATAAAACATTCTAAGCTAAATAGTGAATTAGTTATCCGACGGGATAATTGATTCACTATTTTTGTTCTTTTGTAGAATAGAAATAGTAGTAAAACTATATGTCACACGGCCTTTAGACGCTTGACGTCGTATATAAAACTGGCAGTTTTGCTTAGGTTTTCAATAGTCTCTTCGAAGAATGTGGACACTTTGATGTCGAGTTTAGAAAATTAGATCTGATTTCTTAAGTATATACGTTTTACTACTTAGCTTTAGGAGGTTTTAATCATGCAAGTTACTTTTGGAATTGATGTAAGCAAGTCTACTTCTACTGTTTGCGAGTTAATTGGTGAAAGCAAAAATGAGCTTACAATTACTAATGATCGCCCTGGCTTTATTCAGCTGCTCAAAGAATTGTCTGCTTTTTCTAAACATCCGCAAATAATTTTTGAAGCTACTGGGGTCTACTCACGCAGATTGCAGGCTTTTCTTGAAGATTATGACTATGATTATGTAATTCTTAACCCACTTAAAGCTAAAAAAGAAATGGATATGGGATTGAGACACAACAAGACTGATAAAACTGATGCTTATCATTTAGCTTTAATTCAACGGCTTCATCATCATCCAGTTAAAAAACTTCAATCCCAAACTTATAAGCAGCTTAATTCACTGAGTCGCTTCTATGATCAGCTAACAAGTGACTTGGTAATGGCAAAAAATAGGCTTCATCAAGCTTTACAGTCAACTTTCCCTGAGATTGAAACTTTATTTTGTTCTGCCAAAGGCAAAAATTATTGGCAAATATTACTCCATTATCCTCATTGTGATTTAGTGAGAAAAAATGATAAAAAGCAAATTATTAATTGGTTGATGCAGTTAAAAGGCGTTGGTTTTAAGCATGCACAAAAGACTGCAGATAAATTGATCACATTAGCTTATAAAGCTTATCCTGTTGTTTCATGTGACAGTGTAGAAGTCGAACAGGTGCAATACTATGCCCATAGACTGCTCAGCTTAAGTGAGCACAGAGAAAAGATAATTGAGCGAATGGTCCAGTTAGCCAAATCCTTGCCTAATCATGATTTAGAAAACCTAGAAAGTATTCCAGGCTTTGCACAGACTACTGCAGTTAGAGTCTTGGCAGAATTAGGAGATTTACGCAGGTTTAGTAATCCTAATAAAATTAATGCCTTTATTGGAATTGATCCAGGCAGATATCAATCCGGTGAAATGGACTCTAATTTGAGCATTACTAAGCATGGCAATGCAGTGGCACGCAAGCTACTATATCGCGCTATTGTCAAATTGATAATGCATCAAAGACCAATCCTTGTCATATAGCAGACTATTATGAAAGCAAAAAGCTATCCTCTCAAACCAAAGGGTTCAAGAAGATAGCTATTGCTTCAATACATAAATTAATTAGAACAATCTATGCTCTGATTATCAATGATCAACTATATGATTACAACGTAGCCACACATAACCAAAAAGACTTTAGTCGTAATTAATTGATCAAGTACATTATAAAACGAAGTCTGTAAAAATAATACATTTACAGGCTTATTTGTCATACCATCTTAAAAAAATAATTCGCCCATAATTTCTATTTATCAAAAATACAACTAAAAAATAAAGTCAAACACCCTATTGTGCTTGACTTTACGTAGAAAAAGCTAATGCACAAAAAGAGGATAAAATCGCCCCTAAAAATATTTTATTTTTCATTAAAAATCTCCTTAATCACATATTTTTTATTTTATCATGCTAATACCTAAAAAAGTTTTAAAAGACTAAGGATTATTCTATTTTTTAAGATTATCTTTTCTTTATATAGGATTTGCTGAATGCGTTCACAAATTGTTCTTTTTTTAGTACAATAATTTCAGTATTAATATTTACAGTGAGGGATTATTATTTATGTTGAAATATATGATCGGTATTGACGCAGGTGGTACACACTCTACGGCAATCGCTTATGATGAAAACGGTAAAGAATTAGGTCGTGCTGAATCCGGCCCAGGTCAAATCAACAATGACTACGAACTCGGTATCAAGAATATTGCTCAAGCAGTTAATGAATTGCGTGACAAAATTGATGGCGATTGTATTAAAGTTTTAGCCGGAATTGCCGGTTTATCCGTTGTTGGTAATGCACCAGAAGTTGCAGCAACTATTTCTTCAATGGTTGGTAATATTCCAACTCGTGCTATTACTGACTCACTTCTTGCTCTTTACAATGGTCTTGAAGGAGCAGACGGTGCTTTAGTTATTGCTGGTACTGGATCTGTTGTTAATGGTCGTCAAAACGGCTCTTTAATTGCTGTTGGTGGTTACGGTTCTTTACTTGGAGATGAAGGTAGTGGTTACGCTATTACCAAGGCTGCTCTTCAAGCTGCTCTTCTTAGCTGGGACAAGCGTGAAAAGAATTCTTTAATTGATTTATTCGTTAAAGAATTCAATGTTGATAACATGGGTGAAGTTCCTGCTAAATTCTACAACTTAACTAGTCCAGAAGTTGCTTCAAAGGCTGTTAAAGTTGCTAAGTTAGCAGATAACGGTGATGAAGATGCTCGTAAAATCATTGCAGATCAAGCACATCTTTTGGCACGCGATATTATTATGTGCTTAGACCGTTACGAAGATCCTAAGCCAATGCGCGTTGCTTTAACTGGTTCAGTTCTTTCAAACAACGCTATGATGCGTTCATACATGGAAGCAGAAGTTAAAGAAAAATACCCAGACGCAGTATTTAGCGTTTCAAATGGTGAAAACGCACGTGGTGTAATTTTTGATAAGAGCAAAGATTACCGCTACTTCACTAACCATAACGATGATGAATAATTAAATTAAAACCATAAAAACACCTCGGTCTCCGAGGTGTTTTTTTATCTATAAATCTTTATACATTAATACGTGTTCTATACCACCCTCATCAAATGTCTCGCCTTTAACTTGATAACCAAGACGATCATAAAAAGGCTTCGCTGTCATTTGCGCATGGCAGTATATCCGATTAACATCCTTTTCTTTTAGGTACTCATGCACCTCTTTCATCATCTTGCTTCCAAGGTGCATCCCTCGTGCATCTTTTGAGACCACAACTCGACCTAAATACCAATCTCCATTTTCATCTTTAAAAATTCGACAAGTAGCTAAAGCATCATCTTTTCCGTCATTTAAACTAAAAACATGAATTGCATGAAAATCTTCATCATCTATTTCAGGTAAAGTGATTTTTTGTTCACTAACAAAAACTTCATTTCTTAGCCTTTCGACGCAAAAAGCCTCATATCCAGTCATTTCATCAATTGTCTTAAAACAAAATTTCATTACTTCAACCTCTTAACTAAAATCAAATCCGTCTGTGGATCTTCTCCAACTACAAAAGTGTGTTGACTAACTCTTTTAAAACCATCTTTTTCATAGAAAGCCTGAGCTTGATAATTTTTCTCCCAAACTCCAAGCCACATATTGTCCTTCTCTTTTTCTTTAGCTATTTTCTCAGCTAATTTGATTAGAACTAATCCTAATCCTTGATGTTGAAAAGCTTGCTTCAAGTATATCCTTTCGACTTCTAAAGCATTAGGAACTACCTGCTCTGTTTGAGCATGTCCTTCATTCACCTTTAGATAGCCAGCCACTTTATTATCTACAGTTAAAAAGTAAAAACTACTATTCGCATTTTCAACTTCATCTTTTAATTTTTCTTCTGCATATGCTGTATCCAAAAATTCTTTCATATTTTCGGCACTATTTTGTGATCCAAACGTTTCTAAAAATGTTTGTCTTGAAATTTGCTGTAAATGTTTAATGTCGGTTACTGATACTTCTTTAATTTCATATTTTGCAGTCATATTAATACTTCCTCTTTCCACCATTCTTTACAAAATTCCAATTTTCACGTGCATTTTTCTCGAGAACGCTTAGATATTTTTGTAATTGAGCCTGTTCATCTTTAGTTAAGCCTTTTGTTACTAACGTATTTGAATAGACATTTTCTCTTTCTATTTCTTTAGCTAATTTTTTACCTGTATCGGTTACAAATAAATGTTTGATTTTCTTATTAGTTTCATCATCTTCTTTAAAAACAAGTCCCGCTCGTTCAAGCTTTCTAATTCCATGGGCAGTCGTTGTACGATCAATGTTTAATAATGTAGCTAGGTGATCAGAAATAATCCCTGGGTGTTCAAAAACGCGAGTTAAATATAAGTATTGACCACGATTTAATTCCAAATCTTTAAACTCAATATTAGCAATTGAATCCAAGGCTCGTGAAATTGAACCAATTTCTCTCAAAATATCTTCTTCTGCCATCTTTATGTCTATCCCTCCTATTTGTTTGTTCTAGTATATGTTATTATTGTTGCAAATACAACAATGATAAAAAATGATTATTACTCTATTTGATTTCTATGTTAACAATAAGTAAAATCTATCTGAATAGTTAAATAAGGGGGATTATAAAATGATTTTAAGAAATATCGGAATTCTTCTAACAATTATTGTTGGAATTGAGCATATTGGAATTATGTGGCTAGAAATTTTTGGGAAACCTGACTTACAAGCTAAGTCGTTTGACATGGATGTAGATTTTGTTAAACAGCCTGCCGCAAAAACAGCTTTAGCTAATCAAGGTATCTATAATGGAATGCTAGGTCTTTTAATCTTAATTGTATTTTTCTTCTTCAGAATGCCAACTTTAATCACTGTATGGCAACTTTTGCTTGCCTTTGTTGTAGTTGTCGCTATTTTTGGGGGCTTTACAGCAAGTAAAAAGATTTTTGTTGTTCAAATGCTACCTGCATTAATTGCCTTCATTCTACTTTTCTTCTAAAACATCTATAAAAAAATGAGGATTGTCATAATGACAGTCCTCATTTTTTACTTAATATTCTGTTTTTATTGATTCCAAGCACTTTCGAACTTAGTCTTACCGGCATCAATTTGTGAATTCCAGTTTTGACCCTTCTTTGCTTGTGCAAAGATGTTTTGCATAATTGAATTCAATTGAGTGTAGGCAGCGTTGCTGTTCTTAACTACAGGAACACTGTATAAGTTCTTCATTGCCTTGTCTAATTGAGCAGGAACTTTAGACTTAGTTGAGTTCTTGTAAGCACTAGAGTTAATTACATTGTTGGTTACAGGGATGTATCCAGTTTGATCAGCCCAAGTCAATTGTTGGTTCTTACCTAACAAGTACTTAATGTACATGAAGGCAGCTGCTTTTTGTTCTGCAGTACCCTTGTTAAACATGTAGATATCAGTACCTTGTTGCATGTTGTACTTAGAAGGACGAGGTGCAACACCGTATTGGAACTTATTACCAACACCCATCTTAACAAATCCTTCACCAGCACTAGTACCTACAAACATTGCAACCTTTTGGTTAGAGAAGTCACCAGAAAGGTAACCAGCTGAACCAGCAGTCTTGAAGTAACCAGCTTTAATACCATCAGCATAGTAGTTGATTACTTTCTTAGACTTAGAACCAGTAAAGTTGATGTTCTTAGAGAAGTTTACGCCTTCATCCTTCATACCTAAAACGTAGTAGTTTGAAAGTGAGTCGAATCCAGCACCAACAACCTTGTGGTTACTCTTTTCGTAAATCTTCTTAGATGCTGCCTTTAATTCAGCCATTGTCTTTGGTACTTTAACACCATATTTATCTAATAAATCTTTGTTATAAGTTAACATTTCAACAGATTTATTAAATGGAATACCATATTGAGTACCCTTAATTTGTGCACCCTTTAATAATTCTTCACGGATGTCACTCTTCTTAGCTGAGCCCCAACCAATCTTACTATTGTTAATGTAAGGGTCATATCAACCAAGCGTTTGCTATTAGCGGCATTTAAAAGCCAGCCAGGATAAGCTTGAGTAATTGTAGGCAAGTTATTTGGTGATTGCAAAGTTGAGTTAATCTTTGCTTGTAAATCAGTATACTTACCTTGGTTTTCAAGCTTAACAGTAATGTTAGGATTCTTCTTTTCAAAATCCTTAGTCAAGCTTTGTAAAGTCTTTTCTTGAGTTCCAGTCATACCATGCCAGAAAACTACAGTAGTTTTCTTGGTAATCTTAGTTGGAATATCAGCTGACTTACTACTTGAGCTATCATTACTCTTAGAATTTGAGCAAGCAGTAGTGCCTACAAGGGCTAAAGCAGCAACTGCAACTGCTGCAAATTTTTTAGTGAACTTCATATGTTCCTCCCAATAAAAACAAACAACAAAATAAAATTTTAATTTTAACTAAGCGTAAATACCTCTCCGCGCTTAGGTAAAATCCTTTCTCCAAATGGGTTTTCTTCTAATTCTGGATGCAATGTGTGCACAGGAGCCAAAATTTTTGGCTCAAAACCCGCAATAATTTCTTTTAATTCAGCTACATCCGCATGTCCTGAACAACGTAGAGTTATCAATTCAATTCCACGTTTTTCAATATTTTCAATAAACGGAGCATAAGCTGGATCAAAGTCTCCCAGAGGCTCAGCATTACTATGAATGTATAAGCCTCCCTTTTGTAGTTGATCATAATGACCCACTACTTGCCAGAAATATTGATGATCGTCCTTTAGAAGATCTTGATAACTAACTTCAAGATTTGGATCGAGCGCATCAATCTTTTCATCTTCTGGCAAGTAGTAGTAAGGAACATCCTGCCGTAATGCCAATTTTAATAATTCAGCACGTTTAGCATGAAGGACTACTTTTCGAGGAGAATCTGAAATAATTCTCAAAATTCGCTCTACATTTGTAGGATAAGTATTAAAAGTCAACTGGCGCTTTGGATTATCTTTTTGGTATTTAACTACTCTTTCAGTAAGCTCAACCTCATTCTTAACGCCTTTGAACTCTTCACTATCCTCTTCACTACGTTCTGGCCATGAAACACCAGTACCTTCGATAATTAGCATATCACATTCCTTACCGGCCGCCATAAATTGACGCACCCAATCGGGATGATAACCATGCAAGCGAATATCCCCAGTATGAACGATTGTCTTATCAGGCGTTTTGATGATTAACCCAGTTGCTCCGTAAGCATCATGATCACTAGGAACAACGGTTAAAGTTATATCTCCAACTTTAATGGGCTGGTTTAATTTAGCAGCAATTATAGGACGTGTATAATTCTTGGGTTTATCAGCTGCTGGCAATAAAAATTCTCCATCCCGATTCAACACTGGTAGCAACGCCGCAGTTAATGGACCAGCATATAGTGGAATATCAGGCGCTAAAAGATTCATAGCTTTACTATGATCCAAATGAAGATGAGAAATATAAGCTGCGCTATGTTGCCAACGTTCATGATCTATTTCTTTTCCCGTAATCTTTGGATCATAGAAATTTGGTACATCACCAATCAATTGATATTTAAGAAGGGTTGAAAAATTTTCATCTTCCATTTTTAATCCAAGTTCTGGACGGTACACTTCTCCTAAATCAAATAATACATGTGACTTATCATAAGCTACTTCAATCATTGGGCCGCCAATAGTCGTTAACCCATTATAAAAAGTAACTGTAGTTTTAGGCTTTGAGGTCATTACGTACTACTCCTCGAATAATTTGCTTTCTAAAAATGAAGTAAACAATTAAAACAGGTACTACTGTTAAAGTTGCTGCTGCTAGTTGAAGTTGCGTTTGAGCACCCGCATCAGAGGCAAAGGCAGCTAAACCATTGTTCAATAAGCGCATCTTATCTTCATTTGTTACCAATAATGGCCATAAGAAGGAGTTCCATCCTGAAATAAAACTAAGCAACGCAACAGTAATTAATCCACCTTTAGACATTGGAACTAGAATTTTCCAAATATACTCCCAGTCAGAAGCTCCATCAATCATGGCTGCTTTATAAATTGTTGGTGAAATTGCTGTGAAGTAGCTTTGTAAATAGTACATATAAAAGATAGATGTTAAGAACGGTAAAACCAATCCTAAATATGTATTCAATAAGCCTAAATGAGCAATTGTATTGTAGTTGGTAAAAATTATTGCTTCTCCCGGAACCATTAAGAGTGAGAGAAAAATTAGCTGAATAAATCCTTTTCCCTTAAACTTCAAGTTGGTCATTGCAAATGCACCGAGAATTGAAGTAAACAATGTAACAATTGTTGTAGTTGCCGCTGTAATAAATGTGTTTAAGAAGTATCTTGCAAATGGTGCTTGCTCAAATACTTTTTGATAGTTACTCCACCTCAAAGTCTTTGGAATTAAAGTTGGTGGAATAGTGGTGGTTTCTTGATAGGACATCAATCCACCTAAGATCATATAAATAAATGGGAAAACAGTTATAATGCCAAAAATTCCAATGAATAGATAGACAAAAATCATTCCCCAACGTAGTTTTTTCTTCTTCATTCTAACTGTTCACCTTTTTCATCAATTTTCTTTGTAAGAAAGTTACGAACAATATAAATAGGAACAAGACTACTGTTGCAGCCATTGCTACACCAGGCGTACCAACAATTTGGAATTTATTATAGATATAGTAAACTGCCGTCATTGCCGAATTACCTACACCAGCTTGTCCATTAAATAATGCATAAACTTGGGTATAGATCTTAAATGCCCCAATTAAGTTTACAGTTAAAAGAAATGCTAAAGTTGGAACTAACTGTGGCACGGTTATGCGCCAGAACTTTTCCCTACTTGTTGCACCATACATATCAGCTAAAACATAGTAATTTGGTTCAATGTTTCTTAACGCACCCATCAAGATAACGATATTAAATGCCAAAGATGACCAAACACCAAAGATAATCAATGAAACAAGACTTAGACTCGGATTATCTAACCAATCAGGCTGTGGTAAATGAACAAGTTTTAATAAGAAGTTCAATAAACCGTATTCACCATTAAAGATATAGCGAAATACAATTCCAATTGCGATTGTACTGGTAACATATGGCATAAAAAACATAGTTTCAAAGAAGGCAGTATGTTTAATCTTTGAAAAGATAAACCATGCTAACGCAACAGAAATTATTAAGGCAATTGGTACAGCTAAAAATGAATAAATAGCTGTATTCATAATTGCACGCCAAAATTCTGGATCGCTAAAAATGTATTGATAGTTAGAGAGTCCATTAAATTGAAGATCAATTAATGGACCACCCTGAAAACTCATCGTAAAAGCACGTAGAATTGGCCAAATACTAAATACAGTAACGCAAATAATGGCCGGTGCTAAAAATAACCAAGCTTTTTTCTGATTATCTTTCATTAATAGATTCGCTCCCCATCTGGCTTAAATAAGTAAACGCGGTCTAAGTTCATCTTAAATTTCACGCTATCTCCAGGTTTTATTTCTTGCTCTAAATCAATCAATGCACGCTGATTTGTTCCAGCATGAGTAAATTTCAATACTCGTTCGCGTCCAATCAATTCGACATCATCAATCACTTCGGAAAGTTCGCCTTCATCACTTAACTTTAGGTTTTCAGGACGAATACTCAATGTATAGTCTCCGGCTACTAAGTCGCCTCTAAATTTTGCACTATCTAATTTTCCAACTGGAATTTCAAAGTCTGTCCCAATAATCTTATTGTCTGCTACCTTTACATCAAAATTATCAATTACTGGATTACCAATAAAGTTAGCAACAAATTGATTATTAGGTTCAAGATAAAGGTCTTGACCCTTATCGTCTTGTTGAATTACTCCATTATGGAAAAGAATAATCTTATCACCAATTGAGAGTGCTTCTTCTTGATCGTGGGTAACGAATAAAGTAGTAATTCCTACTTCCTTAACCAAATTACGAATTTCTTCACGAATCTTTAAACGTAAGCGGGCATCTAAGTTACTTAATGGTTCATCCATTAACAAAATTTGTGGTTCTTGCACTAGTGCACGTGCAATCGAAACACGCTGCTGTTGCCCACCAGAAAGATTGCCCGGCTTTTGATCAGCTAATTCTTCAATATGAGTTAATTTCATAAATTTTTGGGCAATTTTTTCAGCTTCATCTTTTGGCTTCTTGTTCTTTCCCACTGTCATTGGAAACATTACATTCTGTAAAACAGTCATATGTGGGTATAAGGCATAGTTCTGGAATACATAGCCAATATTACGATCTTTTGGCGCAACATTAAGAAGAGACTTACCATTTACAATAATGTCTCCGCCAGTCGGATTCAATAATCCGGCAATCATATTTAAAGTTGTAGTTTTTCCACAACCACTAGGACCCAACAAGCACACTAAGTCGCCCTTTTTTACAGAAAAGCTGACAGACTTAATCGCTTGGTAACCATTCTCATAAGTTTTTTCTAGGTTATTTACCTGAATGAATTTATCTTCGTTCATATATCTCTCACTACTACATTTAGATTTAAATCATATTACATCACAAATTTTATGATAAAAGCAACAAAATCACAAATATTTTTTCAATAAATAATTCGTACTTTGTGAAATTTTGCTGCTTTTTTGTGGATAAGATGTGGATAATGATATCATTTAAGGAACAATATTTCCATAAAAATAAAAATAAATCGTATTTTACCTCTTGCATTTTTTAGATGTCCCCTTGGAATCTGTTTTACCAACATACAAGATAGAGAAAGGCGAACAATAAAAAAACACTACATCTTGTGCAGTGTTTTTCAAAAAATTACAAATTGTCGCCACGTTCAAATTGAAATTTAGAAGAATTTAGTGCTTGTCTCGTCAAATCACTTATTAATTTCTTAGTTTCATTAGTAATATATGCAGCCGTTTCAGCATTAGCAGCAGTTAAGTATTTAGTTTGTTCTTTTCCAGACAATCCTCCTGCTTTCTCATCGGTTGCTGAGATACGGCTAACCGCATAACTTTGACATTCATCTCTAAAGTTCTCAACCTGGTAAATAAACTGATGATATCTTGGCTCTACCAAAACTTGTAAACTCTTATACAACCAATATGCACTAGATTCTGGAGTAACCATATGACTAGCCGTTTGATAATTTAATGGTGTGTCATCAATATTGGTATAGAAAGGTACATAAGGACTATAAGCATAAAAACCAAAGTTTATCCATTGAATACCTGCTATTTTTTTAGGAACATCATTTCTAATTTGAAGAATACAACTAGATTGATTTCTATCCAAAGCAATTGATCTAAACATTTTTTGCTTCTTATCATCCCCTGAAGCAAACGATCCCATTGGGTCATATTCAGTACCGTTATAGTGACTAGACAAGAAAAATTCTACATCCTCAACGCCAATTTTCTTTTCTGGCTTTCTAATAAATGGCATTTCTTGACTTAATGGGTCTTGCTCAACACTTGGATTAAAAAGCTTTTGTCCATACCAAGTTCTTGGGGTGTTATAGTAACTATCTGCTTCTGCTTTAGTACCAAAAATATCTCTAAAACTCCACTTACCATCAGTACTTGGATTTAAGTGATTTTTTTCTACAAAATCACGAATAGTTGGTGCATACATAAAATTATCATGATCATCAAAATCAATATCTTGAATCACCATTATATTAGGACAAATTGCATAGGAATCTTCGGGAATTCTTTGTGCTACCCATTGATGACCAGCGCCAGTTTCAAAATACCAAACTTCATCGTGGTCAGAAAAAGCGATACCATTACTTTCACCAGTACCATATTTTTCAATTAATTTACCTAAACGCTCTACCCCTTCACGAGCAGTCTTAACAAATGGTAAGACAAGGTAAACCATCGAATCTTCATCTATTCCATCCTCTACTAATGGATCATGACCTAAACAGCGAGCATTTGTGGCCTCTGTTTCAGTAGCCGACATAGCAACGTTATATTCATTAATTCCTTGTTCATCCCAGCGACCTTCTGATTCATCAGCTGTTGGAGTGGCAGTCCACTTACAACCATGTCCCTTTAAATGAAGCTTTAAACCATTATATTTTGAAACATATTCTTCATCATAATCTTTTGCTTCATGGACAACAAAAGTCTTTTCATTAATGCCGCCATAACCGTCTTCATCACGAGCAATAATGGTTGAACCATCAATTGTAGCCTTTTTTCCGACAATCATTGCCGTACAGTTATCCTTGCTTTTGTTCATTGTTTTCTCCTAAATTAAATATAAAAATTAACTATTGATTAACTACCATATTACGATCTATTTTAGCCCTACCATTATTATAATCAAATACATAATCAGGCTGCACGTTATAGATATAAACGTTGAAATCCAAATTATTATTTAAACTTATAGCCTGCAAATTAATACCACGTGCCATTAATTCATTTCCCCTAAAAATTGCCGTTGCCTGAAAAATAACCTTATTTCCCTGTTTTAAGGCATTACGTACTTTTCCTTCAAAAATAGTCTGAATTTTCTGGTTAGAAAAAGCTGTTTGCGTAAATAGGTTTTTAGGATTATTTTGATCACCTGATTGATTATTAGGGTTATAAATTCCACCTTGATCGATTCCTGCAGAAACTGAATAAGCAATTAAGTGTCCACGATTATAAATTTGAGTCCCATTTTCACGATTAGAATGCCATGCAGTTGGATTAATAAACTGTCTTACACGTAAAGAATCATTCGCCACATTTCTTGGCTCTAAGAAGGCAGTATTTGAATGAGAAGTTCGGTTCAAATTATCTAAATTAGAATAGATTACTTTATTAACCTTCCAGGCATTCTTGATCAAAGTTGACTTATTATTATTTACATAGACATAGGCCTTGTCCCCGCTCTTAAAGTCTAAATTAGCTAATTTTTGATAGTCAGTACTGGACAATCCGCCATAGTTGGTATCCGCTGTTGTAGCATTCTTTACTACTTGCTGGGAATTATCTTGGTTTTGATTCGCTACTTGATTAGAAGAATTAAGCTTAAACCAACCACCCCAAATAATAATTACTAGCGCTATAATCCAGTTTGCTACTGTATTTGTCTGTTTTTTTCGATATCTTCTTCTCTTTGCCATTTATTCTTTCCCCTAACATTATTTCTTTCAGTATAGATATTTGAACGTACGTTTGCAATGTAATTAATAATTTTTTGTTTATTTAGACTGTTACAATAAACGTAATAAGTATATTGAAAACAGAAAGAAGATTAAGAATGGAATACTTTAATTTAAATGATGGAAATCGAATTCCTAAAATTGGTTTCGGAACCTATAAATTAAATGGTTCTCGTGGAGTTTTTGCTATTCAAGCTGCATTAAAGAATGGTTATCGTCTACTTGATTCTGCTGTTAATTATGAAAATGAAGGAGCAGTAGGTCGTGCGATTAAAAATAGCAGTCTAAATCGTGATGATATTTTTATAACATCTAAATTACCAGGTCGTCATCATAAATATCAGGAAGCCATAGAACAAATTCAAGAATCGCTTTATGCTGCTAATCTTGATTACTATGATCTCTATCTGATCCATTGGCCAAATCCAAAGGAGAATCATTATCTTGAAGCCTGGCAAGCCATGCTAGATGCCCAAAGATTTGGCTTAATTCGCTCAGTAGGTGTTTCTAACTTTGAGCCAACACATATTGAACATTTATACCGTGAAACAGGCGTTATGCCCGCTGTTAACCAAGTAGAACTTCATCCCTACTGGTCCAGCAAGACAATTCGTGAGTATGATGATAACCATAACATCATTACCGAAGCATGGAGTCCGTTGCAGCGTGCAGGTGAAGCTTTTCAAGAAAAAGAAATTATTGACTTAGCTCAAAAATACCATAAGTCACCCGCTCAAATAATTTTACGATGGGAAACTCAACTTAATGTTGTTCCTATTCCCAAAGCTAGTTCCTATGAACATCAAATTAGCAATTTGGATATTTTTGATTTCAAATTAACGCCTGAAGAAGTCCAAAAACTTATCAATTTAGACAAAATTTCTGCAAGAAGATTTGATCCTAATGAACATGAGGAATTTTAGAAAGTAGGTAGGCTGGATGCAAAATATATTAAATAAGCGAGTCTCAAAAATTGCCTTGTTTTATGACCTCGTTTTTGTCTACATGATATCTAAAACAACCGAGATTCTCCATCATCTAGAGCATGGATTAGTTTCACCTGCCTCTTTTGCTCTTTTTGCATTGATTGTAATTATTTTTATTAATTCATGGATGATTCAGACTGTCTTTACTAATAGATATGGTATCGGTAGTTGGGCTGACATTGCTTTTTACTTTATTGATATGATGATCTTACTTTACATGTCTAATTCTTTTGATACTAATAATTTAACAGAGATGAAAGTTCTATTTATTTCGGCTGGATTACTTTCGCTTACTCTAGCAAGCCACTATTTAATCAATTACTTTCAAGTTAAAAAATTCTGTCGATCGAAATATTTCCCGGGCATTTTTTATGATTTTAATTTTTAGGGCAAGTACATTAGTTATCGGGGGGATTTTAGATAACATTTTTGGCTTTATTTTAGCTGTTATCGGCATCATATTAAGCTGGTTAATGCCACTTCTCACTACAAAATATACTCTTAAACATCCAATTATTTTTCCTCATTTACTTGAACGACTGAATCTCCTAGTAATTATTATCTTTGGTGAAACAATTATTGGTATTGCGGATTACTTTCAACCTAAAACTTTTTCCTTCTATTCTATTCTTATCTTTTTAACCGTTGCCTTGCTATTTTTCACTTATGCACTACAATTTGATAAATTAATTAATGAAGACCAAGAAGATGTAACAGGTAATATACTAATCTATCTTCACTATTTAATAATCTTTGGCATTAGTTTAATTACTGTAAGTATAAAATTTATCCATGAATCGGATGCTAACTCATGGTTTGCTGTTTTATGTTTATATTGTGGAATTGGTTTATTCTATTTAGGACTATTATTTTCAACTCATTACAATAAACTGCAATTTAAGTTAAAAAAATCAACTATTTTTCTTTTTATTAGTACAACTTTAATTGGAACTATTTCTTGTCTCATCTGGTCAAGCTTTGAAGTTATTACCATCCTCACTTTTATTATTGTTTCAATTAATATTGGTTGGCTCGTACATGTAAATCTTCCCCATATCAAAAAAGGAATCCTGCTTTAGGATTCCCTTTTTAATGTAAAAAATATTTTAACTACGTGCCCAATTATCAAGAACATTCAAGAAAAATTGCTCCGACCAAATTCTAATATTTTGACCTTGTTTCTTTAATGCTCTTGCCTTATTTAATTCAACGATATCAGTTCTGAAGAAATCATGATCTCCAACTAAAAGGTAGTCTGTATCTTGACCAACTTCATCCTGAATAAAGCCACCCAAATTCTTTACAGCATTCGCTAGTTCATCTTCATCTAAATCTAAGTCGCCAGCAATTACAACATTCTTATGAGCAAACGGACTGCGGAAAGCTTGGCTTTGCTTAACAAGCTCAGGCCATTCACTAGTTAAATCTAGTGTTTTGACCATTTCTTGTGCTCTAAGCATATGTTCTTGCTTAAACAACTTATGAAATTCATCGAAAACCTTTTTTGTATCTAGGCAGTCATCTAAGCCACGATGCTCTTGAGTTTCTGCAATATCTAATCTATGCATACAATCTAAAAGCCGATTGTGTTGTTCTTGCGGATAAAAACTACGAGCTAAACGATAAACATCAACATAGTCATTATTTAAGACAGTTAAGTGATACTTTTCAGCTAGGTCATAGACAAAATTCAAATCAAAATTAACATTATATCCAACAATCGGATCACTACCGATAAATTCACGATACTTCTTTATTGCCTCTTGAACCGGTAGTCCCTTTTCTTCAATCGTCGCTTCATCAATTCCATTTAATTTGGTAATAAAAGCAGGCACCTTATTGCTATCAGGAAACTTCACCAATTCTGAAAAAGTTGCAACTACTTCTCCATGGCGAACCTTTAAACCACCCATCTCTGTAATCCGATCACGGTATGGACTAAGACCCGTAGTCTCCACATCAATTAAGGTATAGTTATCAGGAAAACCAGGCTTTTCAATGCCTTTTTGCCGTATTTTTTCTTGACCTGCTGGAATTCGTAAAACACCTTGAATAACTGAAATACTCATTTTTTACCTTTCATTATTTTGAAATCTTTTCAATTGCTTCAGGAAGAGCCATTTCTAGGCCGACACTTCTTTTTTGGATATCGTCCGGCAATTCATCTTGACTTAAGTCTGCTGCTACATAATGCCAATCTTTGAACTGCTCAACCAGTTTTGCCATTGGATCAAGAAGCTGAGGACTAGTTGGATCAACTCCTAGTTCAAGCACTACAACCTTATTAGTCTGATTTCTTGTTAAGAACCAACGAAATCTAGTATTTGCATCTTCATCTGGAAAGAAGTGAGTATTTAGCGGCATATGAAGTTCCATTGGTGAATTACAATCCTCACATCTTGGAACCTCGCCCTGGCCATTAACGTATCTCTTCACTGTTGACAAATCAGAACGTGTACCGTGATTTAAACCACTAGAGCACTGCATCATTGTCCAGTCACCAAAAACATTAAAGATTTTTTCTTGATCAAAGCCAGCTTTTTCAAAAAAATGGTCAAAAGTACTAGTAGCAATAAAATAATTCTTTCTATTTAACAATTCTTTTAATTGCTTCATTGCTTTACTTGGCTTATATTCAACTGAATACTCATTAATTAGTTGACTCCAGAATTGCCATTTTTCATCCCAAGAATCAAAATCTTTATCTAGTGCATCCGCAATTGTTTTTACATGATATTTTTCACTTATATTTTTATATTCAATCGGAAAGGCCAAATTGTCAAACATATCAAGGCCTTCCATCTGTGCAAACCCATTACCTGCAGTCACAATAACCGCATCGGCATCTGCTAACCATTTTTTTGTTTCTTTAAAATCTTTCATGATCATTTCTTCCTTTTTTATTTTTCAGAATATCCTACCAGACGTAATTGTCCATCAATATATTCTCCTAAAAAGACATCATCAGGACTATTATAACCAGCTTTAGTTACTTCTTGTTCAAGCCAAGCATTAGATTTATGGATTAAATCCAAAACGTCTTCATTTATCTGCCCATCACTAATAATCGGAAAGCGAATATTATCTTCATCATTTTCAATTATCGTTAATTGGCCATTTTGTTCAAAAATACAATTTTTCACTTTTTCAACTGAATAAATTCCGCGACTTCTAAGTCTAAACATTAATTCATTGGCAGAAATACCAGCTTTCATACAATTTCCGACCAACACATGACCATTTTTAATTACTTGAACCGGTTTTCCATCAATCAAATTACGAATCCAATTACTGCGCTCGCGCCCAAATTTCAAAATAAAAACTACTAAAGTCCAAACGATTAACACCAATAAAAATTGAAGAACGGTAATACTTTGATTATATATTAAACCACCGATAATACCGCCCAGTACATAATTTTGCAGCTGATCCAAAGCTGTTGTTGGAGCTAAATTACTTTTTCCAAAAACATTAATTTGAATGATCAAGGTTAATATCCCTAGAGAAAACTTAATAAATAATTGTGTATAATCCATCTTTTACCTACTTTTGCACATATACATGATGATCAATCACGTGCGCTCGATTTAATGTATAGCTATTATTGTTTTCGTTTAAATTCAATTGATAGTCTTCATTTTTCGAATCAATTCGCACAATCATCCCATCCTGCAAACTCAGTGAACTGACCATCACATCGCTTTCTTTAACATTTTCATCATCAGCAACTGATTTAATAAAGGGAAGAATTTGGGCAGCTTTAGACTTCTGTTCATTATTTTGCACATATTTTTCATATTGCGTGCCGGTAAATAATAATAAAAACAAGAGGGCAATGATTCCTAAATCCCTATATCTGGTATTAAAACGATCACGCAAATATAGAATTGCAAAAATAATCATCGCACTAGCAGCAATAATTATTAAAATATATAAAGCTGTTCGATCTGTATTTTGATGGTTTTGAATATAATTTATCGTATAGAAATTCATTTAAATCTAATACTTTCTCTTTAATGGACTTTCATCACGTTTATCATTTAATAAAACATGCTGCTTCGCAATTTCAATCAAGGTTTTAGCTAAAAGAGCCATGCTTTCAGTTGTTACATATTCATATGGTCCATGGAAATTTGCCCCACCATTAAATAAGTTAGGTGTAGGAATACCCTTTTCTGAAATAAAATCGCCATCTGTTCCTCCTCGAAATGGGATAACTTTTGGCTCTAATCCAAGAGACTTATAGGCATGTAAAACTAGATTTACTACATAGGGATGCTCTTTAATCAAATCTCCTGGACTATGATATTGATCATGCATTTCAAAAGTTACTCGATTTGTCCCATACTTTTTATTCAACTTATCCACTGTACCTGTGATTAACTTTTTCTTTTGCTCAAAACCATCAGTATCAAAATCTCGAATGATTAATTGAATTTTTGCATAATCGACATTGCCGTTATTGGATAAAACCATAAAATAGCCATCAAAATCTTTACTATTTTCAGGGACCTCACTTCCTGGTAAAGCTTGAATAAATTCACTAGCTATCAAGGCTGCATTGACCATAAGACCGTATGCCTCGCCAGGATGAACTACTGTCCCATGAAAATCAATCGTAGCCGCTGCTGCATTGAAGGTCTCAAATGCAATATCTCCTGGATCACCATTATCTAATGTATAAGCAAATTCAACAGGAAAACGTTCCACGTTAAAACGAGCAGCACCCTTACCAATTTCCTCATCTGGGCCAAAAGCAACCCAAATATCTCCATGTTCAAGATCAGGATTTTCTTTTAAAAATTTGAGCATTCCTAGTAATCCAGCAATTCCCGCCTTATCATCTGCACCAAGTAAAGTCGTTCCATCAGCGGTAATCAATGTTTCACCTAAATGTTTTTTTAAACTAGGAAATTCACTTGTGGATAAGACACGTCCCTCTTTTAAGAAAATATCCTTTCCATCATAGTTCTGATGCACTAGCGGTTTTACATTTTCTGCATTAAAATCAGCCGTATCTACATGTGCTACAAAACCAATTGGAGTCACTTCTTTCTTAGTTGTCTTTTTTAGTTTTCCTACTAAATAGGAATCTTCTTCTGAAAATGAAATATTTTCTAAGCCTAATTTTTCTAATTCTTTCTCAATAATTTTCAACAAGTCAACTTGACCGGCAGTCGTCGGCACCGCTGTACTTTGTTCATCTGAACGAGTATTTACTTTACAGTATTCTATAAATTTATTTTGAATATATTTTTGATCAATTTCAGGCATTTTTACCATCCCCAAACTATTTTTAATTATATTTTAAGAAAAAATAGTTTTCTGTCAATTCACTATAGTTCCGAAGCTCCACTTTCTGCATCAATTTTCTGATTTTTCCGATACACTTCTCCGTTTGTATTCTTAGGATCATCAACCAATTTTTGTCCGGTTTCTTTTAAGTAGTATTCCACAAGTGGATAAATATCTTGAACAGTTTCATTAATTCCAGCAAAATGATGGTCTTTATCAAAAATAGCCCGATATGTGTCTACCATAAATCTTTTTTGGGTATTAGTTTGATCTACAAAATGCAATTCTTTCGCTTCACCTGTGCTTAACTTATGGAATATTTCTGTTAATTGCTTCTTTTCACTCTCTGTTTGGCCAAGAGCCGCAATATTTTCTCCAAGTTCTGGAGGAGTATAATTCATCCCTGGTAATTGTTTATAATATGTAAATTCTCCAGTCTTATTAAAACTGAGCAAATTGCTGGGAAACGAAGAAAGATAATTATCGAGGTCTTTTACTTTCATTAGTCCCGCATTTAACTTTACATAGTCATTACCTTGTGCAGCTTTTTTATAATTTTTAGTCCAATTTTCATTCATTTTTGATACCTCACAAATAAAAAAAGCATGTCGAACTCGACATGCTAATTTTAACGTATTTAATTACATTTAGTCTTTAATAGCTTTTAACCCTTCACGCTTTCTTCCCATGTTAAACCATGGTGAAACAGTAAAGGCTAAAACGTCATTAACAACGTAAATTAAGGAGTTAACAGCCATTGCTAAAGTTGCATCTCCCTGTGCATAAGTCACACCCCAAAGAATTAATTGGAAAATTCCACTAGCAGTCCACCAGAAATATTGGTTATTGTAGCGTAAAAAACACATAATGCCAGCAGTTAATGAAATTGCAAAGCTAATAGCATCGATCCAAGGACGTGGATCGTTAGTAAACTTACCAATTAAATAGCCAGATACTGCATAAACAACTAATGTACCAACAATGGCAACAATCCATTCTTTAGCACCAAACTTACGTAAGTGATTCTTAGTATCGTCATTCCAAGATCTAACTGAAATAATAACTGGTAAATCTAAAGTTAAAATATAAGCAATTTGTTCAAAAATTGAAAGATAATTCTTAGCAGCTAGTCCTGCATAAATAAAACAAGCTGCGGAAATCAAGCCTAACCATCCATTAATTGCTTTAGTTGCATTAATGGCTAAAACACATAAAGTTCCAAGCAATGTACCAATAAAAGTAATAACGGTTAAAGCAGTGATTTTATTTTGAATCAAAATAGCTAATTGGAAACCGAAAGCAAAGAACCAAAGCATATAATTTTGAACTGGCCAACCGTGTAATTGCTTAAAAAGCCAAACAAAGTAGTTATCCTTTCTTTCTTTACGATCTTCTTGTAGTGATGTGGAATTGTCCATTTATTAACTCCTCTTCCTTTATATTAGGTCACACAATATATTGTGCCTTATCCGCATTTTTCTCAAAAAAGCATCTGTATCTAGTATAGTAGTTAATAAATTGAAAACAAGAGTTTACAATTTTCGTTAAATATGCGGGTAGGTGTCATTTAAAATTTAGATAGCGTTTTCTTCGTCTTAATGATCATCTTCACCTAACTTTTTATATATTTTTTTGTCTTTATGATTCAACAAGCCACGTATTTTTTATTTTTATGTTTACTCTTTTAGTCGTTTTTTTACCTTTAGCTTGTCGTTTTCCCTACTAGCATCAGACTATTTTCCCTATCTAATAATCCATTATTTAAATATGGAGTATAATGTTCTTTTAGAAAGCTAAAACGTTATTTTATTAAAAAACATTCATAAATCGAGGAAAGAATAAAATGGAACATAAAAATGATTTATTTTTTATTACTAAACTTAATGGGAAGGAAAAGTTTAGTTTTAGAAAACTTTCAGTTGGATTAGTTACTGTTGCTTTAGGTACAACTTTCTTTTTAGCAAGTTCTAATACTGTTCAAGCAGCAGATCAAAATAATACTGATAGTAACCAGAATATTAGCAAGGAACTAACTTCAAATAATTCAGTCGAAACGACTCAGAAACAAGAAACTAGTGCTGAAAACAATTCACATAGTAGCGATCCAAGTACAAAAGATAATAATTCTTCAATACAACCATCTCTCACTTCTAAAAATGAAGTGACTGTCCCAACTAATCAAACTAACAAGCTTAATGAAGAAATAAATCAGAATGAATCTACAGTAAGCGTTACTGGAGCTAAAACTAATGATTCTCTTATCGCTGGCGTAACTCAAGGTGCCATTAATGTGCATATCAATAATAATTCGACTACGCCAATCATTATTAATCATGGTGAACAAGTTAACGTTTCAATTAACGATAAAAATAATCTGTTGAGCTTTAATGTAAATCCAACTAAAACTAGTGAATTTGATATGAATAGAACTGATACAGCCTACTAATAAAGAATTCACTTTTACTTACACAGGAAATGATGACGGTATCTTATCCGGTTTTGATGCAACTTTTCCATTTAATGCCGATACTACTGCTACTACCCAATACTATGAAAAATATGGTACTTATCCCGATTTAACTCTTCCCGTTACAGTTACTTTGCCTAATAAACAATCATTTATCCAAAATCTTCCAATTAAAATTAATCCTTATGAAGATAAAGTTATCAATGAGGAGATTCTCCATGGTTTTATAATCGGTCCCAAAGTTATCTGGACACCCGGAGAAGATGGCAATCCAGGCGCAAACGGAGTTTATACAGAATATGGTGCTAACTATACTGGTCCAGAACCTAGTGCAAAAGCTGACATTCCGGTTGCCCAACAAAAAGATGCTCGTCTAATGCAATATGCCATTGATTGGAACTACGGGTCATCTACCAATCCAAGTTTAAAACCACTGCTTAATGTTCTTGCTCATATTAAATTTAGTAGCGGTCAAAGAATTCTTCCATCGACTATTAAGGTATTCAAAATTCCTTCCAATATAAAAGTAGTTGCTTCTGATGGACAAAGAATCAGTATTAATGATTATTATTCAAAAATCTCTACGCTTTCAGAAGATACTAACTTTGAAAACTTTTTAAGAAATTCTATTTCTAATGATGGCAGAGAAATAGTTATTGACCAAAAGGGTAACTTTACTGTTAATGGTGAAGATTATTCTAAAAATGGGCCTTACTTTATTCAGCTAGATACTCAACTTGATATAAATAAGATTCCTGATTGGATTAACACTCCGAGCTCCGGTCCATCTATTAGTACTCCAACTACAAATGAAAACGACTGGAACCCATCTGGTTCTGGTAGTACTGCTAATACTTTTACGCAAACCTATACTAACTTTAAACTAGATCCGACAGTAGACAGAATTATTAAAATTCGTTTTATTGATGAAAACACTAATCAAGAAATTCCAAATAGCGCTAAAAATATAATCACTGCAACTAATAGTTCAGTTCCTAATCCTACAATGGACATTATTAAAGATCTTGAAGAAAGACATTATGTTTTAGATCAAGAAGCAACTGAAGGAAAAAATGGTAACCATAGTGAAAATTTAACTAACTATAACATTGCTACTCAAAACTTTAAGCTTGATAGTTTGAACAATAGCTACAACAGTGAAGAAATCAACGTTAAAAATACTTCACCAAAGTATTACGTTTATCTTTATCATGAAACAAAACCTCAATCTCAAACTAGTTCAGTAACTGAAACTATTAATTATGTTTATGCTAATGGAACGAAAAAGGGCGAACTAGCTGCTTTACCATATACTCATACAGTTACTTATACTCGTAATGGGGTAGAAGATCTTGTTACTAATTACATAGACTGGAATAGTTGGACGCCTGATTCCACCTTTAACGCAGTTAATTCGCCAATTGCCTCTGATTCCGCCTATCGTCTAATTGATCCCCTAGTAGTTCCAGCAATTGAGACCAATATTAGTGAAAATGGAGAAATTACTACTCAAAATAACCTTCCACTATCTTATACTGTTAACTACTACGTTCCCGAAAAGGCCACTCTCCACTTCTACGATGACACTGACAAACAAGACTTAACACCATACTTACTTCAAAATAATCAAGCAGCTGTAATAAATGATATTTATGATAAAGCAGATAACAATTCAACTAAACAAGCAATTTCATTTGTAGGTGTAGATAAAGTTATTGACTTTTTAAATAGTAAACACTATGTATTCAGTGGAGTTAGTGGAATCGGATCAACTAGTAGTAGTGACTATTCAAAAATTTCCTATGGAAATTTTGATGACGATGAAACCCAAGATCAAAACTTCGTGCTTCATTTCAAACATGAGACTGAGCCTATTTCAGATACTAAAGAAGTAACAGAAACAATTCATTATCTGTATGAAGATAATCTACCAGCTGCTAATGACGTAAAACATTCTGTTACCTTTACAAAAACTGGTACTAAAGATTTGGTAACTGGTAAGGAAAACAGTAAATGGTCTGCCGTCCAAACATTTCCCGAAGTAATATCACCAGTAATTCCTGGCTATACTCCAACTCAAAGTAAAATTGCTCCAATTAGCGTTGATCATACGTCTAATGATATAGATAAAACTGTCATTTATACTGCTAATAAACAACAAGCTACCCTTAGATTTTATGATGATAGTAGTAAGAAATTTATTGATTTTGCTAAAGATTTAACTGTAACTGGATCAAGCAACAGCCCTATTTTATTCACTATTCCGAAGAGTTATGACTTTTCAAATTATAGCTTCGTTGCTGTTGACAAAGGGGATAACCCTACTCAAACTACTGATAGTTTATCGGGGACTACATTAAATGATGTAACTTATGGCAAGTTTGATACAGATAATACAACGGATCAATATTTTATTGCTCACTTTACTCATAAGATCAATCCAGTTAATGAAAATAAATCTATTTCGGAAAAAGCAATTCTATATGCAGAAAATGGCCCACGAAAAGATAATATTTTTAAGACCTTGAATTTAGGAAATATTAACTTTATTAGAACTGGTCAAAAAGACTTAGTTAATCAGCAAATTACGTGGGATGCTTGGAATGTTGAAAATAAAGCACAAAATATTTCCATTTCTGAAATAATTTTCAATGTTTATAAGCTCAATTCACAAAATATTTCACAGCCTTCTTCAACACTTAAAAAGTTTGAACTTAATGGTCATGAAATTTCACCTATCGAATTCGATAAAAAACAAGATCAAGCTTTAATTATTACTCTTCCAAATAACTTTGAATTCTTAATAAAGGTACCTTATGTTCTTACCGAAAATATAACTGTAATTTATAAGGATGATACAACTAATGAAATTTTAGAGCGCCAAGTGTTATCCGGCCAACCTGATACTAGTTCTCAATATTCTACTAAGAATACAATAACTAAGTATCTGGCTAAGAACTATTTACTAGTATCCGATCCAACTAACCAACAAACACTTTCATTCGATAACACAGAAGATCCAGACGATCAAACTTACGTGGTTCATTTTAAACATCAATTTGAAGAAATAAATAATTCGAAAAGTATTAAGGAAACAATTAACTATATTTATGATAATGGTACAGAAGCAGCCCCTAGCTACACTAATTCGATTCAATTTGTTCAATCTGGAGAAGTAGATTTAGTAACTAACATTAGAAAAATAAAAGATTGGACACCAAGTATAAGTAGTTTTTCTGCTGTTAAATCACCTATTATTAATGGTTATACTACCGATCACAAACAAATTGACCAACAATTTATTACTCCAAATAGTAAGGATTTAGTATTTAACGTAGTCTATACTGCTGAGCCAGTGCAGCCTACTAAACCTGTGCAACCTACCAAGCCCGTTGAGCCTACTAAGCCAGTGCAACCTACTAAACCTGTTGAGCCTACTAAACCGGTGCAACCTACTAAGCCTGTTGAGCCTACTAAACCGGTGCAACCTACCAAGCCTGTTGAACCTATTAAGCCGGTGAAACCTACTAAGCCTGTTCAGCCTACTAAACCGGTTGAACCTATTAAGCCGGTGAAACCTACTAAGCCTGTTCAGCCTACTAAACCGGTTGAACCTACTAAGCCGGTGAAACCTACTAAGCCTGTTCAGCCTACTAAACCGGTTGAACCTATTAAGCCGGTGAAACCTACTAAGCCTGTTCAGCCTACTAAACCGGTTGAACCTACTAAGCCGGTAAAACCTACCAAACCGGTTGAACCTACTAAACCAGTGCAGCCTATTAAGCCTGTTCAGCCTACCAAGCCTGTTCAACCTACCAAACCAGTCGAGCCTACTAAACCGGTTGAACCTACTAAGCCTGTTCGGCCTACTAAGCCGGTCGAGCCTACTAAACCGGTCAAACCTACTAAACCGGTCGAGCCTACTAAGCCTGTTCAACCTACTAAACCAATTGAACCTACCAAACCGGTTGAACCTACTAAGCCTGTTCAACCTACTAAACCGGTTGAACCTACTAAGCCGGTCAAATCTATTAAGCCTGTTCAACCTACTAAGCCGGTGAAACCTACCAAACCGGTCGAACCTACTAAACCAGTGCAAACTACTAAACCGGTCGAACCTACTAAGCCTGTTCAACCTACTAAACTTACTATCTCGACTTCACTCCATAAATCATCTGATAAACTTACTCAACTAACTCATCAATCTTATCAGAATTCTAAAGTGAGCCGTCAAAACACTAATAATATATCAGTTCAAAAGAAAAAGATTTTACCTCAAACTGGTACAAAAACAACGGATATAGGCATTCTCGGTTTAGCCCTTGCTACCGCAGCCTCTCTGCTTGGACTTATTAGCGATAAAGTTAACAGAAAAAAGCATAATTAATTATCTTAAAAAACGTTAGATTAATTTCTAACGTTTTTTCTATAGGCATTTTTCTAGCGTTATCATTTCTACTTTCGATATAATTTTTAATTAAGTAAGTATTTTTTGAAAGGAGATCAACCATGGTTAAAGAATTCAAAGAATTTATTTCTCGGGGTAACATGATGGATTTAGCTGTCGGGGTTATTATCGGGGCTGCTTTTACAGCAATTGTAAATTCTTTAGTCAAAGATTTAATTAATCCTCTAATTGGATTATTTATTGGAAAAATTGACCTTTCCAACTTAAAATTCACTATTGGTGAAGCTACATTTAAATACGGCAGCTTCTTAAATGCTGTTATTAACTTCTTAATTATTGCTCTAGTTGTCTTCTTCTTAATTAAGTTAGTTAATAAAATTACACCTAAAAAAGAAGTTGAAGACGATCCAGCTCCAACTAACGAAGAAATATACCTTCGCCAAATTCGTGACTTACTGCAAGAAAAGAATAAGTAGAGTAATAATATTTTTATATAATTCAATCTCTCTATTCAAAAAAAATACCGTTAGATCAAGGTTTACTATCAAGATTTAACGGTATTTTTATTTTCAACTTCTATTCAATTAATACTCTGAAGCACCAGAACTTGTATCAGTTTCTTCTTGCTTCTTTTCCACATGCTCTTCATGCTTAGATGCACCAGTTCCAGTATCAACTTCATCCCTCTTATAAGTTGCACCCGTTGTAGCATCCGGATCATCTACTAGCTTTTGACCAGTAGTTTCACAGAAGTACTTCACAAATGGATAAATATCTTGTACCCATTCATAAGTTCCCACGTAATTTCCTTCGTCATCTTCAATTCGCTTGTAGTCATGGAGAATCAACTTATGGCGATTGCCATTAGGTACGGGCATTTTCACTTCATCATGGCCATCTATCTTGTTTCTTAAAGCATAAATAACTTTCTTGGCTTCAGGAATAACATTACGAATATCTGGATGAACAGCGCCCATTGTATCACCAACTTGATCTGGCGTACGTTTAGCGAGCATTTTCTTATTTGGATCAGTTGGTCTGTTATACCACAAGAATTGATTATTATCATCTACATAAGTTAATTCACCAAATGCACGACGAAGCATCCAGTTAATTTGGTTAACAGTAAGAAGTCCAGCATCAAGCTTTACATAGTCGTCCCCTTCAGCTGCATGTACTTTTTTAGCAGCTTTATTTAACCAATCTGGATCATTTTTATCTACACCTTCGACTGTGTAGCGTGATTTACCAGTAGCATCAAAATCCTCTTTAATATAATCTTCTTCTTTTAAGTCTTGTAACCATTTAGGTTCTGCCATTTTATTTCACCTCATAAATCTACGTCTCTTCAACCTGATTATACCCACTAACGAAAGGGCTTGCAATGATTATATGCAGTATTTTATATATAAAGTTGGCATAATATATATTTATGGAATATAAATTATTTTTGAAATTAGATGTTGACTAAAAGTAAGTTATACGATAATATAACTTGTGAAAAGTAAGAAAGGAGCTAATGATTATGTTTAATGTACGTCAAGCAAATTCTTGTTGTTGCAATTGTCAAAAAATTTGGCAATTATTTGGCGTACAGTCATTAGTTCGTTCAAGAATTTCTCTAGTTAGAAACTAGCTTTTCAAAGTTATAACTATGGTTTTTCTCAAGAGCTGTTGGCATTAGGCCAATGGCTCTTTTTTGTTTGCTTAGAATTGGAGTTGAATATAGTGCAAACTACTCTCGTTGTTTTAGTGGCCATCGCGATTCTAGCTGGTATGGCTTACTTACATAAAAAGAATTGGGGATTTACTAAATTAGTATTCCTCTCCCTTATCGTCGGAATCGTCTTTGGAGTTTCCCTTCAATTAATGTTCGGTGCTAATAGTAATATTGTAAAAAATAGTATCGACTGGATTTCTATTGTTGGAGATGGCTATGTTTCCTTACTACAAATGCTAGTAATTCCTCTAATCTTTGTTTCTTTAGTTGGTGCATTCACTCAACTAAAAATGACTACTAAGATTAGAAAAATTGCTACCAGTGTTTTAGCTATTTTGTTAGGAACTACAGCTGTTGCTTCCTTCTTAGGTTTCAGTAGTGTAGCTATTTTTAATTTAGGTGGGGCTGGCTTTGCTAAAGGAATGTCTGCATCCTCCACTGCTCTTACCTCTATTAAAGATCATCAAGCCCAATTAAAAGGCTTGACCCTTCCTCAACAAATAACATCCTTCTTCCCACAAAATATTTTTGCAGATTTTGCTGGAATGCGCTCAACTAGCACAATTGCAGTAGTAATTTTTTCTATTTTTGTTGGAATCGCCTTCTTACAAATTAAGAAAGAAAAAGCAGATGTAGCTGCTACATTTGCACGCGGTATTCAAGCCTTACGTGCAGTTATCATGCGCATAGTTAAGATTGTACTTGAACTCACTCCTTATGGAATTTTTGCTTTGATTGCTAGAACTACTGCAACTAACAGTTTTGCAACAATGAGTAAACTACTTGTCTTTATCGTTGCTGCTTACCTTGCAATTGCTGTTATGTTCATTGTTCATGCAGTTCTACTTTTAATTAACGGAATTAATCCAATTACCTACTTCAAGAAGGCATGGCCTGTCTTAGTTTTTGCTTTCACTTCTAGAACTAGTGGTGGTAGTTTACCCCTTAACGTACGTACTCAACGTGAATCAATGGGAGTAAGTGATACCATTGCCGACTTTGCCGCTAGCTTTGGTTTAACTATTGGTCAAAATGGATGTGCAGGTATTTATCCATCAATGGTAGCAGCAATCACTGCCCCACTTGTTGGAGTTAACATTTTCTCATGGCAATTTGTCTTAAGTTTAGTTGTAATTGACGTTATTTCTAGTTTCGGCGTTGCCGGTGTTGGTGGCGGTGCTACATTTACTACTCTAATGGTCTTAGGTGCTCTTAACCTACCAGTAACAGTTTTAGGTGTTTTAATTGCTATTGACCCAGTTGTTGATATGGCTAGAACTGCCCTTAACGTTAACGACTCAATGGTTGCTGGTGTTATCACTGCTAAGCGTACCGGAGAACTAAACTGGAATACTTTTAATAATGAAAAATCTGATGTAGATGCTGAAGTTGAATAGCTTACTAAAAATTTTTATTGACATTATTTTTTAAGCGTTGTAATATTATGACAACAAAATTAATTAAAGCTTAGAAAAGATGAGTAATTACTTAAAGTATCCCTCAGAGAGTCGGATTAGGTGCAAGCCGATGTTGCTGACGTAATGAAGATGGTCTTGGAGCTAAATTAAAGTGCAAGCTAATTTAAGTAAGCAGTTTACGATTGACGTTCGTTATCATGTCCGAGTCTTCCAAATGTTGGAGTACTTAGTGAGGAATTAATTGTAAGATTAATTCGAATGCAGGGTGGTAACACGCTATTAAGCGTCCCTAGTGTAGTGTAATAACTATACTTGGGGCGCTTTTTCTTTTGCTTAGTTAGTTTATTAAATTCAAAGGAGGGATTATTTTGAACATCAAAAAAGAATATTTTAGTGAACAGGTATTTAATCGAATGTGCAGCTTACATTCTATGATCCCTCTTGTCAGCGGATCTTCAAATTAATATTCAAAATTTCTAGTTAGAAGATGAGGTAGCTATAATGACGACTTTAACCCATTACGATATTGTTGGTAGTTTTTTAAGACCGGAAGAATTAAAAGAAGCAAGAAAAAATTTCAACCAGGAAAAGATTTCACAAGAAGAGTTAACTAAAATTGAAGATCAAGAAATCAAAAATTTAATTCAAAAAGAAGAAGAATTAGGATTAAAAGCAGTCACAGACGGTGAATTTCGCCGTAGTTGGTGGCATCTGGATTTCCTATGGGGATTAAATGGCGTGGCCAAATATGATTACAAAGAAAGCTATAAGTTCCACGGAGCTAAAACTAGAACCGATAATGCAGAACTATCTGGAAAAGTTGCCTATAATCCTGACCATCCATTTTTTGATGCATTTAAGTTTGTTAACGCTAATGTAAAAAATGCAATTGCTAAGCAAACGATTCCCTCCCCAACTCTACTATTTCGGGACAATCGCTCTGATAATTGGCCTAATTTCTACGATAATAAAAAAGATTACTTAGACGACTTAGCTACAGCCTACAATAAAACAATCAAACATTTTTACGATTTAGGTTGTCGCTATATTCAAATTGATGATACTACTTGGGCTTTTTTAATTAGCAAGTTAAATGAATCTCAAAATGATCCAAAAGAGCATGAAAAATACGTTCAATTGGCGCAAGATTCAGTTTATGTAATTAATAAATCACTAGAAAACCTCCCTAATGATCTAACAATTGCTACACATATTTGTCGTGGTAATTTCAAATCTACTTTTCTTTTTTCTGGTGGATATGAACCCATTGCCGAATACCTAGGCCAATTAAACTATGATCGCTTTTTCTTAGAATATGACAGTGATCGTGCTGGTGATTTGAAACCAATTAAGACTATTTGGAATAATCGTGATAATGTCACCATTGTTCTAGGCTTGATTACTTCAAAAAATGGCAAATTAGAGGATCCGGTTACAATCGCAAAACGCATCACGGAAGCTGGCCAATTAGTACCCTTGGATAATCTGGCTCTAAGTACCCAATGCGGCTTTGCTTCTACTGAAGAAGGAAACATTTTAAGTGAAGCTGATCAATGGAAAAAGATTAAATTTGTTGTTAAGATAGCAAATAATATTTGGAAAAGTTTTTAACGGAGGGAAATATTATGGGTAAAGTTGAAAGTTTTGAATTAGATCATACTAAAGTTAAGGCACCTTACGTTCGTTTAATTACTGTTGAAGAAGGACAAAAAGGCGATAAAATTAGTAATTTTGATCTTCGTTTGGTTCAGCCTAATGAAAATGCAATTCCTACTGGAGGCTTGCATACCATTGAACACTTATTAGCTGGATTATTACGTGACCGCATTGATGGTTATATTGATTGTTCACCATTTGGTTGCCGTACCGGCTTCCACCTCTTAGTTTGGGGTACTCCATCAACTACCGATGTAGCTAAGGCACTTAAAGAATCACTTGAGGAAATTCGCGATAATATTACCTGGGAAGATGTTCCAGGAACTACGATCGAATCCTGTGGTAATTACCGCGACCACTCTCTTTTCTCAGCTAAGCAATGGTCAAGAGATATTTTAGAAAAAGGTATTTCCGACGATCCATTTGAGAGACATGTTGTAGAATAATTTTTCTGAATAAATATAAAAATGCATTATTACTAATTTCAAACTAGTAATAATGCATTTTTTAATTATTTTTCTTATATCTATTCCACAAAACTATATTGCCAATCACTAGCATACATACCCAGATTAATGCTAGAACTATATTGTTTTGATAATTTTGTTTATTTTGAATATTAACCCAAATCACACTAAAGTATATTCCACTCAGAATTGCACTTACGGTAACACTAGTTAAGATAACTATTAAATTTGGTATTTTTTTCTTATACTTTAGCAGCTGAAGCCAATTGTAGACCATCTCACAGATTACAATTAACACTACCAGTAGGTCATACCACCAATCTTGCTGCTTAACAAACATATTTATCGTATCAATAAAATAATAGCCACAAATAATTGCAAATAAATCTAAAGTAAGCAATTGTCCTACAATGGTGTTCTTTTCTTTTTCTTTCATAAAAGTTCCTTTATAAATCTTTATTGTTACTTTTAATTATAGAACAATAGCCTTCATTTCAGTATTAAAAATACTAAGACGATTTTTTAGGCACTTAAGATATGGAAGTAACTTAAAACAATTCCTAAAATCAAAACAAACCAGATCATCTTAGTGGATGTCACATGTTTCTTTCCTAGCAACCAGTAAACTAAAGCTACAAGTAAGACAGGTACTAAGGATGGCATAATTTGATTTAGAATTGTTTGCATCTTTAATGTTACTTTGCCTGCTCGATATACAAATGGTACTTTAACATTCACTACTGTTGGTATCAAAGCCCCAACGACGGTAACCCCAAGTAAAATAGCAGAGTCGGTAATTGCATTTAACTTACCTGAAGCAGAATCAATTAATTTTGCTCCCTGTGAATAACCGAGGTTTAAAAAGCCAAATCTTGTGAATAAAACAATCAAATTAACAATTATCCACAAGAAAGCTCCAAAAGGATTTCCTCGTAATCCCATATATGCACCAATTGATCCACAGATTGTAGGAATAATAGCGCCAAAAATTGTGTCTCCTACTCCAGCTAAGGGTCCCATTAAACCTGTCTTTAAGCCGGCGATTGTTTCTTTAGCTTTACTTCCCTGCTTTTCTTCAATTGCCAGATCCATTCCAATGATAAAGTTTCCATCAAATGCATTCACGTTGAAGAATTGGGACTGCATCTGCATCATTTCAACTAATTCTTCATCTTTGTACCAGCGCTTTAAAAATGGCAAAACAGTGTAAAAGTAACCGGGAGCCATCATTTTTTCATAGTTCCAAGATAATTGACTAGCCCAGAGCCAACGCCAATTTGCTCGGAAAAGGTCTTTTTTTGTTAATTTATTTGAATTAGTTTTCATATTCTCCCTCTTCATTTGTATATTCTTCGCTCTCAGTTACTTTTTCTGAACTATTTTGTTTTGTATTTAATTTTTCTACTTCACGAGTGTAGTGGAGATAAGCTAAAGCGGCTCCCAGCAACGCTACCCCTAGCATTGGCATTTTTAAGTAAGCCGCTGCAATGAAGCCTATTGCTAAATAAGAAATAAATCTTTTAGTTGGTAAGTATCTAAGTAAAATTGCAATACCAACAATTGGCAAAATATGCCCCGATACTTTTAACCCATCAGTCAACCAAGCTGGAATTATTCGTAGAATTGCTTTAACAACATCATTTCCTACTACAAGTAAGATAAAAACTGGGATTGCACGTGAAAATCCCCAGGTAAATGTTCCCCACAATGCATTTCTTGCTGCCGCATTTGGCTTATTTTCTTTAATAAAAGTATCAATTCGATGTTGAAAAATAGTATTAGCAAATCTGGCTAAAACATCTAGTTGGACCATTAAGAGTCCTACTGGAACGGCCAAACCAATTGCAAACTGCACACCTTTTCCTGAAATAACGGCGTAAACTGTACCAACAATTGCACCAGTCATAAAGTCCGGCATTGAGGCTCCTCCATATGTTGAGACCCCTAAGACCATTAATTGGAGCGTTGCCCCAACTGCTAGCCCAGTTGTAATATCACCCATAATAATTCCTGAAATCATCCCAATTGCTAAAGGATTATTCACAATTGATACAGTTAATTGATCAATAATTGCCCAAAATGCTAGGCAAGTTAGTAATAAAATCTGCCACCATTGTATTGTCATTGTCTTATCTTCCCTTTACTTTTCTAATAACTCCATAAATTCTTCTTTGTCTTCTGCCGGCACCATTTGATGATAAAGATGACAACCATGCTCATTTAAGTAGTTAAAATTATCCACATCTTCTGCAGTAACAGCCACACTCTTCGCAACTTGACGTGAATCAGCCTTAGTAGACATATTTCCTACGTTAATTTCAGGTAAATTCACCCCATTATCAACCATTTGACGTAAAACACCAGGATTTTTAACTAACACTAAAACGGTTTGGCCTTTATATTTTCCTTCATTAATTCTTCTGGCTGCACCTTTAGCAGTCAAAATACTTAAGTGAACGCCATGCGGACATGCGGTCTTTAAGGCTGTTTTTTGAATATCATTTTTTACGATATCATCTCCAACTACCATAATTCGCGTTAATCGCAATGCATTTGTCCACATCGTCGCAACTTGTCCGTGGATAAGTCGTTCATCAATTCGAACGTTGTGCATAGTTTGTGGTTCTACTTCCGCATTTTTATTTAATTCGTTACTTTGATGAGACTCTTTCTTGTTTGAGGTGGCCTTATCTTCAGTTGGCTTTCCAACAGGCGCTATATTTTCTTTAGCTTGTTTGATTGCTTCCTCCATCGGAGTTCCCATTACTGCTGCTAGCAAAAGTGGCAAACACAGACCGCTGTATACTTTTACTTCAGGATGTTCTTGCTGATAGCGTAATGCAGCGTTAGCAGGAGTTCCTCCGGCAATATCCACAATAATAGTTGGCACTTGTTCAAAACCTTCGGCAGTTTGAGCAATCTCATAAAGTAAATCATCTTGATTCATTGTTTGTTTAAAAGCAATCGCTTTTACATTTGATAATTTTCCTGCAATCATTTCACAGCTAGCTAGAGTTGCCTTAGCGTATTCACCATGACTAACTATTAAAAAGTTATCCACATTTAATTCCTCCAGAATTCACAATGTTTATATTTTATCCTAATTGGTATATAAATTAAAGCTAAATATAGTAGTGTTTATAGCTAATTATTCAACATTGGTATAGTTAAATTCTATTGTTTTGTGCTTGTAATCGCTGTCATTGTTGATACAAAAAGAAGACCCTACTAGGCAATGTAGAGTCTTCTTAAGGAATATAACTATGAAAATTTTATTTAAGGAAATATTATTTAAGAATTGTGTTGAATATGTGAGGATTATAGGAAAATTTATTTTAATTACTTAGCAAAGCCAACATCGTACCATGAGTTTGCTGATGGCTTAAGTGACCAGCCAGTTACCTTGTTATTAACTGCAGTTACTGACCAACTGTTTGTGGTAGGTACAACATAGGCATTGTCATACATCCATTGTTGCCACTTATCAAATGCTTGTACACGGTATTTGTGGTTGAAGGCCTTAGTTGAGTCAATGTTAGTAAGAAGCTTAGATTGAGTTGGAGAAACAAAACGAGCCATGTTATATGGAGCACCTTCGCTGTAAAGGTCCCTTGGTGATGGTTCAGATGATAAACTCCAACCACCTTCAAAGACATCAATCTTAGGACTATCTGCTTGAACATCTTGTACCCAAGAGTTGAATTCCATTGGACGACCACCAACAAATTTAGCATCTAAGCCAACCTTTTGCCATTGTTGGATGTAGTTAGTCCAGATCTTTTCAGCGTTTGGTTGTGTACCACGAACAGCAACGTTAATAGTTAACTTCTTACCATTTGGTTGACGACGGTATTTTTCACCCTTACGCTTCTTGTATCCAGCCTTGTCTAACAATTCATTAGCTTTCTTCAAGTTATATGGGTATCCCTTGATGCTCTTATCAGAGAAGTCGCCAAATTGTGCTGGGATTAATGTGTTAATTCTAAATGACAAACCATTGCCGTAACGCTTGGTAACAGCGTCAATGTTCATTGCATAAGCCATCGCCTTACGTAATGAGACATTGTTCATCTTAGCGTTCTTATCCTCAACGTTCTTGCCAGTCTTTTTGTCAAACTTACCTACCTTAAAGCCTAAGTAGTTGTAAGATAGAGGAATCTTACCAATGAAGTTAACGCCCTTAGTATCCTTAACATTGTTCCATTGAGTGTTAAGCACACCAGTAACATCAAACTTATGACTCTTAATAGATTGAGAAACAGAGTTAGTTCCGATTACTTCCATAGTAACCTTGTCTAAGTTTGGCTTACCACGCCAGTAATGTTCATTTGGTACATAAGTAACTGATTGACCACGAACAACTTTTTGAACTTTGTATGGACCAAAGAAAAGTGGTTGTTTACGAACCTTATTATCTGATAAAAGTTTATCAAATGGAACGTCTTTCAAGTAGTGGTATGGTTCTGCACTTTCAAGGAAGTAACCATTACCAGATTGAAGCATACCTGGTTTCATTTCCTTAAAATGAAGAACGACCTTTCGGCCATTTTCACCATTTGGCATTTCGATACCAGAAATCTTGTCGCTCTTTCCCTTGTGGTATTCTTCTAACCCAACAAGGTTAGCTAAAGAATCTGTATATCTTGAAGTCTTAGTCTTAGGATTACCAACGATCTCGTAGGCATATTCAAGGTCCTTAGCAGTTACTTGCTTACCGTCTGACCACTTAACCCCATCTTTAACTTCGATAGTAATTGTCTTAGCGTTCTTATCTAACTTAAAGATAGCTGCACCCTTATTATTAATCTTATAGCTATCATCAACACTAAATAATCCTTCTAAACCTGGACTTTGAATTTCTGTGTCAGTAGAAGTATCAGATAATTCTGGTAAGAAAATACCTGTGAACGGTGAGTCACTTTCAATGGCGTATTTTAATGTTCCACCCTTTTTAACTTGCTTCTTAGGAACTGCTTCCTTAAAGCTAACTTTCTTATCGCTAGCATTATTATTGTTGTTATTCCCACAAGCAGTTAAAGTTAATGCCGCACCGGACAATACTGTAATTGCTCCTAACCACTTAACTTTTTTCAATTTATTCTCCTCCTTTATGAGATGACTTAAATTTCTTGTTTTTGATTATATGATATTAAAATGAAAAAAACAATACGAAATTTAAATATTTTTTTGATAATTTTTATTTTAATTAAAATTACAATAAAATATATACTTTATGTAGTCTATCAAGGCTCAGCACTATTAAAATAAAGTCAAGCAAATAAAAAAACTGCTATATTTTCCTTTTTAAAGCAGAAAGTATAGCAGTTTTTTCATATATTTTTTCTTAATTAAGATTTCTTTTAATATTTCTTTTAGAAGTAAAATTTAAAGCCAGTACCGACCCAATAACTAGGAAGGTTCCTAGCCAATCCATTTCCGACATTACTAAACCGAAAATCAAAACTGAACCCACTGTAGCGGACAAAGGTTCAAAGGCATCTAATAAACTTACAGTCGATGGTTTCACATAGCGTAGAGCGTTAGCCATAATTTGAAATGGAATAATCGTTCCGATAATAATTATTGCACTTACGTCCAGCCATACCCTAGGTGTATTTGGAATTGCTGGAAACTGCGGATATACAATCATCAACCCAATTCCCACAAATAGCATCCCCAGCCTGTTACAACCAAACTTGAGACTCTTTTAACAAGTTTAATCGGGATTAAAGTATAGCTTGCTTCTCCTAATGCCGATAGCAATCCAAAAAATAGGGCCAGTGGAGTAATTGCTAGTTGATTAAAATTACCATGAGTTGATAATAAGAATACGCCAATAAAAGCTAGGATAGCAGCTACTACATCCAATTTTCTTAATACTTGTTGATGGGTGACAGCCAAATATGTTAGGACAAAAAATGGCCCAATAAACTGCAAAATCGTGGCAATTGATGCATTTGCCATCTCAATTGCAATAAAGTAAAAGACTTGTACTGGTAACAAGCCAAAAACTCCATATGCAATAATGTGGAAAGTATTTTTCTTATCTTTTAAAACTGAAAATGGCTTTTGATGTAAGATTGTCGCAATAATTAATAAAACAATCCCAGAGATAATTAATCGGATTTGTGTTAACCAAATCGGCGTAATCTTACTACTCACTTTAAATAAAGATTCGGCAAATAATCCAGATATTCCCCACATTACTGCTGCTAAAGCAGCTAAAATTGTCCATAGCCTACTTTTTGCCTGTTTATCCATCCAACTTTTCCTCACAAATTAAAATTGATCTAAATCATCATAACATACTTCCTTTGTTACTTATTTCTCGCCTCATAAAAAATACTGCCCGAAAAATCGAGCAGTATTTTTTAATTCAACTAATTTAAATCTTTTCCATTGGATTCAATAACTTTCTTATACCAATAGAATGAATCCTTCGGCATTCTTTCTAAAGTGTCTTTACCATCATCATCACGATCTACATAGATAAACCCATAACGCTTACTCATTTGACCAGTACCAGCAGATACTAGGTCAATATATCTCCAGGTAGTATAACCAATAAGATCTACTCCGTCATTAATTGCACGCTCCATTGCTTTAATGTGCATTCTTAGATAGTCGATTCTATAATCATCGTGAATTTTACCGTCTTCACTAATTTCATCCACTGCACCAAGGCCATTTTCAACAACCATCATTGGAATATCGTAACGGTCATACATTAATTCAAGATAGTATTGTAAGCCATCTGGATCAGTTGCCCAGCCCCATTCAGAATACTTCAAATATGGGTTCTTGGCTCCAGCAGCAAAGTTACCACCTACTTTATCCTTTCTAAGTATATCATCTTTATTTGTAGTAGCTCAGACCTGATCACATCAGTAATCCGCTTATTTGCAATAGTTATAATTGCGCTTACATATGATTTTGTCAATAAGTATTTAAATAAAAATACTTATTTTTATGCAACAAAAAAAGAAGAGGCCTCTAGTCTCTTCTTTCTTTGTCTATATTTAGAATTAAACTTTACAATATTTACTTATCTCTACGCTTCTTACCAGCGCCTAAGCCGAACAAGCTACCTACTGCTGCAATAGCTAAACCTAAGATACCAGCTGTATTTTCAGACTTAGCACCTGTTTGTGGCAAAGTAGCCTTTTCAGAATGCTTAATTTGTTGTGCTGGAGTTGCGGAAGTCTTCTTTTCATTATTTTCTGCAACAGGCTTAGTAATAACTTGAGCAGTATTCTTACTGTTATTTTCCTTTGCGACAACATCGACATATACCTTAACTGTCAAGTCTACGCTTGAACCATCTGGGTAAGTTACTGTAATAACGCCAGTGTGTTCACCAACTGTATTGACATTCGGCACTTCTTTCCAAGTGTACTTAGTACCTGCTGGCATTTCATCCTTGTTCTTAATAGCATCTGCTGGGTTTGGAAGAACGCCTGGAGTAGTGTGAATTGGTTGTGTTTCTGGTGTTACATTGTTTGTATTAACAATTACCTTCACAGTTACTTCGTCCTTTGAGCCATCTGGGTAAGTTACAACAATCACACCAGTACTTTCACCTGGCTTAGTTACATCTGGGGTCTTCTCCCATGTGTACTTAGTTCCATCTGGTAAGTCACTCTTGTTCTTAATGCCTTCTGCTGGATTTGGTACAACACCGGTCTTAGTGTTTACATCTTGGCCTTCTGGAGTGTACTTGTCTGCATCAGTTGGAGTTGCTGGGTTTGTTACATGGATGGTTACTGGGACTTCATCCTTTGAACCATCTGGGTAAGTTACTACAATTACACCAGTACTTTCACCTGCAGTAGTTACATCTGGAGTGTCTTTCCAAGTGTACTTAGTGCCATCTGGTAAGTCACCCTTGTTCTTGATGCCTTCTGCTGGATTTGGTACAACACCGGTCTTAGTGTTTACATCTTGGCCTTCTGGAGTGTACTTATCTGCATCAGTTGGAGTTGCTGGGTTGGTTACGTGAATGGTTACTGGGACTTCGTCCTTTGAACCATCTGGGTAAGTTACAACAACAGTTGCTGGCTTGTCTCCTGCAGTAGTTACATCTGGAGTATCTTTCCAAGTGTACTTAGTACCATCTGGTAAGTCACCCTTGTTCTTGATACCTTCTGCTGGATCTGGTACAACACCGGTCTTAGTGTTTACATCTTGACCTTCTGGAGTGTACTTATCTGCGTCTGTTGGAGTTGTTGGGGTTGTTACGTGGACAGTTACTGGGACTTCATCCTTTGAACCATCTGGGTAAGTTACAACAACTGTGGCTGGCTTGTCTCCTGCAGTAGTTACATCTGGTGTGTCTTTCCATGTGTACTTAGTGCCGTCTGGTAAGTCACCCTTGTTCTTGATACCTTCTGCTGGATTTGGTACAACACCGGTCTTAGTGTCTACATCTTGACCTTTTGGAGTGTACTTGTCGGCATCAGTTGGAGTTGTTGGGGTTGTTACGTGGACAGTTACTGGGACTTCATCCTTTGAACCATCTGGGTAAGTTACTACTACTGTAGCTGGCTTGTTTCCTGCAGTAGTCACATCTGGGGTATCTTTCCAGGTGTACTTAGTGCTTGATGGTAAGTCACTCTTATTCTTAATTCCTTCTGCTGCTGGGGCAACACCAGTCTTCGTGTTCACATCTTGACCTTCTGGCTTGTACTTATCGGCATCGGTTGAAGTAGATGGACTAGTTACATGGATGGTTACTGGCACTTCGTCCTTTGAGCCATCTGGATAAGTTACTACTACTGTAGCTGGCTTATTACCGGTAGTTGTTACATCTGGGGTATCTTTCCAGGTGTATTTGGTACCTGATGGTAAGTCGCTCTTGTTCTTAATACCCTCTTCTGCGGCTGGAACAACACCGGTCTTGGTGTTCACATTTTGACCTTCTGGCTTATACTTGTCGGCATCAGTTGAAGTAGATGGGTTTGTTACATGAACGGTTACGGGAACTTCATCCTTTGAGCCATCTGGGTAAGTTACTACTACTGTAGCTGGCTTATTACCGGTAGTTGTTACATCTGGGGTATCTTTCCAGGTGTATTTGGTACCTGATAGTAAATCGCTCTTGTTCTTAATGCCGTCTGCAGCTGATGGTACAACACCGGTCTTAGTGTTTACATCTTGTCCTTCTGGCTTGTACTTGTCGGCATCGGTTTCTGGGCTTGTTACATGGACAGTTACTGGAACTTCAGTCGTTGAGACATCTGGGTAAGTTACTACTACTGTAGCTGGCTTATTTCCGGTAGTTGTTACATCTGGGGTCGTCTTCCAAGTGTATTTGGTACCTGATGGTAAATCGCTCTTGTTCTTAATGCCGTCTGCAGTTGATGGTACAACACCGGTCTTAGTGTTTACATCTTGTCCTTCTGGCTTGTACTTGTCGGCATCGGTTTCTGGGCTTGTTACATGGACAGTTACTGGAACTTCAGTCGTTGAGCCATCTGGGTAAGTTACTACTACTGTAGCTGGCTTATTACCAGCAGTTGTTACATCGGGAGTTGTCTTCCAAGTGTATTTGGTACCTGATGGCAAGTCACTCTTGTTTGCAATACCTTCTTCTGCTGCTGGTACAACGCCAGTCTTGGTGTTTACATCCTGTCCTTCTGGCTTGTACTTATCTGCATCGGTTTCTGGACTAGTTACATGGACAGTTACCGGAACTTCAGTCGTTGAGCCATCTGGGTAAGTTACTACTACTGTAGCTGGTTTATTTCCGGCAGTTGTTACATCGGGGGTTGTCTTCCAAGTGTATTTGGTACCTGATGGTAAATCGCTCTTGTTCTTGATACCTTCTTCTGCTGCTGGTACAACACCTGTCTTCGTGTTCACATCTTGTCCTTCTGGCTTGTACTTATCTGCATCGGTTTCTGGACTAGTTACGTGGATAGTTACCGGAACTTCAGTCGTTGAACCATCTGGGTAAGTTACTACTACTGTAGCTGGTTTATTACCGGCAGTCGTTACATCGGGGGTCGTCTTCCAGGTGTATTTAGTGCCTGATGGTAAATCGCTCTTGTTTGCAATACCTTCTTCTGCTGCTGGTACAACACCTGTCTTCGTGTTCACATCTTGACCTTCCGGCTTATACTTGTCGGCATCGGTTGAAGTTGTTGGATTTGTTACATGAACGGTTACGGGAACTTCGTCCTTTGAGCCATCTGGGTAAGTTACTACTACTGTAGCTGGCTTATTTCCGGTAGTTGTTACATCTGGGGTCGTCTTCCAAGTGTATTTGGTACCTGATGGTAAATCACTCTTGTTCTTAATACCCTCTGCTGCACTTGGTACCACACCAGTCTTGGTGTTTACATCTTGGCCTTCTGGCTTGTACTTGTCGGCATCGGTTGAAGTTGTTGGATTTGTTACATGAACGGTTACGGGAACTTCGTCCTTTGAGCCATCTGGGTAAGTTACTACTACTGTAGCTGGCTTATTACCGGCAGTTGTTACATCTGGGGTTGTCTTCCAGGTGTACTTGGTATCTGATGGTAAATCACTCTTATTCTTAATACCTTCTGCAGCTGCTGGTACAACACCGGTCTTAGTGTTTATATCTTGACCTTCTGGTGTGTACTTATCGGCATCAGTAGTTATCTTAATTGAACTTGCTGGAATGTTAATGTTCAAGTAAGTTGGTTGACCATTTGCATCTTTATCAGTAAAGGTAATCTTGATAACACCGTCTTGACCTTGTGCATTAGGCTTAGTTGCCCATTCCGTCTTTGCAATTTCATCAGTTGGGATGTTGTTATCTACTAATTGGCTAAATTGTTCACTAGTCAAATCCGAACCAAGGACAATATTAACTGGAGCAGTTACAGCCTTAGCACCAGCCCCTTTAGCATCAATGGTAAATGGGTTAGTAGTTACAACACCATTCTTTGAGCCAAGTATATTCTTAGTTGCATCATTATCAGTAAAGTCAACATTAACACTAGTTGTGATGTCTTTACCGGATGCAATTGCGGTAGCAACATTAGTATCTGGAGTTGTAGTCCAGCTTACAGTCGATGGAGCAATAGTAATTGGAGTTGCTGTAGTTGAAAGTTTACCATCTGTTAATTCATAACCTTCTGCAGTTACAATACCAACTGGTGAGAGAACTTGTGAATTTTCAGTAGTTTCGTGAGCGTTAAGTTTAGAAGTGTCAACGCTAGTTACAACTGCACCATTATCACCCCAAGTTACTGTTTGACCAGCTTTAGTAACAATTACTGGAACAGTCGTTTCACTAGTACTAGTGTCTGGGTAAGTTACAGTTACTGGAATATTGTAAGCACCTGGAGTTACATCTGTACCTGGTTTAACAGTTACAGTACCAGTTGACGAATTAATAGTTGCCCAATCAGGTGTATCAGTATCTGTAGTAAAGGTCGTGCCAGCTGGAGCAGTAATATCTTTGCCATCTTGATTAGTAAATGACGGATCATCAATAGCAGTTTGACCTTGTTCAACATTTACTGGTTTATACGACGGAGTATATTGATTACTTTCATCTAAGTTTGAACCAAATTTAACTCCAGAGGCATTCCACCAACTAAAGTGGTTAATAAAACTATTCAAAGCTTTCGAAGCGGTAGTTTCATTTCCTTCAGGAACAACTGCACCATTAGAGAAGCTATTAGATCCTGAATCGGAGGCCATAGCTGTTAAGGTAACTTCATTAACACCTTTGGCTGGAGTATCGTCATTAACTGATCCATTCATATATTCAGAACCTGCATTGTTCCAATCACCAAAATCGCGATATGAACGAAAGGCATACGCATAGTCCCCACCTTGACTAGTATTATTCAAATATTTAACATTCCAAGTTACCGGTTTTGTTTCACCAGCTGGAATTATAGTCAATGGAGTATTGTAGGCACTATCAGGTGAATTAATTACAATGTGGGTCTGGTGATATGCATAGTCTCCTGCACCTTCAGTTTTAATTAAATATCCTGGTTTATTAAGTGCAGTACGCTGTAAATTAATTAACTTCGCATTGTTGAAATTAATGTAGTTTTGACTACTCGTTCCCCACATAGTCAAAATAGCTGGCCAGCCACCCCAATATTGACTCTTAGATAAAGTATAGGAAGAAGGCAGGTAAGATGAGTAAGCTGAATCTTGCAAATTCAAACTACCATCATTTACTTCAAGATGATAAATTTCACCATCTCCACTGCTTGGTCCCATTGCAAGTAAAGGAGCATCAGAATCAGTTACCTTGGTTCTAATGATAGAAAGAACAGCATTTGGACTAATTCTTACTGTACTGTCATTAGTGTCACCATCATAGTCCAATCCGACTAAGCCAGCGGAACGGAAGCCGGTACTATTCATCTTGCTAGTAGTAATTTTTAATGAAGCTGAATCTTGCAAGTCAAGGTTACTTGCATTATTGACTCCCATTGAATCGCCAGAACCTAATTCCATGGTTACTTGAGCATTAGGCATTAAACGCAATACCCCAGAAGTTGCATTGTCAATTGTTTGATTGCCAGCACCATTAGCAAATGAAACACCTGCCATATTTGAAGTAGCTTCACTGTTAAAATCAACTTGCGCACTACTATCAACAACAACATTACCTGAAGCTAGGATATCTGCTAAGTTACTTGAACTATTATTATTTGCAGTAAATACAGTAGACCCATTACTAAAGTTAACATTGTTTGCTTGAATTAAAGCTGAACTCGTAATATTCGAATTAGTTAAATTACCTTGTAATTTATTCTCTCCCTCAAAATTAACGTTAACATTAGGATACGAGGAAGCAGTTGAATTATTAAGTAATTGGCCGGAATCTTTACTTGTTGTAACTCCATTAAAGGTCAATGTACTATCATTAGAGGTTGCACTGTTAAACCAAAATGGGCCATATCCACTAGTTGTTTGAAGATTTAGATCCTTTAAAATGACATTCCAATTGCGAGTAGGATTGCTTGCGTTTGGCTCATAGTAGGTATTACTGTCAAGATCAATATAGTTTCCTCCCATGTTTAAAGAATATTGCTTTTGACCATCAATTGTTACTGTACGAGCAATTCCATAGTTATTTATATCCTGATAGCTACCATTATTTAAATTAGCATTACTAAAATCAATATTCTTATCTAAAGTAATTGTACTTACATTTTTATTTTGTAAAGCGTTTAAGAATTGAGAATAATCATTAACTGATTCTGTTTGATTATTAGTTGCTTGAACATTTGCCTTTTGAACAATTGGCTTTACTGCATTATTTTGATTACTTGCAGTCAGATTCGTTTTTTCTGAATTTTCAGTTTGACTATTTGCTACACTTTTATTTAAAGTTTCTTGTGAAGTATTATTAGTAGTATTGTTATTAACTTTAGTTTGAACAGCAGCTGGTGCTTTTACAGTATTAACTACAGTATTTTGTGATTTTACAGTACTATTAACTGCAGTATTGGTAGCATTTTTCCCCTTCTCATTCGAAAGTACTTCTGCTGTTTTGTTTACTTCACTCCCATTTTTTACATTTACACTATTTGGAGTAACTGTATCGGCTTTTACGCTTTGACTGTCTACGCCAATTCCAAAAAGAGTAAATCCAATTAAAACTGAAGCAGCTCCAATTGAAAATTTCCTAATTGAAAACCGCTCTTTTTTGTTCTCCATTTTACGAATTTTTTCTTGATAATTATTTCTGGATAACATTATTTGTCTCCTCCACAAATTAAGTAAGCCTTTTCACCACATAATATAGAACCTCATTTACTGATAGTCAAGAATTAAGTAACTTATCTTATTTAATAATTGATACCTTATGTTTCATAGCTAATAAAGTTCTATACTTTTCCAGTCAGATAATTATAAAAGCTAAAAACAGCCCTTATTTTTATAAGGACTGTTTAAAATCGAGTGAGACAAATTTAGCAAAATTTTTATATAGAAAAAGGAACTGCTTTTACACAGTTCCTTCTCGATTATCTAGTAATACTATCTGCACGGCCTTTATAATCACCATTTTCAGTTCCAATAATTAATTCTTCGCCTTCCTTAATGAAATCTGGTACAGTTACAACTAAGCCAGTATCCATTGTTGCAGGCTTACCACCACCAGCAGCAGTAGCACCCTTGATTTCTGGTTGAGTCTCTTTAACTGTCATCTTTACAGTGGATGGTAAGTTAATTCCGATTAATTTACCTTCATCAGTAAACTTAAGGTCTACTTCAATATTTGGCATCAAGAATTTAGCTTCTGAAGCTAAATGTTCTTTAGGAATTAGATATTGTTCATAAGTATCTGTATCCATAAAAATAAAGTTAGTGTCATCATCATAAAGATATTGTGCCTTTTTCAAGGAAACATTAACTAAGTCTACTTTTTCACTTGGACGCATTGTTTTATGCACAACTGCACCACTCATAACATCACGCAAATCCATTTGCATAACTGTATTACCTTTACCAGGTTTGTGGTGATTACTCTTTAATACTTCAATCAACTTACCATCTTGATTAAAAATCATACCTTTTTTTAATTCAATTGCTTGCATTAACAAATACCTCTAAAATTTCTTAATATACATATCACTAATTTCATGATTACCGTACTTTTTAATAATCATGTCTGCTCGTTTTTTAGTTGGTTCAATATACTCGTGTAAGTTCTTTAAATTAACATCTCGCCAAACTTTTTTAGCAAAAATATCTGCTTGTTCACGTGATACATGAGCCCATTGATAAAAATAATTGTCTGGATTATTGCGATTAATTTCTAACATTAAATGATAGCGATCAAGATACCATCTTTCTAGGTCCTCTTCACTAGCATCGAGGTAAATCACATAATCTAAGAAGTCACTTGGTGGTGCTTGGCCATTAGGAGGAACTTCTAGTAAATTTATTCCTTCTACTACTAAGACATCGGGTTGTTCAACCGAGCCAACTTCATTAGGAACTAGATCAGAAATTTCCTGTGAGTATAGTCGATATGGTACTCTTTCTTTACTAGCTTTAACACTTGACAGAAAAGTAGAAAAGGCATCCCAATTAAATGATACTGGGAAGCCCTTTTGATCCATTAAGTTTTTAGCTTTAAGTTCTGCATTAGACATTAAAAAGCCGTCAGTAGAAACTTGAGCAATTTTTTTATCCGGTTCAAGGCGTTCAAATAACCGAGTTATTTTCTTGGCAAAGGTGGACTTACCAACAGCAACAGATCCTGTTACTCCAATTATAAAGGGAATCTTTTGCCACTGTTCTTTATAAAATGTTTGTTGAGTATGATAAACAGCATTTTTTTGACTCATGATATATTGAAGATTCTTCATCATGAAAATTTCTGCACTAAATTCATCACTTGGAGGAATTAATGCCTGCCACTTATCAGGTGTCAGGTGTAAAAATTGCTCTTGCATAAAAAGCCCGCCTTCCTTCTGCCTTGTTCCTAGTATTTTTACATTGTTCAGCCTATCATATATATTGAGAGAAAGAAAAGAAGATATCTATGAAAAAATTAATTCTTTTTGGTGATTCCCTACTTGCAGGGTATATTGATGAACACGCAACTAATATTGTAACTCAAGGACTGCAAGAAAAATTACCTAATTTTACAATTATTAATAATTCTGTACCTGGAAGTACAACTGAGGAGGCAATTGATTTTTATGATTTAAGGATTAAACCTTTCAATTACGACTTGGTTATACTTGCCTTAGGTACCAATGATGCAAACATGCAATTTGGCTTAAGTGCTGGACGCTATGCACATAACTTGCAAGTTCTAGTAGATTTAATTGGTGTCGACAAAACAATTTTAATGGGACCTTCCTATACTAATTGGAAAATCGCCAAAGATCAAGCATGGCCAAAAACATTACAATTTGAACTAGTAGCCGAGCAATGTCACATTGAAAACAATATTCCATTCTTAAATTTGGCAAAAGTAATGTGTGAGACAGGTCATCCCAATGATTTACTTCAGAAAGACGGCATCCATTTAAATCAAGAAGGCAATAAATTACTAATTGAAAAGCTTGCTGAATTAGTCAAAGAGAAAGAAACAGCTGCTATATCATAAAAAGCATCCCAATAACGGGATGCTTTTTTACTGCTCTATTCAATATAAAGTGCTTGTTTACCTTGCTGGTTATAGCTTGCCTCTATCTTCTTTAAGCTTACCTTTTTATTTTTAACGCCATAAGGATCATTTACATACACAATCCCCTTTTTCTTGTTGTAACCTGTAATCACACAAGCATGAGATGACGGCGTTACGTGAACTTTTCCTTGCTTAGTAGACCAGGTCTGCATATCATTTACACGATCAAACTTCAAAGTTGTAATGATTACTACAGGATGTCTCTTAGAAACTAATTTCAATACCTGAACAAAATCATTACCTGTATAATTGCGGATTCGCTTTGTGTATTTTCTAGCCACATTATATAGGGGTTCATTATACACACACCAGCCTGCATTCTTGATACTCATGTAACCAACAAATCCAACGTGTGGATTTCCTCGATAATTATTGCCAACAAAAGACGATACATGCTTGATATTCGATGACAACTCTAATTTACTTACATTAATATCATAGTATTTCAACAACATCGCAAGTGAGGTAACCTCACAACCATTTGGTAAGTCTGGTAATTGGTTTACTAAGGGAACATTTAACTTCTGTTCTGGTTTTAAAGTAAGCCAATCATATTCATTTTGAAATCTTTTAAAATTAAATCCTAAGGCAATTACCCCAGCAGTAATTAACAATATAACTGTATACAGAATTCTTCTTCTACGCCGATATTTTCTGGCTCTATTTAACCTTTTCATGCTAAGTATTTTAACTATTATGTATTAAGTCTGTCAAAATGCATAAGAATTAAATAGAATTAACTTTAAATCCTTATCTGCTTACCTTAATAATAAAAAATCCCTCTAAATCAAGGTTTTAATGATACCAAGATCCAAGAGGGATTTTATTTTTACTTATTTACGTAAGTTTTTTCATCTAAATTATCAAACAAAGGACTCTTCTCACCTGTATAAATTAAGTCTAATTTATACATTGCACGTGAAGCAATAGTGTAAAGCAATTGAGTTTCATCTAATTGATGATAGTTTTCTTTTGAAACGCCCCAAGCAACTACTGCATCAAATTCTAGTCCTTTAGCAAGATAGGATGGCATTACTAAAGTACCAGGCACTAAACGCTGGTTTGCCGACCCAATCAAAGTTGCCTTAATATTTCTTTCTTTTAATACTTTAGCAACTTCTTGAGCTTCAGCCAATGTCTTAGTAATAATTGCTGTTGTTAGCTTTTGTTCATCGTTTTCGGCCAATATATCTTCTAAGGCACTGTATTCTTTTTCAATACTATCGCGCTTGTAAAAGGCTGGCTTTGGACCACGTCTATCAAAAGCTTCAATCTTTTCACCTTGACGCAAAATTTGCTTAGTGAAGTTAGTTATTTCCTTTGTTGAACGGTAAGACTTGGTTAATTGAACAACATCCGTCTTTTCAGGATCAAACAATTTAGAGATTTGACTCAAAAGTGTTTTACTTTCATCTTTAGTAAAAATAGCTTGATTCAAGTCACCTAACATCGTGAACTTAGCTCTAGGGAAATTGTACTTAAGATATGCCAATTGGAATGGAGTGTAATCCTGAATTTCATCAATAAAGGCATAGCGCATTTCATAATCTGTTCTACGTCCAGTTACTAGATCATATAGGTAAAGGTAAGGAGAAATATCGGCCATCTTGATTCTTCCAGCCTTAAACCGCCCTTTAACATTTTCAATATGAGCATCCCACTCCTCTTGAGTAATGTCCCATTTACTTAAGTCAATTATCTTAGGAACGGCACGTAAAAAGCGTAAGTATTGTGCACGAATATTTAAAAAGCGATTCTGACAAATCTTGCGACTAACTTGCTTTAATTGATTAATTACAATCTTACGAGCTAAAAAGTGCTCTTCTTTTGCACTAGATTCAAATTCTTGATCTGGACGATCATACAGCTTATTTAATTGTTCTTGATCCAAGGATTCAATAGTTTTATCAACCCATGCCTTCTTAGTTTCAGGTTCAATTCTGCGGTTTAAGCTATTAATCAAAGCTTCTTTTGTAGCTTCAATTCTATTCCTTAAGTGGTAGTTTTCATTAAAGCCGTAGTAAATTTCCTTGATCTTTTCCTTATCAAAAAATGGTTTTTCCTTACTCTTAAAGTAAATGTTCTTAAAAACCAAACCATTCTTTTCAAGATGTTTAGCATAGCGAGTTACTGCATTAAAGAATTGCAATGAATTCTTCAAGTTAACAATCTTATCGTTTTGCTCATTATCTTCGAATTGTTCAAATAAGTTTTCAACGTTCATTCCGGGAACACGGCGAGAAACAAACTGCCAGTAAGTCATTTGAACCATATTCTGTTCTCCCATTTCCGGAAGAACATTTTTAACATAATCATTAAATAATTGATTTGGGCTGAACATAATAACATCGCTAGAAGTCAAATTACCACGGTAGCGATATAGTAAGTAGGCCACACGCTGCATAATGGCAGATGTCTTACCCGAACCAGCAGCTCCTTGAACAAATAAAAGATCAGCACTAGTATTTCTAATAATTTTATTTTGCTCACGTTGAATGGTAGTCACAATTGACTTCATCTGTGTAGATGATTTTTCATTCAAGACATTTAAGAGCATTTGATCCCCAATGGATTCATTGGTATCAAACATATTAGTAATCTTGCCATCTTTAATTAAAAATTGACGCTTCTTAGTCATATCAACAGTTTGCACACCATCTGGTGCATTATATGATACTTTTCCTAATTTTCCATCATAGTAAATAGATGATATTGGGGCACGCCAATCATAGATTAAAAAATGATCTTCTTTATCTGCAAAAGACCCTAATCCAATATAAATAGTTTCTGGTTCTTCATTAGGTTCTTGAAAATCAACTCTTGCAAAATATGGCTTCTTTTCTAAACGCTGCAAGGTCGATAATTGCTTAGCTGAATGTTGCCAGGCATTTTGTCTTTCAGCTAACATTTGTTGTTGCTGGTGAATAGACAAAGCAGTATCCATTGAAGTGGAATAGCCATCATAATCTAATTTCACATCATCAAAAAAGTGTGAGTTGATATTTTGAGCTTCATTTTGTGCATGTTCGATTGAATGATCAAGCTCTTTTTCTTTCTTCTTAATTAAGCCAAGAACATCATCTAGATGCTTTTGCTCTTTTTGTTGTTCAGTTTCTTTTACCAAAATTACGTCACCTATTTCTAGCATTAGTAAAAACGTTGCATATTATTTTATCATATGTATACGCTTTCTAAAAGAATTTATAATTTTCAGAAAGTCTCAACTGTTATTTAGTCTTTTCTTAAATAATTAGTTTTATAATTAAATAAAATTACATTGCGAGATGAGAAAGTGAAACGATTTTTTAAAACAATTCTAGTTCTAGCCCTCCTTTTTGTGGGGCTTGAGTTCGCCTATCAAAAAGCTGCTCCAGAAATTGAAAAAACATTTGGAACTAGAAATCCCCTCCCATATCTAACTGCAAAAGTACAACAATTTATTTCACCTGAAAAAATCCAAAATGATGATAAGGATGGAGATAATTCTAAAGGACATACTTTTGACTCTAATACAGCCACTGTCTACATCGATCTTTCTGATCCAACGCTAAAACAAGCTGCGCTTGATGGAATTAATGTTTGGAATAATACAGGTGCCTTTAATTTTAAAATCACAAACGATAGAAATAATGCCAAAATTATTATTAAGTCAATGAATGACGGTGAAACAAATGCGGCTGGTCTAACTGATACTCAATACAACTCTTTAACTGGACATTTACTTAGGGCCACAGTTCGCTTAAATTCATATTATCTTTTAAACCCAAGCTACGGCTACAATAATGGACGAATTGTGAATACAGTTGAACATGAATTAGGTCATGCAATAGGATTAGGTCATAAAGATGGGATTTCAGTTATGTATCCACAAGGATCTTTTTATACAATTCAACCAAGTGACGTCCAAGATGTTAAAAAACTATATCAAGAACAATAATAGCGGCTCTGCTGAGAGTCGCTATTATTGTTTTTTCTTTTTTAATTGACTTTGCTTTTTAAAATATGGAATCCAGAATGTTATCACGTAACCAACTGCAATTCCAACAAAAGTCCAAACCATAATATTTTTGACAAATAAGCCAATAAACAAACCAATTAAGCCAAAAGTCCCAATAATAAATGATTGATCAAATTGTTTCATGTTCCTTCCCCCATTTCTCTCTTAACTATAGCAAAGGTATATTATTATAAGCATATTTTTAGACTTAAATCACTAGTTATTTTACACTATATTGCATAAATATAATTAGCTTTGAGTTCATAAACAACAATATTTATCAAAGCTATACAAATCATTATTTTTTAATATTAAGAAAGGAATGGTATATCCTTTATGGATAGTCAGAAACAACCTCCCGCGTATTCTCAAACAAAAGATGAGTTATTTTCAAATCTAGAAACAAGCTCAGCTGGTTTAAGCGAGCCAGAAGTTGACAGACGGTTAAAAAAATATGGACATAATGTTTTAAATGAAAAGCCCCCTAAGTCAATTTTAAACATGCTCAAAGAGCAAATCTTTGATCCAATGATTTTAATTTTATTAGGAGCAGCCAGTTTTTCAGCCCTCTTAAATGAATGGGTAGAAGCTGGTGTAATTTTCTTCATTGTGATAATCAACTCTATTATTGGTATTATCCAAGAAAAGAAAGCCCAAGCTTCTCTTGCCGCTCTAAAAACAATGAGTGCTCCAACTGCAACAGTAATTAGAAATGGATCTGAAAAAATTGTTTCAGCTAGTGAATTAGTAGTCGGCGACCTAGTTATCTTAACCAACGGTGATATGGTGCCTGCGGATTTACGCCTAACTCAATCCAATAACTTGAAAATTGCTGAAGCTTCTTTAACCGGGGAGTCAATTGCCAGTGAAAAGAATGCAGCTGCTGTTCTTTCCCCTGATTGTCCCTTAGGCGATAGAAAAAATATGGCCTACACTTCTTCAATTGTTACGTATGGCCGAGGAAGTGGAATTGTAACTAAAACTGGAATGAATACAGAAATTGGTCAAATTGCTGGGATGCTAGAACACGATGATACCAGTGATACTCCACTGAAACGTAAACTCAATGCTGTTGGTAAAATTCTAACAATTATTGGGTTAATCATTTGTGCTTTAATTTTTGCCATCGGCGCTTTTTATGGACGTCCTCTTTTACCACAATTTTTAGTAGCAATTTCTTTAGCTATTTCAATTATTCCAGAAGGACTTCCAGCAACTGCAACCATCATTATGGCACTTGGAGTGCAGCGAATGGCTAATGAACATGCCTTAATCAAGAATTTACCAGCAGTTGAAACACTTGGAAACGCAACAGTGATTTGTTCTGACAAGACAGGAACTCTAACGTTAAACAAAATGACGGTAACTCATTTGGCTAACGGGGATGATTTCCTTAACAAAAAGATCTTAAAAGCTCAAAAAGCAGTTAAAGACAACAATGCTTATAAAGACTTAATGTATGCTGCTAGTCTTTGTAATGATGCTTCCCTTAGTCCTGCTAGTCCCGATGAAATTATTGGTGACCCTACAGAAGGAGCCTTAATTCCACTAGCACAAGATTTTGGATATTCTGTTTCCAGCTTAAGAAAAGAATATCCAAGACTTGGCGAGTATCCTTTTGATTCAATTAGAAAACGTATGTCTACAATTCATGAAATAAACAATGAATATGTTGCCTACACTAAAGGAGCACTGGACGAATTATTGCCCCTCTGTGACTACATTGCTACAAGTAGTGGAATGCAGAAATTAACTAAGACAGATAAAGAAAATATTTTAGCCTTATCACATAAGATGTCTGACAAGGCATTGCGAGTTTTAGGATTTGCCAGCAGAACCATTTTGAATTTACCTCAAGAAAATGCAAATATTGAACAACATTTAGTTTTCTTAGGAGCTGTTGGAATGATTGATCCAGCTAGGGATGAGGTTAAAGCATCAATCAAAATGGCTCGCGAAGCAGGTATTAAAACTATTATGATTACTGGTGACCATAAAAATACTGCAGTTGCTATCGCTAAAAACCTAGGTATTTATACTAATGAGAATACTGTTATTTCTGGCACTGAACTAAACGAAATGACAGATAGCGAATTAGATCAAGCAGTTAAATCAACCACAGTTTTTGCTCGTGTTTCACCTCATGATAAGTTAAGAATTATTCAAAGCCTAAAGCGAAATGAAGAAGTAGTAGCTATGACAGGTGACGGAGTTAATGACTCCCCCGCTTTAAAAGAAGCTGACATCGGAGTTGCTATGGGCATTAATGGTACTGACGTTGCTAAAGATGTCTCAGACATGATTTTACTTAACGATAGTTTTACCACTATTACCGCCGCCATTAAAGAAGGACGAAAGGTTTACCGCAATATTCAGAAAGTAATTCAATTTTTACTAGTCGGTAATATTGCAGAAATTACTACTTTATTTATTGCTACCCTCTTTAATTGGGACGCGCCACTACTTGCTGTTCACATTCTTTGGGTCAATTTAGCTACTGCCAGCTTACCTGCTCTAGCTTTAGGAGTAGACCCTGCAAGTAAAAATATTATGAAGCATAAACCAGTAAAGACTGGCACCTTATTTGAAAGAGATCTAGTCTGGCGTGTTATCAGCCAAGGAATCTTTGTTGCCTTAATGACACTATTAGCTTACTGGATTGGAGACACTTTTGATAATCCGATTGCTGGCCAAACAATGGCCTTTTGTGTTCTAGCTTTATCTCAAATGCTCCGCGCATTTAATCAACATTCTAATACTGATCCGATTTGGATTAGAGGAAATAAAATTAATATTTGGTTAATTGTATCCTTTATCGTTTCAGCAGTTTTGATGGGAATTATTCTCTTTACTCCCAACTTACAATCTCTCTTTCATTTGACTACCTTGACCTCAAGACAGTGGCTAGTAGTCATCATTCTTTCTCTATTCTCAATCTTACAAGTTGAATTAATGAAGCTAGTCAAGCGCTCTCTCAAAGCTCGTCAACAAAACCAAGCATTAGAATCAGTCACAGATTAGCACATTATATTAATAGAACTTTAGCAAGCATATTTTTAGACTTAATGGCAAATAACTTGTACAATAAAAATATAAATTTAACACTTACATAAGCATAAAGACATAATTAACTTTATGCTTTCTACTTTTCTGTAATCAAATAACTAACACATTCTAAATTAAAAATAGCCAAATTACTCTATCTTGAGTAGTTTGGCTATTTTTATTGTCAAAATTTAACTTTTTATGCTAAATAGATTTTTTCATAACTGCTGCAAGTGCCTTCTCCTTAATTTTATCTACATCAACTTTATTAAGCTTTTCATATTCTCGCGCTAAAACATCGCATAAATATAGTTGTGATACCTGACCAGCTACGGTACCAATATTCATAAATTCACTAACGGACGTCTGCAAGCTTACATCCCCTAATTGAGCAATTGGTGACGTAAGATCGTTAGTAATAGCAATAATTTTAGCGCCGTATTCCTTAGCAACTTTAAGTGAATCATAGGTATCTTTAGTATGACCAGAAAGTGATAAGCCAACTACTAGGTCATTTTTACTTAATAAAGTCGCAACTTGAACTTGAATATGCGGATCAGATTCTGCATTTGCAATCAAGCCAATTCTAAGCCATGTTCTTTCATAGTCTCTAGCTGATTCACCTGAGTGGCCCAAACCAAAAATATGGATTCGGCGTGCTTTAGCTAATAAACTAACTGCTTGTTTTAAAACAGCAGGATTAATCAATTCTTCTGTTTTTTCAATTGAAGAAATTAAAACTTTACTACTTAACTCTGAAGATGTTTGAGCTTCCTCATGACTTTTTGAGGTAGTCATCATTGAATCTTGTGCTAAAGCTATTTTTAGATCCGAGAAACCTGAATAGCCTAATTTTTTACAAAGTCTAACAATTGTGGCATCTCCAGTATTAGTTGCAGTCCCTAGCGACTTAATCGTGTCATAAATCACATGTTCAGTATGACTCGCAATATAGTTAGCCAATTTATTTTCTGATTTAGTTAGCTTGTCTTTATTTTGATTGTATCGCTGTATAAATTCCATTGTCTCACATCCTGATTATAACTATATCATGCTTTTATAAGAAAACGCTTGCATAAAAATAAAATTCATTATATTATTTCTTTGGGAGGAAAACTCCAAAATAATATTTATTTGGAGTATATTTACAAATGAATAAAGAAGAATTTATTAACAAAATCCATGGTGGCTTAATTATTTCATGTCAAGCTTTGCCAGGCGAACCATTGTATACAGAAGAAGGCGGAATTATGCCCCTAATGGCTAAAGCGGCCCAAGAAGCAGGCGCAACAGGCTTAAGAGCAAATTCCGTTAGAGACATTAAACAAATTAAAAAAATTGTTGATCTTCCAATGATTGGAATTATTAAACGGGACTATCCACCAGAAAAGCCCTACATTACTCCAACCATGAAAGAAGTAGATGAATTAGTTGAAACTGGCGTTGAAGTAATTGCAATTGATGCAACTTTGCGTCCAAGACATGACGGTAAGACAGTAAATGAATTTATTAAAGAAATAAAAACTAAGTATCCAAATCAACTTTTAATGGCTGACACTTCAAATTTCGAAGAAGCAAAAAACGCTTATGAAGCAGGGGTTGATTTTGTTGGTACTACTCTTTCTGGCTACACTGAAGAAAGTCCTAAAACTGATCATCCAGACTTTGATTTAATTAAGGCTCTAGTTGATGCAGGTCTTCCAGTAATTGCCGAAGGAAAAATCCATACTCCAGAACAATTAAAGCAAGTTATTGATATCAATCCCGCAGGAATTGTAGTCGGAGGAGCAATCACTCGCCCATTACAAATTGCTAAAACTTTTACTTCAGTTTTCGAAAATTAACCGAGCGTAACGAAATGAGGCGTAATCATGTCTAAGAAATTTTCTCATATTGGCCAAGCCTTCTCACAACTAGGGCAAGCCTTTATGCTCCCAATAGCTATTTTACCTGTAGCCGGCCTACTCCTAGGGCTAGGCGGAGCCTTAACCAATAAAGCTGCGGTTACCTCCTATCCTTGGCTTAATCAAGAATGGCTTCAAACAATTCTAAAGATAATGAATTTTGCAGGAAGTGCTGTTTTTAATAACTTAGCCCTTATCTTTTCAATTGGTTTAGCAGTTGGTTTAGCAAAAGGAGATAAAGGAACTGCTGGCTTAGCAGGTGGCGTTGCCTATCTAGTATATACAGCCACAATCTCCGGACTTCTCCAATTATTTTCACCTAAAAACACTATTGATACAGGAGTATTAGGTGCAATTGTTATTGGATCAGTTGTTGCCTACCTTCATAATCACTATCGCAAGGTAGAATTACCACAATTTTTAGGCTTTTTTGGTGGTTCAAGATTTATTCCTATTATTTCATCTTTAGCTGCGATTGTTATTGGTGCTATCTTCTTCATTATTTGGCCACCAATTCAAAGCGGTTTAACCAGTGCAGGTTATGCAATAGCTAAAATGGGAAGTTTGGGAAGTTTTCTATATGGCTTCTTGCTTCGTTTAACTGGAGCAGTTGGTCTACATCACACAATTTATCCAATGTTTTGGTATACAGCTTTAGGTGGCACCGCAGATGTAGCTGGTAAAACTGTTGTTGGTGCTCAAAATATTTTCTTTGCTCAATTAGCTGATCCTAACCACCATGGTTTGTTTACTTACGGTACTAGATTTTTTGCTGGTCGTTTTGCAACTATGATGTTCGGTCTTCCAGGGGCTGCTTTAGCAATGTACCTTTGCTTACCTAAGAGAAATCGTAAGACTAACGGTGGTCTATATCTTTCAGGCGGTTTAACCTCATTCTTAACTGGTATTACTGAACCAATTGAATATACTTTCTTATTCGTAGCACCTTGGTTATATGTTATCCATGCTTTTCTCGATGGATGTTCATTTTATGTTGCTGATATCATGAATATTAGAATTGGAAATTCATTCTCTGGCGGTTTAATTGACTATCTTCTCTTTGGTGTCTTACAAGGAAAAGATAAAACTAATTGGCCGAATGTCTTAATTATGGGAGTTATCTGGTTCTTCCTTTACTTCTTTGTTTTTACTTTTTGTATTAAAAAATTCCATGTTGGTATTCCGGGGATGGTTGTAGAAGAAAATCAAGATGCTGAAAAAATTATGTCAAACAGCCCTAAGACTGATGACAAACTATACAACGAATCTTGTGAGATTATCACTGCTCTTGGCGGTTTAGAAAATATTGAAACTGTTTCAGCTTGTGCAACCAGATTGAGAGTTTCTTTAAAGGATAATAGTTTAGTTAATGATGACGTATTTAAAATGTTGGGCGCTCCTGGAGTATTAAAAGTTGCTGGTGGAGTTCAAGCTATTTTTGGTGGAAAGGCCGATCTATATAGTCAAGAAATTAATGACATTATCGCACATCCAGATATGCAGCCCGCAAATAATCCACAAGTGGATAAAACTTCTAATTTTCAATCAAATTCTGTGCATAAGTCAGAAGAAGTTATTTTCAAGGCACCTGTCAAAGGGAATTTTGAAGATATATCTCAAGTTAATGACGAAGTATTTTCTCAAAAGATGATGGGTGAAGGATTTGCAATTAAACCAGAAAATGGAAAAATTTATAGTCCGGTTAACGCTACAGTTGTATCAATCTTTAAAACAAAACATGCTGTAGGTCTTAAAACCGACTCTGGTTTAGAAGTTATGCTTCATCTTGGAATAGACACTGTTGAACTAGAAGGTAAGCCATTTACCTTAAAGGTAAACGAAGGCGAGCAAGTAACTCCAGAGACACAGTTAATTGAAATGGATCTAAAACAAATTGAAACTGCTAAAAAAGATCCAACAGTTATGACTCTGATTACTAATAGTAGTGAGAGAGTTGAACAAGTCGAAGATATCGCTACAAGTGGACAATTAGTTGAGGCACATAATGATGTCTATTCCGTAACCACTAAATAACTTTAATCTCTCTATAAACAAAAAATGTACTCAAGTTTTCATTTTCTTGAGTACATTTTTTGTGTTCTTTTATTTGTCTTTAATTACTACTTTTGTCCCTACAGGAACAGTTTCTGCAAGCCACTTTGAATCTGGGACACTTAATCTAATACACCCGTGGGATCCCGAACTTCTTCCGAGTTTTGCTGCTTCTTTTTTGTTAATAGAACCATCAGATTTAGTAGGTACGGAGTGAAATAGATATACTCCGTGATCTTTCCAGCTAACATAATATTTAGCCCCTTCATTCAATTCATTGTTGTAAAAATCATCACCGCGTTCCTCCTGAATATAATAAGTTCCTGTAGGGGTATCAGACTTATTCTTATGGTAAGCGCCACCAGTTGAAAGCATAGTATAGATTGGCTTATTTCCACTCATAATATAAGTCCGATTTCCCTTTAGAGAAACTCTAATCCATAGATTTTTTACTTTTGCTAAATTAGGATGACCTTTAGCTTCACTCTTTTTATTCCACGTTCCAACTTCTGCTAAATCTGCTGGGTCAGGATAAGGCTTTTCATCTTTTTTTGTTTTAACTTTAGATTTTGAATTCTTCTCTCTTTTTTCTCCATAATTAAATATAGACTGATAATATTTTTTTGCAGCTTGATTTACATAGGAAAATAAGTTCATTAAAGGATTAATTTTCTTAATATTTTCATGGACAGTTGCTTCAATTCCTACCCCATGTGATGAGTTTAAAGTTGGAAGATTGGAAATATAAAACTCGCCCACTTTTTCATTTTTAGTTAGGGGCGCCTGAAGTGCACTTTTAGAGAACTTAACTTTTAAATTAGAAATTTTCTGTTCTTTTGGTAACCATAGTTTGGTTGGTTTTTTCATATAAACTAAAGCTGATTTTTTCTCACCATCATCAATTTTTACTCTAGTTATTTTTGAAACTTTATTTTTGGCTGTAATTTCTTTAATTTTATAATGATCAAAAATATAATCCATTAATTTTTTAGTCTGTATAAAGCGAGAAGGATCATTTCCATCAACATGTTGCGCTCCAAGTATTACTGTAGCAATTCGCTGTCCCTCTTTTTGCATTGTCGCAGAAAAACACGCTCCTGCTGCATCAGTCGTTCCAGTTTTTAAACCATCGACTGGATAGTTAGAATCATATTCAGATAGACCTTTCAGCATCCAATTTGAACTTTCCATTGAAATGGTTTGGTCTTGATCTATAAAGGAGCTGTTTGCCTTACTCGTTGTATCTAATACTTGAGGAAAATCCTTTAGTAAGTGTGAAATTATAATTGCCATATCAGATGCAGATAGAATATTTTCTGCATCTTTATCTTTATCCTTGAAGGATTCTTCACCTAACGTGTAATTAGGCAAGTCACTGGGTGTAACGATCTGTGTACCCTCCCCAGTTATATTCCAAGTACTCAATTGGTGTCTCATTTTCTTTACAAAGGACTGCTGCGATCCACTAATTGCTTCTCCCAAGAGCATTGCGGGTCCATTTGCTGAGTCAATCAAAGTTGCTTCATACAATTGCTTAATGGTATAACTATGATTCATTTGTAAAGGAATACCAGAATATTCTGGGTCATTGCTAACAGCTACAATTTGTTTAGTCGGTTGTACTCGTTGATCCCAACTTATTTCTTTATTCTTAATTGCATCTAAAGTTAAATATACAGTAATTAACTTTGACATAGAGGCTACTGGCAACTTCTTATTAGCATTTTTAGCATATAAAATTTGTCCACTATTTACATCTATTGCTAAGGCGGATTTCACATCAAGATCGACTTGATTTTCATTATAGTTATCTATAGAAGCACCATTCACGTTTACTGATTTAGCAAAAAAGTAGATTAAAAAACAAAAAAATGGTAATAAGCCTTTAAGTATTTTGATCTTGTATTTTTCCATGTTTCCTCTTTCGTCTCTTCGGATGTCAAAAACTAGAAATATTATATCACGAGTAACAGAGCCAAAATAAAAACGCTAAAAAAATCAAACTTATTCAGTCGACTTTTCAGCGTAATTTTTATTTTTTAATTCTATTTAATAAATAAATTTACAACTACATTTAATTTTGTTTTTATCTAGTAGTAATGTCTACATCCAATTCAATTGGACAGTGATCTGAGCCCATAATATTACTTAAAATCTTAGCATTAGTTAATTTATCTTCCAAATTATTCGATACTAGGAAGTAATCTAGTCTCCAGCCAAGATTTTCTGCCCGAGCTTCCTTATCACGATAGCTCCAATAAGTATACTTAGCCTCATCTGGGTGGAAGTAACGGAAAGTATCAATAAAACCAGCATTTAATAATTCAGAAAATTCTTTTCTTTCAATACCAGTAAAACCTGGACGATGGTGGTTATCATCTGGTTCAGCTAAATCGATTCTTTCATGAGCGACACTCATATCTCCGCCAATAATGACTGGCTTGTATTGCATTAATTTAGTAACATAATTTCTAAAAGTTTGTGCCCATAATTCTCTGAAGTCTAATCTTTGAAGCTTTTCTCCTGAAAATGGTACTTGAACATTAATAAAGTAAAAGTTTGAAAACTCTAAAGTAATACTTCTTCCTTCACCATCAACTTCTGGAACACCGAAGCCATTAGCCACAGTAATTGGTTTCTCTTTTGTAAATACTGCAGTTCCGGCATAACCCTTTCTTTCAGCATAATTCCAATATTGATAATATCCTGGTAAATCAATTTTTACTTCATTTGGCTCAACACGAGTATCTTGTATTCCAAAAATATCTGCATCTAAATCAGTAAACGTGTTAACAAAGCCATGACGTAAAGCAGCCCGTAAACCATTTACATTCCAAGACATAAATTTCATAATAATTCTTCTTTCCATCACAAAATAATAGGTCTTATCAACTCAATTGTACAAACTTAATCCCCATAGATGAAATATTTCGACCTAAAAAATCGGATTAACTATTTAAGCTAATCCGATCTTTTCTTATCTTGTCTTTAAATGCCAAACAAAGAATCCAATTCCAATTACTAATGCTAAAATTCCGGTCCAAATTAAACCAGCATAAAAGCCGCCAATAATTCCTAGAATTCCAGCAACAATCATCATCGCTAAGCCAGCAATATCACCGCCTAGCCCATCACTATTTTCAGTTGAAACATAAACAATACCGCTAGCCATAAACAGACCGCAAAGGAGAACTCCAATAATTCCTGCTACCATGTTTTTCTCAGCAATTATCCCCAAGAATCCACCTAGTAGTCCCTGAATAAATAGCCAAACTGAATAGACAATCATTAAAATTCCAATTACTAATTTTGTAACTCTCATAAAAACCCCCTCTTCTTTCACCTATTAAGTTAATATACTTAGGCCGAATATTCAAAATTTTTGATACAATACTTCTATGCTATAAATGAAAGACACAAAACATAATGAAAATATTTGAGTTTATTGGATTAAGTATTTATTTAGTGCTAATTGCGATTTTAATAGTTCGTCAAGTTAATGTAAGTCGTAATTTTAGAAATAATAAAATTGATGAAGAAACACATCAGAAATTAACTAAAAGAAACACAATTTTATTAGTTATAGTAGGTATTCTACTGATTTTATTTTTATATACACCGTTTAAAATTTTGATTTTTTAGATTTGTTATAATGTAAATTAGTGTTATTCAAGGAGTTTATAAATGAAGAGAATTTATATTGTTCGTCATGGTCAAACTTATATTAACCGCTACGATAAAATGCAGGGTTGGTGTGACACACCCCTAACCGATGAAGGAATCCAAGGTGCAAAAGATGCAGGTAAAGCGTTGAGTGAAGTTCCTTTTGATATTGCTATCTCAAGTGACTTAAAAAGAGCTAGTGATACTTGCGATTATATTATTAATGAAAATTGTAACCGAGATGAGTTGCAACACATTGCAACACCATTTTTTAGAGAACAATTCTATGGCTTCTTTGAAGGGATGAATTCAGACGAAGCATGGCGAATGATTGGTGGCCCTCATGGTTATCCAAGACGAGATGAACTACTTAAAGAAGTGGATATCAATACTATTAAGGACTACATGAAAGAAGCGGATCCATATCACGAAGCTGAAAATGCGAAAGAATACTGGAATCGCGTTGACAAAGGCTTTGATTTAATTAGCAAATTAGATGGGGCTGAAAATATTCTTCTTGTTACCCATGGCTTTACAATTAGAAGTATTGTTTCTCGCTTTGCTCCTGGAGAATATAATCTAGCCCATGGTCCAAGAAATGCATCAATTACAATTATGAATATGACTGACAAAGATATGAAGATTACTTCCTATAATAAAATGTCAGTATAGAAAAAAGGCTTATCATTTTGATAAGCCTTTTTTCTTAATCTTCTTTTTGTAAAACAATATGTTGATATAAAACTACCGTTAATAAGTAATAAAGTACGTAAAGAACTCCGAAAATAGTAAATGGAATCCAAAGTTTGTCGTAAGTGTTCATCCCTAAAATAGACTTGAATAATTGAAGTCCAAATAAAACGTCAACTACTCCTAAGGCAGCAGATAAAGCAAATAAAATTCCAATTTCTTTTGCAATAGATGCTTTTAAGAGGCTCTTTCTTGTTCCAACCTTCCAAAGCATTTGGTATCTTGGTTTATCGCTGTTTGCTCCAGATAAAACTTTGAACATTAATGTTGAAGCAAGCATTGCTAAAAATGCTAACCCTAAGAAGAAGCCCATAAATTCAAAACCAGAGGTCATACTTGAAACTAAGCGATATTGTGCTGATTTAGAATTGGAGAGATTTACATTAACTGCGTCTTTATCAACTTCTGGTGAACTCATCATTTGAGTTGCGGATAAGTTTTGGAGTTTCTCAATATTATTAAAGTTACTTCTAAAATTGTTAACTCTTAAAAGCTCAATTCTATTTACTTTAGCCTTAACTTGATTATATTGAGTTTCTGGCACAACTTTAGCTTGAGCATCAATATATGGAGTTAAAGATACTAACTGATATTGTGCTTCATTAGTATCAGTCTTATTCTTAAAATCACTTGCTTTAATACGTCTAGTATCATAATGATTCATATCGTTTTTTCTTGAATAATGTTGATACATGATCTGATTATTCTTGATTTGATTTTCTGGAATGTAAAGTACTCTAGTTTTTTCTTTTCCTTTACCTTCTACCACCATCTTATAGTCAAACGTTGTAGTAGATTTTACAGAAACTTTCTTTAATTGATTATCTACTTTTTTATTATGACCATACAGAACTACATCATAATAGGTACTTTGCATTGACTGTTCAGTCATATTATTAAAGTTCAATCCAACAGTAATTGCTCCTAAAGCAAGAGCAAACAATAATGATACAGTAGATAAAATTCGAGTATAATCGCTCAATCTAAACTTAAGTTGTCCTAAAGTGAAGGAATGTAACTTCTTATATTTGTAAGCTAAGTTCTTACGAAGTAAATCAATAATGGCTGTAAAGAAGGAATCAAAAGTAAAGTAAGAACCAAAAACAATTGTAAAGAAAGCTATTGGAATAGTTTTTGTTCCTAATTTTGCTGCATGCATCATTGCCCAGTAACCAACAGCAAGTAACGCAATTCCTAAAATTGCTTCAATAAATTTCCATAATTTATTTCTATGTAATTTAACCGGTTTTTGATCTTCATGAAGTAAGTTAATCACGTTTGACTTAACTAATTTATGACGATTCCAAAAAGCTGCTAGGAAGAACAGAATCGCAAAGAAAGCTATTGTCCAAAGTAAGGCTGGTAAGTAAAAACCAACAAATTTATGAATTTGCAATCCTAGCTGAGAAATCAACATACTGGAAACTCCCTGTGTTAATCCAACCCCTAAGACTGTACCCAATAAGGTAGCTAATAAGCCAACAACAAGAGTTTCGGTAAAGATTAATCTTCCAATTTTACTTGTTCTAGCTCCTAGCATCATATACATCCCATAGTCTTTTTGTCTCATACTAAGCAAAAAACTATTGGCATATACAATATAGACAAAAGTAATAATAGAAAGTAATGCAATTCCAAAACCAAAAACAATTTGGGTAATTTTAAAAGCAATGCTTAGTGAACCCTTTAAGAAAGCTGGGTTTGTAGCTAGAGTCATGAACATATAAAAGATCGCACTAGCAAAAGTTAAGCCTGAAAAAAGAACTAAATAGTCTTTGAACCGGCTTTTAATCCCGGTTAATGATAATTTCCAAAGCATAATTATTTCCTTTCTATTCTTAACGTCTACCTAATTCTGCAATAATTTCTTGATAAAATTCTTCTCTACTTTTACCATCTTTTTTAATTTCTTTTCCGATCTTACCATCTTTAATGAAAAGAATTCGACTAGCATATGAAGCGGAATATGGATCGTGAGTAACCATTAAAATAGAAACTCTATCATTTTCATTTAGACCTTTCATTGTTTCAAGTAATTCAGTAGCACTCTTTGAATCAAGTGCCCCAGTTGGTTCATCTCCATAAAGAATAGCTGGTTCATGAACTAATGCACGCGCTGCTGCAACACGTTGTTTTTGTCCACCAGAGATTTCTGCTGGATATTTATTTAAAATATGATCAATTCCTAGTCGCTTAGCAATTTTATCCACTTTAGGATTAATCTGACTGCTCTTTACATTTTGAAGTGAAAGAGGAAGAGCAATATTTTCACGATTTGTTAGATTTTCTAATAGGTTAAAATCTTGAAAAATAAATCCAATTTCTTGACCGCGGAAATCTGCCATTTGATTTTTATTTAAGCCAGTAATATCGCGACCATTAATATATACATTTCCAGTTGTAGGTTGATCTAATGTAGATAAAATATTTAACAAAGTGGTTTTACCAGACCCAGATGCACCCATGATTCCAACAAATTCACCACGTTCCACATCAAAGCTGACGCCCTTTAAAGCTTGGTATTGTTTTTCACCTTTTTTACCATAAGTCTTAGTAATATTTTGAACTTGAACTACTTCACTCATTTTGGCTCCTCTTTTCGTTATAGTGTATTACTTACCTGTTACACTATATAATACAGACACCGTGTAAAAAAGTAAAGCTTGTTTTTCAATTTTTTTTATCTTTTCTTCTTGTATAATAGAAACCGTAATTATAAATAAAATATGAAATGAGGTATAGAATGCAGAGAAGCCACTTCTTCAACCCACCTCCTAAATTTATGTAAATGATAATAGTATAGGATTTTTAGGAGGAAAATATTTTTGGATACTTTTGATGAGGCACAAAAACGTAAAAAACTAACTTGGCCCGTGATTGCCTTAATGGACTTTGTTACAGTTATTGGTTTTGATGACATTATCTATAACTTTCAAAATCAAGGATTAGCTGTAGTTAGTGACTGGATCTTACTGTTAATTCTATTTGTAGTTCCATACGAATTAATCGTTGGACAACTAGGAGCTACTTTTTCAGATGATGGTGGAGGCTTATCTTCTTGGCTAAGACACACCTCTGGGGATCGAATGGGCTATATTACTGCTTGGTGCTACTGGGTAGTTTCACTACCATATTTAGTTGATGTAGCTAATTCGACAGTTGTTTCTTTTGCATGGCTTTTTAAGGGACATGCATTAAGTGACAAGGAAATGAGTAATTGGGCTTTTGCTTTATTTACGGCAATTATTTTTGTCATCTTTATCTTTTTCCAACACCGCTTTGCTAACTCACTACAATGGTTATCTATCATCGGTGGTGGTGCCATGTTTATCATGACGATTCTCTTTGTAATTATGACTATTGTATATTTGGGTGAAGGCCGCAGAATTGCTACTCAACCTTTCCATTTCAAGAATTTCTTACCAACTTTTGATATGAAATTCCTAATGTCATTAGGATTATTAATCTTTGCCATGAACGGGGCTGAATTTGTTGCTCCTTATGTTACTGAGATGAAAGATGGCCCTAGAAACTTCCCTAAAGCAATGTACATGCTAGCAATCATGACAGGTTTTCTAACTATCTTTGGTTCATTTGCACTAGGTGTCTTCTTTAATGCGCACCACTTACCTGACGACTTAAAGATGAATGGTTCTTATTATGCCTTCCAAGCCATGGGTGAAAAATTTGGTATGGGGAAATTTTTCTTATACACTTTCATCATTACCCAAGCTCTTTATATGCTAGCCCAACTAGCTGTTTTAGTTGATGGTGGTGCTAGAATCTTCTTATCAGATACTGCCAAAAAATACTTACCAAAACAATTGACTAAAACTGATAAGAACGGCTTACCAATCAATGGGTATTGGCTAACAACGGGAATTTGTTCTGTACTTCTATTTTTGAGTGCTACTCTTCCTTCAGTGAATGATATTTTCAATCAATTACTTAATTTAAACGGAATTGTATCACCATATGTTACCGGTCTACTCTTCTGGGCCTTTATTAAGATCAGACTTCACCCAGAAAAATTCCCATCACAATATGTATTTATCAAGAACAAAACCTTCGCTGTTATTGTTGGTTGGTGGTGTTTAATCATTACAGTTACCGGCGCAACTTTTGGAATCGTTCCAATTGATGCAAAAGCTGGCTCAGCTACTTGGTGGCATATGTTAATCCTAAACATTGTCGAACCTCTTTTAATGATTGGATTAGGAATTGTTTTACCATTAATTGCTAAGTGGCAAAGATCAAAGGAAAATTAATCTATAACATAAAAATGCTATTGACTCTCGGTATATGTACTTGAGCCAATAGCATTTTTTATTTATTGCAATTAATTATCGTTCTTGCCTTCTAGAGAAAAATATCTTAGTACTTAATAAACAAACTAGATACCAAACTAAAATTTTGATTAATAAAATTAACATATCTTGATTAAAAAAACTATTTGCCTCTATCCAATCTATTAAATTACTAATTGGAAGTAGTTCTGCAAAAAATTTTAACCAAGTAGGATATTCACTTACTGGAATAATCATTCCAGCTAAAATAATCAAACTACCCGTTACAATATTAGAAAGCCAGTAAGGATTCTCTTTTTTCATTCCCCATACAGCACAAAAATAAGCTAAGAGAACACTTATAAAGATTTCAAAGGGTAAAGCAAGAAAAAGCCTAGGAATAATATTTACTTTATTAAGCACTATTAAACCTATTACTCCCAAAAGAATTGTTTCCAGAGAAAGGACAACTGCCGCAATTACAAATTTTACTAGCCAATAGTTTTTAAAAGTAGGTCTAATTGAAAAAAATATCGTCCAGTAAGTTAATATTTTGATCATAAACTGTGGACGCTACCACAATGCCAATACCTGTAGAAATACCTGTAGTAATCACGCTTCCGACCAAAATACGAGAATAATCTTGACTCGCTCCAAAGGCAATCAACAAAAACATAATTAAGGATACTAATGGCAACAGTAAATAATTAACTAAAATCACGTTAACACTGTCAAAAGTTCCAATCGAACGTAGAGTAACACGATAGGCAGCTTTCAAAATATGCTCAATCTCCCCTCTTTAAAAGCTCGTTTAATTACAATATTAGTCATTAATTTAGATAAAACTCCAAAGACCACTACAACTAAAATGTAGCTCATTATCCAATTCCATTGAATAGATTCATGATAGATAATCCTAATTGGTAAAGTTAACGGACTTAGCATTTGAAAAGGTTTGATACTTATTCTAATTGCGTCTGGAATACTTAAAAGTCCAGATAAAAGCAAAATTGGTAATAATAAAAGCTGTTCATAAACAATTGCATTCTTGCTTAAAACAAAAAATAAACTAATAAAATAGCTTAAAACTGCAGCTGCAATCCATAATAAGATGATCCCTACTAATAATTGAAAATCTAAGTAATTAACTGGCATTTTTAATAACCAAGCTTCTAATCCTGCTAAAGGAAAAGCAATTAAACCATACACAGAAGCTGGAATCAGAGTAGCCAGTAAAACTTTTTCTCTAGCTACCCCAGTATTTAATAGATACGGTAGCGTCCCTTGAAATCTCTGAAAACCTAATGCACCAGCACTAGTAGTACATGATGCCCATGTTCCCATTACTCCCGCAATTAACCATTCTTTACCGTCATAAGTTTGCAAAACATAGTGAGCCAAATATTCATAAAGTAGCATTGTAGTTGTTTCAATAATCACTAAATTTACAAAATAAGTATTTTTTATATATAAACGTACTTGAAATAATGCTAATTTAATAAAAGACATACTACACCTGCCTTCTTTTCAACTGATCAGCTACTGCTAAATAGGCATCAGCTAAACTTGCATTATTTTCCACACCAGCAAATTTCTTTACTTCTTGAATTGACCCTTCAAAATGAATCATCCCACCGCCGATTAAAAAGATCCTATCAGCCAAGCTTTCAATATCTGACATGTTGTGACTAGTTAAAATAATACCTCGTTTTTCTGACGCTATTCTTTTAACTAATTGTCTAATCGAAATAACTGATTCAATATCTAAGCCTGCTGTTGGTTCGTCTAACATTAATATTTTGGGATGATTTACTAATCCACGAGCAATATGAAGTCGCTGCAGCATGCCTTTAGAATAGGCAGATACTTTCTTTTCAGCTACATCGACTAAATTAACAGTCTTCAAAGCTTCTTGAACACCGCTTTTAATATTTCTTTCTTTAACACCTACGACTCGAGCAAAAAATTCTAAATTTTCTCTCGCAGTAGCACCGTAGTAAAATCCACGATCACCACCAAAAACAATGCCCATCTTCTTCCTAGCTTTTCGTGGGTACTTAATCAGATCAACACCTTCTACTTCAACTTGTCCTGAAGTAGGAACTAAGTAATTAGAAATAGATTTAATGAGTGTTGTTTTGCCAGCTCCATTTGGTCCAACAAAAGAAATTACTTCTCCTGCATGTAATTCAAAACTAATATTTTTTATTGCATGAAATAATTTTTTCTTATCTTTATAATCACGTGTAATGTTGTCAGCTTTAAATATAGTATTTGTCATAATTTTCTAAAATTCCTATTGGATTAAATTTCAAATTCTTTATATCTTTTGTTACTACTTTTACTAACATATAGCATTACCTCTTTTTGATTTTTTATAAGCATATCATCGTATAAATTAATATTCAATAAAAATTTAATTATTTTTTTATTTATTTTGTTACATCGATAAATTGTTATACTTTAATAATATAACAATGTGTGAAAGCCTTTTATTTGCTATTCTGATATTAAGGTCTTATATTTATAAATGAAGGCAGTCTTCATAGAGAAGTAATAAATAACATATATTTATTGCTATTACTTTATATAAATATTTAGTAATTATATCAAGAAGAAGTTTTTGACATTCTGAATCATAATAATCATTCACTATTTTCACTACTTTTTCCCATCTATAGTTCAATAAAATTAAAAATAGTGAAAGTTATTGTTAGTAAAAATACAGTTTAACTAAATTCTTCAGGATGCTGAAATATATTTTAGTGTATAGCTTCAGTTTAAACTATGTATTACAAAGATAATAAATTTGTCACCCTATATACCCTTAAGTCGTGAGCTTTCCTATTCCCCCATAATTGTATGGCTTAAGTGATTTTCTTAATTAACTACCTTTGATACAGTTAGTTTAATTTCATTTACAAGTATAAAATTTATTATGATTTCAGGATAACAACTATATACTCCACTCATATTTATGTGCACGGTTAATTAAAGTAATTATCTCTATTAGGATATTACCGTGTTCAAATATCCTAAAGGTCACTTCGTTTTTCGGAGTGGCCTTTTTTGTGTCAAAATTGATTTTTATTTAAAAAGAAATTATAATTTTCATACTATCAAATAAAGGAATGGTTATGATGATTTTTTAAGTTATTAACTCTACGTAGAAATACTATTTTTTGAAAGCAGGTGAATTATTTGATCGACAATCAACCAAAAAAAATTAAAGCATTTATTGCGGGCGTAAATTTAAATGATCCTAATTTTGACTATTATATGACTGAGCTAAGAGAATTAGCACTTGCCAACAACCTAGATGTTGTTGGTCAAGCAAGCCAAAAGGCTGAAAATATCGTTGCGGGAACATATTTTGGTGTTGGTAAACTTAATCAAATTAAAAATATGGCTCGAGAATTACATGCTAAAACTTTAGTCATTAATGATGAACTTTCGCCAACTCAAATCAGAAACATTGAGAGCATGACAAAACTTAAAGTGCTTGATCGAACTGAATTAATTTTAGAAATTTTCTCTAATCGAGCACGTAGTAGACAAGCTAAACTACAAGTTCAACTTGCTCGATTACAATATGAACTACCTCGGCTTCATCCATCAGAAAACAATCTAGACCAACAGCGTGGTTCTGGTGGTGCAAGCGGTGGTTTTGCTAACCGTGGTTCTGGTGAAACTAAACTTGAATTAAATAGACGAACTATTGGTAAACAAATTAGTGCAATTAAAAAAGAACTAAAAGATATTAGCAAACAGGAAGAAATAAAGTCTGCTAGACGAAACAATTCCCGTCTGCCACAAGTTGCCCTCGTTGGCTATACTAATGCTGGAAAATCAACAACGATGAATGAGTTGTTGAATGTCTTTAGTGAGGAAGCTTCTAAAAAGCAAGTATTTGAAAAAAATATGCTATTTGCGACTTTAGATACTAGTGTTAGAAGAATTGACTTAAAAGATGACTTAAGTTTTATCCTTTCAGATACCGTTGGTTTTATCTCCAAGTTACCTCATAACTTAATTGAATCATTTAAAGCTACTTTGCAAGAAGCTAAAGATGCTGACTTGATAATCAATGTCGTAGATGCTTCCGACCATAATATGGTTCAAATGATTAAAACGACGCAAAAAGTTCTAGATGAGTTGAAAATTACCAATGTACCAATGATTACCGCTTATAATAAAGCTGACTTAACAGATCGCAATTATCCACAAATTGAGGGAAATGATATTTTATATTCAGCTAAAGATCCCGAATCAATTAAGCAACTAGCTGATTTAATTGTTAAAAAAGTTTTTGATAATTACGAAAAGGTAAACTTAGTCTTACCTTTATCAGACGGTAAAAATTTAGCCTATCTTCATGAATATGGTCAAATTTTAAATGAAGATTTCAAAGATGATGGCGTTCATGTTACAGTAAGACTATCACCAAAAGATCTAGAAAAATTTAAAATTAAGACCGTTTAACAAACAAAAAAGCGTAGATTTTAAAATCTACGCCTTTTTCATATTATTTATAAATAATTACAGCTTCGTTTTTCTCTACATTATCCCAAACTTTGGGAGCATCACTTGGTCTTAAGTTAACACATCCATAAGAACCATCATTTAGATAAGCTGTTTTTGACCAATTCTTTCGCCAACTATTATCATGGAAGCCGCAACCGGTTAATGTAAATGGCATCCAGTATTTCACATCAACTGAGTATTTCGAACCATCATCATTTGTTCCCTTTAAAACACTTGGAGATTCTTTATAGTGAATATACCAAACTCCAGTAGGTGTTTCTAGGTTCTTACGAGCAATCTTAGTTTCCACTGTACCTGTAACAATTGTGTCTAATGTTAGCACACATTTACCGTTCTTGTAGACCCACAGCTTTTGATCAGTTAAAGAAACAACAACATAATTATTACCAATTCCATTATTGCTTAAACCATAACCAGTTCCATAGGTACTAAAACCTTCACCATAGATATAGTTTTTTCCATTAAGGTTTTGAACGTTATTGGCTAATGCATCCTCAACACCCGCTAATAATTTCTTTTCATTAATTGCCCATCCATAGCTTTCATTCTTAACCTTCGTAACTTGACCATTCGGAAGCTTGAAGTCATAAGATTTATGAAGAGTAGATACTTCTTTGTTAATGTTGTTAATTTTATCTTCTAGAATTTTTGTATCTAAAAATACGTACTTATTATTTCTATATGATACATTTGGAAATACTTCTGCCCTTTTAAATACAAAAGACTTGCCATTTACAGTATATTTTACTTGCCGATCTTTAATCTGATTTAATTTATCCTTTGCCTTTAATAAAGCATCATTTTGAAAATTCCATTTCTTTCGGCTAGGGTAGCGAGTATATTGAGTTTCAAAATATGATTGAACTTTTTTACTCGTAATTACTTTATTACCGGTCTTCTTTAATACGACTTTATCTCCCTCTAAAATCGCATCATTTTTTGCCTTTTCATTTATTTTTGCAGTAGCTCTTTTGACCGTTAGCTTTCCAACAGGAATATCATAAATTACAACATTCGAATTAAAGTGGGTAGAATTAAATTTTTCTGCTTCAGCATTTCTTTTAGACTGAATATGACCAAAAATTAACCAACCTATTAAAATTATTATTAAGCCAATTAAAATACCTATTAGCCACTTACGATAGTTATTTGTGGGATGGGTATTTTTTTCTTCGTTTTTATTATTCATTAAAAATACCTATTTCCTTAAAAAAGTTCTTTTAATTATATCATAAAAAAGAAGGTTAATCTTCTGATTAACCTTCTAAAATAACTATCTTTATTTCAATTAATTAGTTTACACGGATTGCGTAATCTGGCATGAAGTAACTTGAGATAGAAGCTTGAGTTACGTTTTGACCTGGTTGTGGTGCGTGTACGTATTGGTTGTTACCTACGTAAATAGCATCGTGGTAGTCACCCCACATTAAGATATCACCAGCTTGTGCTTGGCTAACAGAAATGTGTTGACCTGCACCAGCTTGTTGGTAAGTAGTACGTCCAACGTTCTTACCAGCTTGGCTGTATGCGTATTGAACTAAACCAGAGCAGTCGTATGCGTTAGGACCAGTTGCACCCCATACGTAAGGCTTACCAATTTGTGATTGTGCTGCGCTAACTACAGTTTGTGCAGTGCTGCTGTTTGATTGAGTTGAAGCTTGTGGCTTAGCAGTTTGAGTAGTTGCTGCTTGACTTGAAGCTTGTTGAGTTGGTTGAGCTTGTTGTTGTGCAGGCTTAGCAGCAGTGTTATTTTGTGCAGGTGCAGTGTAAGTAGTGTTTGATTGAGTTGGAGCAGTAGATGCAGTTTGTTGTGCAGGTTGGGCTACTGGAGCAGTTGCTTGTTGTACAGGTGCTGAAGCTTGTTGTATGTTTGCTGCAGTATTAGTTTGTACAGGTGCTGAAGCTTGTTGTACGTTTGCTGCAGTATTAGTTTGTACAGGCGTAGTAGTTGCAACAGATGCAGTGTTAGCAGTTGTAGTAGCTGCTTGTTGTGTAGGTTGGGCTACTGGAGCTTGTGCAGCATTATTGTTTGCAACGTTAGCTGCAGGAACTTGACTTACAGTAGTAGCAACTGCAGATAAGTCAGCAGTAACTGCAATTGGAGCTTCTTCTTCAACGTTGTCAGATGAAATCCATTGATTTCCACCTAAGTTATACCAAGTTTCACCCTTAACAGTCTTAACTTTCTTGTATGTCTTCCAGCTTGATTGGTGTGGTAAGTACTTACCAGTTTGTTGCTTACCATCTTCGTAGCTGTTCCAAACAGCAATACTTTCACCAGTCTTAGAGTTTACCTTTACAACACCAATTTCTTTTGCAGGTGCTTGAAGAGTAGAAGCTTGAGCAGTACCGTTAAAAGATAATGAGTTTAACTTAGCTGCACTTAAAGTTGCAATACCTGCAACAGCGAATGAAGCAGCAGTTGTAAATTTGATTACTTTAGATTTGATAGTCAAGGGTTATTCCTCCATAAAATTCATTTTCTTAATTATCAACATAGCCGTCATTAATTAACTAAAAAGTTATGCTATGTGTCTCTTTTTTTAATTGACAATGGTTATTGTAGGGCATAAATATTACAGCCCTGTTACAAAGCTAAATCATTGTCATTACATTTAGCTTATTATCAGCCTTTTTCATATTCAAAATCTATTTATTTTCTAGCTTTGTTACGATCTTATCTAGTTCTTTAGCTGTCTTTTCCCAGTTGTCATTATTTAATACATGGGCTTTTTTAGCAAGTTCATCTGACAAATGTAAATCACGCTTAAATTCCAAACTATTTAATCTTTTATCAATTTCACTAGCTTTATCTCCGCGTCCTAATAATCGCTTTTTTAGAACTGAAAAATCTGAAACAGTTAAATAAATAAAATATGCTTGCTTCCCTAATTTTTCTAAATAGGACTTAACTCCGTCAGTCTCAACAATTAAAGAAACCAAGTCATTCTTTGCCCAGGCTTTTTCTAAAGCTTCTTTACTTGAGCCATATTGATATTCCCCATATTTTACATGTTCAAAGAAATGAAGTTTTTTAAAACTCTCATCAGTTTCAAAATAATATGACTTTCCAGGAATTTCTCCTTGTCTAATTGGCCGAGTAGTATGTGTTACTACACGCGGAATATTATATTTTTCCGTTAAGTATTTTGAGACTGTTGTCTTTCCTACTCCACTTGGTCCCGCAATTATGATAATTCTTTGCAAAATATTACTCTCCCGCTTGAAATCGACTATTATATATAATAGTATTTCACTATTGTAAAACATTTCTGTACAGAAAAGGGAGTTTTTTAAATGAAAAAAGCTGATGTAAAAATTGGTCAAATTTTAGCTGCTACTTCTGAGGAAGAACTTAAGCATCCTTTTCAAGGAAAAGTAGAAAAAATTTATGAAAATTCTGCTTTGCTAGCTATCACTTCATATGACCCAGAAGATGAATCTTCAGTTAATGAATTAAACAATAAAATGGTCATTAACTTCAAGAGCTTAAAGAAGGTAAAATCACCTGCCCGTGGAAAGACTGCCGCAACAAACGATGTAAAAATTTCTAAAGTTGAACCTGACAAAAAGGATAAAGAATCAAAATAAAATTAAGCCTAAATAATTTTTTGTTTTATCAAAGGAACCTAAAATCACATGAAAAAACGGCTTCAAACATTCTTATTTTGGTTTATTTTAGTTCAGCCATTTTTAGATATTTATTGGTTATCTAGGCCACCACTTCTAAAATTTTCAATACCTACTATTTTGAGAGTCTTAGGAGTTTTTATTGCTATTATTTTATTCTTTAGTATCAAAAATAATTGGCAAAGATTCAGAAAACAATGGTGGATTATAGCTTATATTGGAGTTTTAATCTTATACTCAATCTGTCACCTAATTTCGGTAAAAAATTTTACTGGTGTGGACGCAACAGGTTTCCATTACTCAGCTAAAGTTGAAATTTTTTATCTAGTGAGAGCTTGTCTCCCACTGATTGTTATCTATATCACTTCATATAGCGAATTTCAGGCTAAATACTTCTTCCGAGTAATCCAGGGTATTTCAGGCATATATTCATTAACAATCGTTATCTCGAATCTATTTCTTTTCTCATTAACTTCATACCATACTACTGAGGCTAAAAGAATTAGCGCTAATATTTTTTCTTGGTTTACTCAAACAAATTATCCTTTCAATGCCTTAGCTTCTAAAGGAATTTTCTTTCAAGCTAATACTTTATCGGCTATTTTGTTTATGATTATGCCTATCATGCTCTATGTTCTTTATAAAGAGTTCAACCTTTTGAATATGGTTTTAGTGAGTACTCAAGCATTAGCAATGCTAATGCTTGGAACAAAAGTTGGGAATTTTGGCCTAATTATTAGCTTAGTAGTATTTTTATTAGTCTTCTTAACTCATAGTTTAATTTTAAAGAATACTAGATTTTCAGCCAAATTCTTAATTACATTAATTTGTATACTCACTGCTTCGGCTGCTATTTTTCCTTATAGTCCAACTCTCAGAAGATCTTCACTTGAAAGTAGTGTAGCTCAAAAGAGAAGTAATCTTGGCGACAAAAAGAGGCTTGATCAAGAACTTAATGCTGGATTGGAAAGATATAAGGGCAAGAAACAAGAAGAATATCTAAAAGAATTTATCAAGAAAAATTACTGGGTATATTCTTTAAAACATGATCTAGTATTGGAGCATTACACTTATCAAAATGATCCTTACTACTGGCTTGAAGTGATGAAGAGACCAGCAAATGAACGCCTAAATTATCGACATCTAGAAAAAGATATCTTAAGTCGAGTTATGAGAAATGATAAAAATAAATCAAATAAATTGTTTGGCATTTCCTTTAGCCGTGAAAATAATATTGCCCCACTAGAACGAGACTTTTTAGCACAATATTATTCAATGGGAATATTAGGAGTCATCCTCTTAGAGGTTATTTACTTATTTATTCTAGGCTATGGCATTTTTTATTGGTTGTTCAATAAAAAAATAAGATCCTTTTTAAACTCTTCACTATTACTATCAGGTGGATTTATCTTGTTTGCTGCTTTTTATGCAGGTAATGTACTTGAATACTTATCAGCAACTTTAGTAATGGCATTTATATTAGGATTTTTATTACAAAATATTCGCTATAGTCGTTATCCGGAAAATATCTTCTAAATAACTAAAGAGACCTTATTTCGAATTTTATTTATCGAAATAAGGTCTTTTTATTACCAAATTATCTTTATTATTTTAATTCTCTTACAAAAGTACGATCAGGTACTCTAATTAAATAGTATTTAGCTGCTGTCTTACCAGCATGCATTCTTAATCCATTCTGCCAGTTTTTCTTATATGTAGCCGTATAAGTGGCCACATATGCATTTTGATAGCGTGCATCTGCTTGAACTAATTGCTTAGATGAATAAGGAATAGCTCCCGCTTGAACAGACATTGGATTTTTTCCGTCAGAAATTGTAGCATAATTACTCGTAACAGTTACTCTGTTTCCGTTACTATAAAAAGTATATGTCTGAATTGGAGTCTTTTTATTGTCAGATTTAGCGGTGACATAGTATGAGCGTTTATTGCCCGCTGTTAAAATTAATGGCTGATATTCAATTTTACTAGATAAAACCTGTTTATTTTCTAAATTAGGATTGTAAAATAAAGTAATGCTAAACATATAGATCGCACCGCATAACAGAAGTAAAACTTCTAAAATATCTAATAAGGTAGTTTTCCATTCAAATCGTTTGCGATCTTTAACAATCATTATTAAGTGACGTTTTCGAATATTTTGTACAATAAAAATTAAATATAAAACCAGGATTAACCAGGCCAAAATACCTAAAATATTCCATCCAAGTGTCATAGGGAACCTCCATTTTCTTTAAGTTAAGTATACGGTACTTAGTGGCGTTTTTAAAACTTTTTTTGATTTGACTTTAACTTTAAAAATCGCGACAATTGAATATGTAGAAGGTAGTTTTGGTATATAACGATAGGCAAAACTATGGTAAAAATAGCTTTTTATACAATTACAGGACAAACGCAACGGTTCATAGATAAAACAGGGCTTGATGCACATCGGATTGAGGATGCCCATCCTCAATATCAAATGAATGATAAATATATTTTGATTTTACCTTCATATCAAGACTTTATGATGGATTCTGTTGTTGATTTTTTAACATATAAAGATAATAAAAAAAATCTTTTAGGATTAATTGGATGTGGTAATCGTAACTTTAACGATCTTTTTGGCCAAACAGCAAAAAAGATCTCTGTTACATTACATGTGCCTATTCTTTACTTACTAGAACTTAGTGGCAATTCGACTGACGTCAAAAATGTTCGTCAAATTGTTATGGAAGCTCGAAAAAAAGAAAAAGGTGCACAAAAAGATTTACCAATTCAAAATCCAGCTCTTAGCAATATTAGTTTCTTAAGTGACTTCAGGCAGAAAAATGAATAAAAAACCTTATTATAAAGCAAACAACTGGAACACTGTAGAAGAGCAAGTAGATCGTTCTGCTTGGGCGAGATTAAATGATATTGTTTACGAACCTCGTCGTGTTCCAATTTATAAAGATCAGAAAGAGTTTCTTCATCTCCCTAAAAACGAACAAACTGTGATTTTGCACAGTTTTGGCTCTTTAACGCTCTCTTCTACTCTCCAAATGAAAGTAGCTCTATCCGAAATAAAAAAAGATGCTGAAAATTCTGAAGAAGTTGCTGTATATAATGCACTTCAATATCTAGAATCTATTAATAATAAGGCATATAGCTATGTATTAGCTGAATTTTCTGATTCTAAAAAACAAGAAGATGCCTATGAATGGGCAAACCAAAATCCTTATCTACAAAAAAAGATGAAACTTCTAAATACAGTTTATCAATCAGGAACTACTATTCAGAAAAAAGCTGCTCACGTTTTTCTCTCAACTGGCCTTTATCATTCATCATTTTTTGGCCCATTATATTTATTCGGACAGCATAAATTGCCTAGAACTGCCGAATTGATTAAGTATGCTCTTAGAATTACAACTTTAAATGGTATTTATACGGGAATTAAGTTTCGGCGAGATTTTTTCAAACTTCCTAAGAAAGAGCAGAAAAAAGTTCATGACTGGGTATATGATTTATGTGATAAATTATATGACAATGAGCTTCGCCATATTAAATTATTGTATAAGCATACTGATCTAGAAGATAAGGTTGAGCATTATATTCATTACACATTAAATAAAGCTCTTATGAATTTAGGTCAAGAGCCAAAATATCCGGAAAATGTCGAAACTTTAGATCCAATTTTGACAACTGGTTTGATGGAAAGTGCAATGATTGAAGATTTCTTCTTTTACACTAACGCCCATCCGATCTTGAAAATGCGTGAAATAATAAAATAAGGAGTTAGTCTTTATGCTAACTCCTTATTTTGTCTTCTTAGTTTTTTCTTCTGGCTTTTGATAATTACGAATTACTTCAATCTTTTCTTCAATTGCTTTAACTAGTAATGCACTATATTTTTCTGGATCGGCTACGATCTCATCACTTGAACCCAAGATATCAATTCGGAAGTGAGAAACATTTACATATTCTGAAATAGTTTCAAAATAAATATTTACTTCATATTCATCCTCATTGTTACAAAAGTTGCTAATTTTTTTGTAGTTAGCAAATGGAAGATTAATGATGTTACTTTCAAGGGCAAAAGTCATTGGTCTTCTTCCACTAATGGCCAGCTGCGTTTGAATGAGGGAATCATGTTTAAAAGCTTGCACAGCTTCACTAATCATTTTAGTTGCAATATTTTTTAATTTTGTCTTAGTTATTTCGCTATATTTAATTGTCTCAAGATCTTGAAGATAATCTTGTTCTTCAATTTTTTTAGTTATTTCTTCTTGTTTAATTTTCACGATAAAAATTCCTTTGTGTATCCTTTTTCATTACTAAGATACTCAATAAATCTTTTTCATGCAACTACAAAAATTAACTACTCGTCTAATCAAGTTGCAAAGCAAAACTAAGTAATTCCATTACTTTAAGCATATCTTCTGGTCTAAGATGATCTGCTGGTTTTTCATCGAGCAATCTCATTCTAGAAAAAGTTTGAATTTGAGCTGCATTTACACGACCATGAATATGATATCCGAATAAGTCCAAGTAGGTAGGGAAATGGTTGCCGTGGGATGTAATTGGACAAACCATTAGGTAATTAGTCTTTTCATTATATGAATTAGACGATACTACTACCGCAGGATGTTTTCCCTTCATTTCTTGTCCAACTGACGGTGAAAAATCCGCCCACACAATATCTCCCTGTTTAAATTTATTCTTCGGCATGACGTAATTCCTCCATAGCCATATTTTCCCAAGCTTCCCTTTCTGGTCCTGGTACATCTTCAAATTTAGCATCGGAGGTATAAGGATTAGAAATTTTCGGTATTAAGATCAAACTTCCATCAGCTTTCTGATGAATTGCATACTCAGTTCCTACCTCTACTTTAAAAGAAGCAGGTAGTGAAAAGCCAACTGAATTACCGACCTTTTGAGTTACAATATGATGAATAGATATTTTCATAAGTTTTTACCTCATTAAGTTACTTTCAAGGATATTGTAGTACTAAAAAAGACTAACTTTCAAAAGAAAGCTAGTCTTTTTTGCGAGAAACATACAAAAGTATGTCAGGGTCTTTGTTTCACAGCCAAAGTAGCCCATCATCAGCACTTCCCGTGCTTTGACTTCGCAAGTCTAGATGATCTCTGTCAAAGAACGCATCTCGCGTTTTCCTCGACTCGTCGCATGTCCTATTATACCAAATTTTTCTTGTTTTTTCTATTTTGACGCTTCTTGAAAAAGATTTCTCCAATTAACTGTGCAAGCATAAAACCCATCGCTATTGCTATCGTGACAATTGCTACACGCAGGATCAGATCTTCTGCATCAGATAATTGACCTTCTACCATCGCACGCACCGCCTGGTAGGCCGGTACACCTGGGACTAAAGGAACTACACCCGGAATATTAAAAACAGTTACTGGACACTTTTTAATACGAGCAAATACCAGCCCTAGAATTCCAACACACAGGGCTCCTAAAAGATTAGACCCCAATCGGCCAACACCGATTCGATTTGCCAGCCAGTATAGAATCCAACCTGCACTTCCGCTAATGCCACATAAAACTAAAGCGCGGTGTGGGACGTTAATAATTAACCCAAAGCCAACAGCTGCAAGCCATGCAAATACTAAATTAATAATTATTTCTAACCAAAAAGGCATTACATCACACCCCACAACAACTTAATTGCAATACCAATTCCGCCACCTAAAGCAATTGCTGTTAGAACAGCCTCGGTTGTCCGAGCCATTCCTGATAATAAGTCGCCACCAAACAGATCACGTAATGCATTAGTGATTGCTACACCGGGCACTAAAGTCATCAAGGAACCAATCAAAATATTATCAACTACAAGTTTAGGAAAGATTTTACAAGTCAAAATAGTAATAACCCCATAAATATTGCAGTTACCATTTCAGCTAAAAAACGAATATTAGTATAGCGTTTAATAGCTAAATAAAGAGCATAAGATACTCCGCCGATCACAGCAGCTGCCGGAAAATCAATCCAGTCATAATCATCCATAAACAAGACCATTAAAGTAGGACTTAAAATAGCCGCTCCAATAATTTGAAGCCATATAGGAAAATCTGGAATCGAAATGGAAACTTGCTTTAAACGCTCTTGTAATTCTTTTAATGTTATTTCTTTAGCCGCAAATTCGCGTGACAATTCATTAACTCGATCTACTAATTCTAAGTTAATATTTCTTTTTTTAACTTGTGTAACCTGAGTATAAGAGTGTTCACCCAAACTCATAAAAATTCCAGTTGGAGTCGTAAAACATCTTGCACCAGTAATTCCGGCATTACGCGCTATTCTCATCATCGTATCTTCAACTCGATACGTTTCACTGCCGCCTTCAATCATTAATCTACCAGCTTTTAAGCAAGTATCTAAAACCTCAGCAGCATAATCTTGGCTTACCCGCTCTTTATCCATTTCAATCCTCTAACTGTTATTCATTATTCATTTTTTCAATGTCAATCGTCTTATCCACCCAATTTCCTCTAAAGAAATCTCTCTCGTGGCTAACAATAATTACTCCACCATTAAATTCAACAATTGCCTTTCTTAAAGAATCTTTTGTAGCAATATCTAAGTGATTTGTTGGCTCATCCAAGAATAGTAAATTGGATGGCTCAAACTGCATCTTAGCAAGCTTGACCTTCTCTTGTTCTCCACCAGAAAGCTCTTTTAAAGGACTCATAGCCTGCTGTGCAGTTAACCCCATTCTTGCTAAGGCTTGTCGTAATTCTCTAGGACGCAGACGTGGAAATTCTTCTTGTAAATATTGCAAAGGCGTCATATTTTTATTAGGCCAAGCTAAATCTTGTTGAAAATAAGCAAGCTTAGCTGTTGAAGATAATTCAAAATTACCATAAATTGGTTTTAACTTTCCTAGTAAAGTCTTTAGCAGTGTAGTTTTTCCGATTCCATTAAAACCTGTTACAGCTACCTTTTCCCCATTTCCAACAGAAAAGTTAAATGCTGATTTTACTAAGGCCTGATCATATCCAATTACTAAATCTTGAGTTTGCAAAAGCAAGTTTGATGCAGTGTCAACATAAGGGAAAAGGACATGCGCCTTTTTATTATTTTGTGGTGGCGTTAAAATTTCCATCTTCGCTAGCTGTTTTTCCCGCGATTTAGCACTTTTAGATCTAGAACCAGCTTTATTTTTTCTAATATATGCCTCAGTCTTTTGAATTTTTCTCTGCTGGTTGGCATAAGCCTTTAAATAGCTTTCTCGGTCAGCTTCCTTTTGACGAAGTGCATGCTTTAAATCACCTGTATAGCGCGTAATAGTTCCAAAATCAATGTCAATAATACAGTTGGTGATTCTACCTAAAAAATCATAATCGTGTGAAACAACGATAAAAGCACCCTCAAAGTTATTCAAATAGTCAGCAAGCCAGTCAATATGATTAACATCTAAGTAGTTTGTCGGCTCATCTAAAACCAGTACATCTGGATTTTGTAAAAGCAGCTTTGCTAAGATCAATTTAGATCTTTGTCCACCAGAAAGTTTTGATACATCCCTGCTATAACCCAAATCCGCTAATCCTAGCCCTGTCGCTACACGGTCAATTTTGGTATCAATATCGTAAAATTCTTTTTCCTCAAGTAAAGTCTGAATCTTCCCTGCCTTTTCTAAGAGAGCTTCATCCCCATTTTCACCATATTTCACATAGAGTTCATTTAATTCTTTTTCTTTTTCAAAAAGATCACTAAACGCAGTTTGCAAAAATTGTTTAAGTTCTATACCTTCTTCAAGTTTGGCATACTGATCTAAATACCCAACATGAATTTTATTTTGCCATTTAACCTCGCCATTATCTTGAGTAATTTCACCGGTCAAAATCTTAATTAAAGTTGATTTACCAACTCCGTTTTGCCCGGTTACCCCCATATGGTCTTCTTTATTTAAGACAAAATTTGCGTCTTCATATAAAGTTTTATCAATAAATGTCTGACTTAAATTTTTAACTGTTAGTAAACTCATTATTTTCTCTCTTTTTCGTTTGATATCTGATGCTGCTGATCATATTCTTGAAGCGCATTTAAGACTTTTGGCCATTGTCTTTTAGGGATAATTAATTGAAGCTTATTGTGATAGATGGGAAAATCACTAGCCTTCATTCCGGTTATTTTTGCAAGTTCTTCATCTGTTAAATGATATTTGGCTACAATTGCCTTAATTTCATAAGAAGCATGCCCTCTAAAATATGACAGAACATAAAAGAAAGCCGCAAAAATTCCAGCACTTAAAATAGCCATCGATACAGAAAAATGGAAGGTTCTCTGTGCAATAAAAAACACTGCAATAAATGCAATAAGGGCTGATATTACCCCATAAATAACTGGAAAATACTTAGTTTGCTTCATTTTTTCATCATCCTTTTTATTACACTGATCTTTCAAATATTACATTAAATTTACGTAATTGAAGTTTTTGTAAAAAAATGTAAATTTCGCTTTAATTTACTGCAATAATCCTCTTCTATAATACAGTTTGTTAAGTAAATTAAAAACGACTTTTTAAATATCACTAGTGTAACATGATTACCATTTAATTATTATTAAATTTAAACTTAAAAGGAGTAAAATACTTTGACACACAAGAAGGGAATCTCAACAGCGCTTATTGTATTATTAGGCTTTGGCTTTTTAACTAATTCAGTTACCACTTCCCAGGCAGCTGATCAAGATACCAATTTTAATGTGTCTAAAAGCCTAGTTGAAAATACCATTAAACCAACTCTCCTAAGTAAAAAATTCAAAGAAGATCAAATAAAAGAAGAAAAGGAAAATAAATTAGCCGATATCAAGTTCGAAGAAAAAAAACTTAATCAAGAAAATACAAATTCTGAACTAGATAACTAAAACTTTACAAACAACAGTTGCAGTTACGGGCTAAAATCACTAAGATAGAATCATCAACAGATATACTAAAAAAAGCAGTTAGCATTTTGCTAGCTGCTTTTTACTTAATTACCATCCCATGGAATAGTATCAGAATCTTTGTCATAAATCACATAATCTCTGAAGTCTTCTGGATCATTCCAATTTAAACCTTGCTGTAGACTATTTTGTCTTGTTTCTTGGTTATGGAGTTTTTCCTGTTTTAATCCTAAACTAGAGCGAACTAAATCCGATACGCGTTGTAGTTCCTTTGTAGAGGCCACTTGCATTGCTGCCGCTCCAATCCAAACATTATGTCCTTGAATATAGCCACTCTTAATATTCTGAGTACATCCGCGATAATTCATTGCAATTGAAAGCATATCATCAAAAGTCAGATTAGTTTTAACATACTTGGCAAAGACCTTAAGAATCTTGCGATAGTTAGTGATTGAATTAACTGACATCCCTTTACGTACAATGTCATTAATCACCTGTCTTTGTCTCATTTGTCGACCGTAATCACCTTTTGGATCTTCTTTACGCATCCGCACATAGTCTAAGGCCTCTTTACCATTTAAGTGCTGCTTTCCCTTCTTAAAATGCGTGTGATAGGTAAAGGTAAATGGCACATTAACATCTACTCCGCCCAAAGCTTCTACCATACTTTCTAGAGCTTTCATATTAACTTCCATATAGTAGTTAACCGGTGTATTTAAAAGTGCTTTTACTGTCCGAGTTGCTCCTTTGCTTCCGCCAACTTGATAAGCAGAGTTAGCCCGGAACATGTAGTACTTTCCTTCTCCGCGTCCGTCACCTTTGATATCAGCTAACAAGTCTCTAGGAATTGAGGTCATTGTTGCTTCTTTTTTCTCTGGATTCATAGTGGCTAAGATCATCGTATCGGAATTTCCCCGGTCATGCCTGCCTTCAATTCCTTGATCGACGCCAAGAATTAGAATTGAAATTGGCTTTTTCTGAGAAATCAATTGCGAAGTTTTTCCTGTGCCTCGATAAGCTTGTTGTACTGAACTCATAGCCGAGAAGTAGGCATGAGCAAAGTAAGCTACACTTCCACAAACAAGTAAAATTGATAAGAGACCTACCAAACGAGCAAAACTATTTCCATTTTTATAATCTTTTTTACTCGCCGCAAATACATTATTTCTTCTTAGTTTTTTGCTTGGTCTTTTGGGTTCCTCAGGTCTCATTAATTTTTAACTCCTCTGAAAATCAGCTTACCTTTTCATAATACAAAATCATTTAGTTAAGCGCATTAAATTCATTATTAAAAAATTTTTATTTTTTAGCAAGCGAAATAATGTTCTATAATGGTGATTAATAAAAATTATCTGGCAGAAAGAAGGAAAAGATATGGCTCTTCCAAAAAGAAATGAAGTATCTGATGATCTCAAGTGGGATCTTAGTCGTATTTTTAAAGACGATCACGAATGGGAACAAGAATATAATCAGCTCACAACAGAAATCAAAAATTTAGGTAGATTTAAGGGAAATCTTGCTAAATCTGGTCAAGATTTATATGAGGGGATTACAGAAATTTTATCTGTGAATCGTCGTTTAGAAAAAGTATATGTTTATGCTACTATGTCAAGCGACGTTGATACTAGTAATACTCATTATCTAGGCCTTGTTGCTAAAGCTCAAAGCTTAGCTAACCAGATGAGCGCCGCTATCTCTTTTGTCGATCCTGAAATTTTATCTATCCCAGAAGAGACACTTGCTAAATTTATGCAAGATGAGCCCCGTTTAAAAGAGTATCAACATCGACTTGAACAAATTACTAAAAAACGTCCTCATACTTTACCAGCAAGTGAAGAAAAAATTATTGCCGCTGCTGGAGATGCAATGGGAACTTCCGCTAATACTTTCAATGTTTTAACTAATTCTGATATGGAATACGGCTATGTTCAAGATGAAGACGGAGAGATGGTCCAATTATCTGATGGCTTATATTCACTTCTAATTCAGTCACAAGATAGAAATATTCGCAAAAATGCATTTGATGTTATGTATGCAAGCTATGGCCAGTTTGAAAATAGTCTCGCTTCAACTTTATCAGGTGAAGTAAAAGCCCACAATTTTAATGCTCAAGTACATAAATATAATTCAGCTCGAGAGGCTGCTTTAAGTGAAAATGGCGTACCAACAGCTGTTTACGATACATTGGTTAAAGAGGTAAATAGTCACCTCAACTTACTTCATCGCTACGTTAGTTTAAGAAAAAAGATTTTAGGTCTTTCTGATTTACAAATGTATGATATGTATGTTCCATTAACAGGTGAGCCCAGTCTTTCTTATAACTTTGAAGAAGCAAAAAATGAGGCTAGACAAGCCTTAGCGCCATTAGGAAAAGATTACCTCGAACATGTTGATTACATCTTTAATAATCGTGTAATTGATGTGGTTGAAAGCCAAAATAAGGTAACAGGCGCTTATTCTGGTGGTTCCTATGATACTGATCCATATGAATTATTAAATTGGGAGGATAATCTTGATTCTCTATATACTCTAGTTCATGAAACTGGACACTCAGTGCATTCCTGGTATACAAGAAATACTCAACCATATGTATATGGAGACTACCCAATTTTTGTTGCTGAAATTGCATCAACAACTAATGAAAATATTTTAACTGAATACTTCTTAGATAAAATTACCGATCCTAAAACACGCGCATTTGTTTTGAACCACTATCTTGATTCATTCAAGGGCACACTCTTCCGTCAAACACAATTTGCAGAATTTGAGCAGTTTATTCATGAAGCTGACGCAAATGGTCAACCATTAACTGCCGATGTTCTTGATGAATTTTACGGCAATTTAAACCAAAGATATTACGGTGATAGTGTAGAACCGGGCGGAGAGATTGCTAAAGAATGGGCCCGTATTCCTCACTTCTATTACAACTTTTATGTTTACCAATATGCAACAGGCTTTGCTGCTGCTACAGCTCTCGCAAATAATGTTGTTCATGGTACTGACAAAGAACGTACCGCTTATATTAATTTCTTAAAGGCTGGCTCTTCAGATTATCCAACAGAGATAATGAAATGTGCCGGTGTCGATATGACAAAGGCTGATTACTTAAGAGACGCATTTAATACTTTTGAAAAACGACTTAATGAGTTTGAAAAAATCGTTAATGAACTGAAAACAATCTAGTAAAAACACAAATATATTTGTAAACAAAAAGTTCTTGATCTAACTTCTGAGATCAAGAACTTTTTTACTTTATACTAATTTAGTAATCAAACCAACTAAGTATAGAAATACACAGGTAATTAACAAGTAAATACTGCCCCACTTAGTCGTTTCTTTTAGAATCTTTCCTTCTAGCCCTTCTTTATTAATTGCACCGGTAGCTACTGCAATATTCTGCGGTGATAACATCCCAGCCGTTGCACCAGTCATGTTTGAAGCAACAATCCAATATTTGCTTACTCCTAATGATTGTGCAGCAGAATACTGTAAATTACCAAATAGAACGTTGGCTGACGTTGCAGAGCCGGTTAAGAATGTTCCTAAAGCTCCAATTAATGGTGCAAATAAAGGATAAGCTGGTCCAAGTAAGCTTACTAAGGCTACCGCTAATGCTTTAGTCATTCCTGCATATACCATAACTTTAGCTAAACCCACAATTGCACAAACTGTAATTGTTGTCATCCCAATTGTTTTCAAAACATTGAGCAAGATTTTGAACATTTGGCTTAAGCTTAAGCCTTGAATCTTTCCTCCAATTATTCCCGCTAATAAAATTAATGTTCCTGGAGAGGAAAGCCAATTAATTGGTAAATCATTAGGATTTTTTCCTAAGTAAACATGTAAATGGGTAGTTACACTAGTTAAAAAGTTATTCACAGGTGGACAAAGAGAGGAAGCCAGTAGAACGAAAATAAAAACCAAAATAAATGGTGAACAAGCCTTGATAATTTCGCCGACACTTTCATTTTCTACTTCCTCTACTGAACCAGTTTTTCTTTTAGTCAGCCAGACAGTAACTAAAATTGAAAACAATGATCCGACTAAGGCTGGAAGCTCAGCCCCAGTAAACTTAGCAATAATAACTTGCGGAATTGCCATTCCAACCCCTGACATTAAAGTAATAAAAACAATACCTTTAAGCGCCTTAATACTTTTGCCAGTAAGAACAACTAAAATAAAAGGTACTAGAATAACTAAAATGACTAATTGCAAGGTTACAATAAATCCTAGTTGCACATCATTAAGATTAGTTACTTCAGCTAATGTCAATACTGGCAAGCCAATTGCACCAAATGCAGTTGCCGTACTATTGGCAACCAAGCAAATTACTGAAGCCTGGATGGGCTCTAAACCTAATGAAATTAAAATTCCTGCACAAATTGCTACAGCAGTTCCAAAACCAGCGATAGATTCTAGAAAGCCACCAAAGCCCCAAGCAATTATTAATACTAAAATCCTTTTATCGGTTGTGATTGATGATAATAATTTCTCAATCGTCTCCATACTACCTGAATCAGTTGTAATCTGATATACAAAAAGCGCAGCCAGAATTACATACATGATCGGCCAAATTCCCATTATAATACCTTCTAAGGCTCCAGAAAGAGTATTAATTATGGGTTGTTTAAACATTAAAACAGCATCAGCAATTGTAATAATTAAACCAATCGTACATGCCCTTGAAGCCGGCATTCCAATAATTCCAAGAGAAATTATCAACCAGATGATTGGCACTAATGCCCATAAAAAATTTATCCACATAGTTTTCCTCATCTAAAAAAGCAATACTATTTAATTTTATCCTTTTTCCACATATTAAGGAAATTTAAAAACAAAAAACCTGCAAGAGCAGAGAGCCCTTGTAGGTTCTAAATAACAGTTTTATTTCTTAAAAGCATGAACGCCATAAACAAATAAATAAATTCCAACTTCAATAATCGAAATAAAGAAAGTGACTGGTAAATTAGTTACATATCCTAAAACTAAGCCTGCCCAAACTCCAAACAAGGCGATTCCGACTGACCAACATAACATAGCGGGAATTGTCTTACCTAAGTAGCGAGCACTTGAAGATGGCAAAGTTAATAAAATAAAAACTAGTAATGATCCGACAACTTGTGCACCAATTGAAACAGCTAAAGCCAAAGCAATTAAAAATACTACTGAAACTAAACCTGTATTAATGTGATGGCTAACTGCCCCTACATGGTCAAATGAATCATAGTTTAATTGTTTTAAAACTAAGAAAATTATTGCTAAAACAAAGAGAGAAAGAATAACTAGTTGAATAACGCCCTCTTTATCAACTCCAATAATTGAACCAAATAAGATATTAGTAGCGTACCGACTATTACCGCCAGCAATAGCTAAAAATAGCACACCCAAACCGATAAACAAGGCTGAAATCGCACTAATTGCGGATTCTTTCTGATCACTTCTCATGGATAATTCACCAACACTGATTGATCCGAGCAAAGTAAAAAGAACCATGCCCCATAGTGGAACCCAACCAATCCAAACCGCAAAAGCGGCTCCAGCAAAACCAATTTCTGATAGAGTGTGAGCTAAGAATGAAAAACTTCTAGCTACAACATATACACCCACTATTCCACAGGTAATCGCAATAAAAGTACTGGCTAGAAATGCATAGCGCATAAAATCATATGCAAACATTATTCTTCACCCACCTCCTCAACTAAGTCCTTAATTTTACCAGCAATTAAACCTTTATCCTTAAATAAAAGATAATCTTTCATATATTTCTTAGCTAGAGGAATGTCATGAGTTGTAAACAAAACAGTCATTGCGTGTTTTTCGTTTAAGTGCTTAATCAATGACATTAACTCTTCTTTAGCAACTGGATCTAAGCTAGCTGTTGCCTCGTCTAAAATAATGAAGTCTGGTTTATCTAACAAAGCTTGAGCTAAATATGCACGCTGCTTTTGACCTCCGGAAGCTTCACCCATCCTAGTATTTTGAATATCTAGTAAATGAGTCTCTTTTAAAATTTGATTTACTCTCGCCTTCACCCGAGCGTTCTTAAATAAAGGAGTATTAAGTTCTACAAAGGCCCGGATTGAGAGGGGATAATCAGCATCCAAATTTCTAAATTGCGGTACGTACCCCACTTTTGTATCTGGCGCAAATTTAAACGATCCTGTCGTTGGTTGTAACATTCCCATCAAAATTCTAATCAAGGTTGTTTTTCCTGTACCATTTGCACCAAGTAGAGCTGTCATCGACCCCTTCGATAGGGTAAAATTCAAGTCTTTAAAAATTACCTTATCCTCAAATTTCATCCCCAGGTCTTTAACTGTTAATATATCAGTCATCTCACTCCTCCTCTTCTTCTAATAAACCAATCCTATTTAATTATTTTGAATATCAGCTAGTTTTTGATAATTTTCTTTCATCCAAGCTAAGTAAGTAGTGTTATTAGGAATAGTTTCCCGAACATTTAAAACTGGAACATTGTTCTTTTTTGCAAGTTTAACAAAAGACTTAACTGTTGAGCTACTTGCCTGAGTATTATTAACAAAAAAGGCAATCTTCTTTTGTTTAATAGCATTATTCATTTCGTTAATTGTCTTAGGACTAGGATCTGTACCATTTTCAATGGCTTCTTCAAATTTCTTGTCGCCTATTTTATAACCAGCTTCTTGCAAAGCATAGTCAAAGACTGGTTCACTAACAAAAACTGGTTTTTGATCACCCTTATTAGCCTGAGCTAGCTGTTTGATTTTGTCGATCTTGGCTAAGTATTTTTCGCCATTTTCCTTAAAATAAGCGGCATGCTTCTTATCCAACTTAGATAAACGCTTAACCAAATAATCAACGTACTTAGTTGGCATATCTAAATTGTACCAAATATGAGGATTATCTCCGCTCTTTAATCCCATCAAGTCTTCACCGACTAAGACAGGCTTTTTATCAACAGATTTCGCTAACTTATTCATCCATGAATCATAACCTAGCCCATTTGCAACAATAATATTTGCCTGAGCTACCTTTTTAGCATCTGCTGTTGTCGGATCAAAATCGTGTGGATCAACGCTACTTTTATCAATAATTGCAGTCGCTGTTCCATATTTTCCAACAATATTTTTAGCAATATCTGAATAAACATTAGTTGTAGTAACTATAGAAATTTTATCTGATTGTTTGGCAGAATTTTGCTTATTCGAACATCCTACCGTTATCAATGATACAAGCGTCACTAAGCTCATAATAGAAATAAATTTTGTAATTTTAGATTTAAAATTTTGCATATATATCCTCCTGTGCAAAACAAAAAAGCATTAAGTTAGAAAATTCAGCATAAGTTCTAACTTAAAGTTAGACTAAGCTAAATTTTTTATTATGTCAACATTTTTCTAGATAGACAAATAGCACCAAGACGTCTCAGACTTGATGCTATCAATAAGTATAAATAATAAAAAATTTTGCTGAATTTTTAATTTAATGCTTTTTCTCTAAAATTACATCTTTATATAAACATATTTTTATATGTTTGTCAAAGATGTTCAGAAAAAAGACAGTCAAAATGCTGTGATTATTCAAGTCCTTGAACTAAAAATCTTCATTAACGTGCCGTCTCAAGACATCTAGAATCTTAATTACATGCTTATCTTCTAAGCTATAGTACCGCTCTTGCTTAACTTGCTCACTCTTAACTAGCTTAGCCTCTTCTAAGATTCTTAAGTGCCTAGAAATAGCTGGCTGACTAACATCAAACTGTTTTACCAAGTTATTTACACTACTTTTTTGATTGTCATTTAAGTAATAAAGAATTTGAATTCGAATGGGATGATTTAAAGCTCTAGTAACTCGAATAATTTGATCGTTCAACTTGTTCACCTATCTCAACTTACATTTAATTATGAGAGTAACTCAAGAATTTTCTTTTGCACACTTGATTCTTCACTAGATCCAATAATTTGATTAGCAGCTTTCTTTGCATCTGGAAGAGCGGTAGCCGTAGCAAAGCTGGTACCTGCAAACTTAAGCATACCAACATCATTACCACTATCACCAAATGTTACCATTTCACTAGATTTAATCTTAAGCTTTTTACCTAAATATTCTAAACCTACAGCTTTATTCATTCCTTTAGTCTGCATATCAATAGCAGTACTTGCGCCTGAGACAAAACCAATCTGTGGATAATCTTCTCTAAGTTTATCTAAGACCTTAGGCATCTCATCTTCTGGAACACGAAGACTTACTTTAAAAATACGATCATCGATATCGTTAAGGCTATCAACAACTTGAATTTTCTTAACGTACTTTTTTAGATCTTCTGCAAATTCTTTTCCACTGCTTTTTTCAACATATGCACTAGTTACACCAGCGACAATAGCGTTATATGGTAATTTTTCCACAATTTCAAGCATTGTTTGATAATCTTCGTCAGATAAATCAGATATTTGAAGAATTTCATTTCCATGAGCTACTAAGGCCCCATTTTCAGCCACAAAGTACATATTCTTATTAGCTTTTGGAAAACGATCGAGGATATTTTCATACTGATTACCACTGGCAATAACAAATTTAATATCACGATCCTGCATAATTTGAAATTCTTTTTCAAAGAGTTCCTTATCATAAGTCTTATCTTCTCTTAACCAAGTACCATCCATATCAGTTGCAATAAGCTTAATCATTTTCAGTCTCACTTTCCACTTTTATTATCCACACTCCACTATACTAAAAAACGCCACCCGGAGGTAGCGTTTTTCACAAAACTATTTTATTCAACTAATTTAATCTTTCTTGCGTTTTCTAGTGCCTGCTAAGCCTAAAAGTGACGCAATGGTTGCTAATCCTAGTCCAATAAGTCCTGCATTAGAATGTTTATGAGCAGTTTGAGGTAATGAAACATCCTCAGTTGTAGCTGCTTCTACTTTACCAGATTCTTTGGTTTCTACAGTTGCTACTTCCTTAAGAGTAGTATCAGTGGAAAGTTGGTCTGGAAGAATAGGAGCATCATTAGTTGATTCAGTTGGAGTTTCAGCTTGAACTGGAACTTTTGAATCCTCTGGATCTTCTGGGTCCTTTGGTTCTTCTGGATCCACCGGATCCTTTGGTTCTTCTGGATCTACGATATCCTTATTGTAAACTACAGTTTCAATGATATCGTCAGTATTATTATCTACATTTTCAAGACTGCCAATTTCTTTCCTATCTGGAGTGTAGGCAGCAATATCTGGAGAAATGACTTGTATAAATGTAGTTCCATCAAGTGCTGTCCATTTAATTCCATCAGAAATCTTTCTGCCATTTTTATCTAAGATAATAACTTCGCCAGTTACTTTATCAATAATGGCTGTACCACGGAATCTTAGCTTTTGAACTACGTCATCTTTTGCTTTAGTCCCATCTGCGTAAACATATTTAATTGTACGAGTAATTGTTTTATCTAAAGCAATTGAATCAAATGGATATTTTGGTCCATCTGGGTTGTCTGGGTTAATTGGATCCTCTTCGGTAAATTTATCATCAGGAGTAACTGTAACTGTTCCATGCTTGAACGTTACATAGAAGGTCTTTGTATCTTCACCGAATTCTCCACCAGTATAGCCATCCTTGACTAATTCATAGCCTAAGCTTTCATAGTATTTGATCTTATCTGCTGTGCTGTAGTTAATTGTTTCGTTGTATTTACCATCAACTACTGCAGTTTCTAATTGTTTACCTGTAGTCTCATCAACGTAGATAATTTCAGTTTTAGCTGCATTTGCAGTGTAGATAACTGTTGTTTCTAAGTTCTTACTATCTTGGTTGATTCCTTCAACTGCATTAACTACTCCTTTATCTGGGCTGTAGCCTACAATCGTTGGAGAAACTACTTCGATAAACGTTGTTCCATCACCAGCGGTCCAAGTTAATTTACCTGGAATTGGTTTTCCATTTGCATCAAGCTTTACATTACCATTTTCATCGACTTCTACATATTGACCAGTTACCTTGTCAATCACACCTGAACCAACAAAAGTTAAAGTTTGTGTATGACTTGGTTTAGCTGTTGTTCCATCTGCGTAAACATAGTGGATAGTATTAGTTACATCCTTGTTCAAGTTAGCAGAATCTGCTGGGTATTTTGGTCCATCTGGATTGTCAGGATTAATTGGATCTTCTTCGGTAAATTTATCATCAGGAGTAACTGTAACTGTTCCATGCTTGAAGGTTACATAGAAAGTCTTTGTGTCTTCACCGAATTCTCCACCAACATAACCATCCTTGACTAATTCATAGCCTAAGCTTTCATAGTATTTAATCTTATCTGCTGTGCTGTAGTTAATTATTTCGTTGTACTTACCATTAACTACTGCAGTTTCTAGTTGTTTACCTGTAGTCTCATCAACGTAGATAATTTCAGCTTTAGCTGCATTTGCAGTGTAGATAACTGTTGTTTCTAGGTTCTTACTATCTTGGTTAATTCCTTCAACTGCATTAACTACTCCTTTATCTGGAGTGTAGCCTACAATTGTTGGAGAAACTACTTCGACAAATGTTGTTCCATCACTAGCTGTCCAAGTTAATTTGCCGGGAATTGGGTTACCGTTCTCGTCAAGCTTAACATTACCATTTTCATCGACTTCTACATATTGACCAGTTACCTTGTCAATCACACCTGAACCAACAAAAGTTAAAGTTTGTGTGTGACTCGGCTTAGCTGTTGTTCCATCTGCATAAACATAGTGGATAGTATTAGTTACATCCTTGTTCAAGTTAGCAGAATCAGCTGGGTATTTTGGTCCATCTGGATTGTCTGGGTTAATTGGTTCATCTGGCTTGCCTGGAGCTTCTGGATTTACAACTACTGTTCCATGCTTGAACGTTACATAGAAAGTCTTTGTGTCTTCACCAAATTCTCCACCAACATAACCATCTTTGACTAATTTATAGCCTAAACTTTCATAGTATTTAATCTTATCTGCTGTGCTGTAGTTAATTGTCTCGTTGTACTTACCATCAACTACTGCAGTTTCTAATTGCTTGCCTGTAGTCTCATCAACATAGATAATTTCTGCATTAGCTGCATTTGCAGTGTAGATAACTGTTGTTTCTAGGTTCTTACTATCTTGGTTAATTCCTTCAACTGCATTAACTACTCCTTTATCTGGAGTGTAGCCGACAATTGTTGGAGAAACTACTTCGACAAACGTTGTTCCATCACTAGCTGCCCAAGTTAATTTGCCGGGAATTGGGTTACCGTTCTCGTCAAGCTTAACATTACCATTTTCATCGACTTCTACATATTGACCAGTTACCTTGTCAATCACACCTGAACCAACAAAAGTTAAAGTTTGTGTGTGACCCGGCTTAGCTGTTGTTCCATCTGCATAAACATAGTGGATAGTATTAGTTACATCCTTGTTCAGGTTAGCAGAATCAGCTGGGTATTTTGGTCCATCTGGATTGTCTGGGTTAATTGGTTCATCTGGCTTGCCTGGAGTTTCTGGATTTACAACTACCGTTCCATGCTTGAACGTTACATAGAAAGTCTTTGTGTCTTCACCGAATTCTCCACCAACATAACCATCTTTGACTAATTCATAGCCTAAGCTTTCGTAGTATTTAATCTTATCGGCTGTACTGTAGTTAATTGTTTCGTTGTACTTACCGTCAACTACTGCAGTTTCTAATTGCTTACCGGTAGTCTCATCAACATAGATAATTTCTGCATTAGCTGCATTTGCAGTATAAGTAACCACAATTACCTTGTTTGGAGTATTTTCAGTTACAGAACTTCCAGAAACCCAAGTTTTATCTGCTGTATAACCAGCTAGAGTAGGTGATATTACTTCAGCAAATTTCGGATCTGTTACATCTGCTGTCCAAGTAAGTGTCCCTTCAATTGGTTGTTTATTTTCATCAACAACAATCTTGCCATTTTCATCAAGAACTACATATTTTCCAGTTGTTTTATCTACAACACCGTATGCTGTAAATTTGATATTTTGCTTATTACTTTCAGCTGCGGTACTGCCATTTTCAAAAACATATTGAATCTCTTGAATTACTTCTTTAATGTAATCTTCTGATCCGTAAGCTGGGCTATCGGGATTCGTTGGATCAATAATGATCAAATCTCTAGTTAAATGAATTGTAAAGTTATTCTTAGCTTCATCTGCAGAATAGTAGTAATCTTTACCAAATTCATAGTCACTACTTACAAGTTTGTATCCACTTTCTATAAACAGGTTAAGGACATTTTCATGGTTTTGTTTCCAGTTAATTTGATGATCCACTTTACCCTGTACTTCATCCCTACCGATAACTAGTCCAGTTACGTCATCAATGTATTGGATGCTAGCTCCAGTTTGATTTGCATAATAAAGAACTTCTTCAGTGATATTATCAGAGCTTCCACTTACTATCTTAGCTTCTACAATTCCTCTATCTGCGCCATACCCTGTAACCTTTGGTGATTCTACTGGAGCAAAAGTATAGTTCATATCGCCGGCTTCAGTTGTCCAAACGATATCACTAATCCAAGCTTTATCAACAGAGTCATATTGGCCCGTTCCAATAAATGTAACTTTTTGAGTAACAGAATTTGCAGCTTCTTGGTCTTTATTAGGTCCATCTGCATAAACATAAGTAATCACTCGGTTTACTTCTTTATTTTGTGTATTTTCAGCGATTTTATGTTTTAAAATAACCCTAAAATCATTACAGCCAGGATTGTACTCTGCATCCCCAAATGTTGTGGCATAAGTTAAAGGATTACTTACTAGTATATAGTTATTATTTTCATAGTCTTTGATGCTATTTAAAACATTTTCAATTATTTGATAGTTAATTACTTCCCGGTAATTACCCGCAATATTGATAGTTGATCCAAGTTGCTTGTTAGAAGTTTCATCCCAAAAAGTAATTGTACCAACTTGAGCTTTTTTATCATAAACAATATTTTCTACTCTATGCTTTACATCCTGATCTACTTTATCCGCAGTACTCCATTTTTGTGTAGTAGTGTAACCAACAATATCTGGAGATTTGATCGATTCAAAGACATCCGTCTTAGAAGTCCACTGTAAACTAGCGTCCTTATTGGTAATTTCAATAGCAATTAAGTAACCATCATCGTGTTCAACTTCTGTTACTTCTACAATCTTTCCAGTCACTTTATCACGATAACCATTCGTCTTGAAAATGGCTGTTTGTGTAACTGAATCATGTAGCTTATTACCAACCCCATCTACATAGTTGATAATTTTATTTACAGATTGTGATTCATTAATTTCTTCAAGACCATGCTTTAACTCAATCTTAAATTCTAAATCTTTTACATCAAATTTTGTTCCTGGTTTAAAATCATTGCTAATAACTACATATCCTCTATCAATCAAGTCTTGGAGTGTAGTACTTAAGTCAACAAAATTAATTACAGAATATACTTTTCCAGTTGCATTTAATTCTGCAACTTTACCACCATTATTCTCTAAATTATCTAAATCAACAATGGTAATTGTAGCTTTAGCATCCTCACGTAAACGATATACAACCTTGATATCTTTACCCGGATCTTCTGGAGTTACAAATTCAATATCAGCAATATATCCCTCAATAACCGGTGTATAGGTTAGACCAGCCTTAGTCGGATCATCTTTATCATTGTTAAATTTTACAGAGGGATGAATTTCTTTCCCGTTTTCATCAACTAAAATTAAAGAACCTAATTCTTTATAAACAAACTGTACTTCATGAGCTGAGTCAGTTACAAATGGGTTTCTTGCTGTGTAATTATTATGACAGAACTTAACTGATTGACCAGCTTCTACAGTATGGCTTTCAATAACCTTAGTCATGTCTTTGCCATCATACATCAAAACTTCCATCTTACCAGTAGCGTCAATTTGACGGTAAACTACTGTAAAATCTACAGTTAACTGATCAATAGTACCTTCATCTTTATTTCCCGTATTATAGTAAACCTTCTTATAGTAACTACCATCCCCGAACTGAGAAAGGGTTCCGGTAAATGAACCACTGGGAATATTTGAATCATCTAAGTAAAAGCTATCAATTAGTTGTTTATATTGATCAACGTTGTCAACAATAAATCCTTGCCCAGTCCAACCAGATACGTTAACGTTTGGATATTTATCAGTGCCTGGAATTTCTATTAAATTGCCATTTTGATTGTAATAGTATTTAATCACAGACTGTTCAGTATAAACGGGGATAATTTCACCAATTGAACTCGCATCTATGCTAGTACTATTGCCTAGACAATATTCAATTCTTGTACTTCCCACAACTGTACTAGCGTTTCCAACAGGCGTTTCACTTCCATTAATAGAAATATTAGATTTACCACTGTTAACTACTAAAAATTTTACAGTGTGCCACCCATTGACTACCTCAATATTCTTAAAATGGCCTGCTTGAATAGTATGGGTAGACAAAATTTCAGTAAAACTATTGTCAGTTACATATGCATAAAGATTGTCATCGGATAGATTATTTCGATTTACAGACAAGATAAGCTTTTTGTTATCACTACTCACAAAACTTGTACCATTCAAGTTTAAAATTTGATAAATGTACCCATTATCACCAATTAAATCTCCCGCTTTTTTCGGATAATTATCCGCATCTGTTCCCAGAATAGTTACAGCAGCTTTACTTTGAACTTCCTTAGCATTCGACTGAATAGTCGTATTTTCTTTAACTACTGATTCTTCAATTGGAGAAGCTTCATTTTCAACCTTAGTTTCAGCTTCAATAGGCTGATCTACTTCTACAGATACAGTATTGTTTTCTACCTTCTCAGCTGGTTGTGTTTCTTCTACGGAAACTGTATTGCTTTCTACGCTTTCAACTGGCTGTACATCTACAGAAGCAGCATTTTTCTCTACGTCTTCAACTGCTTGAGCTTCTTCTACAGGAGTAGTATTTTCAACTAAATTAGTTTCAGTTGTATTAGTATTTTGATTATTTACTGCTGTGTCTCCATTAATTGACTCAGCATTATAAGTTACTACTTCGTTAGTTGCTTGTTTGTCTACATTATCTGTTTCTACAGAAGAAATCGACCGATCATTTTTTACTTCTTCATTACCAGTCTCACCAGAAGCAGTTACATCATTTTCTACTTCATTATTTTCTTCTGCCGACATAACTTCTGTTTGATTGTCAGTAGTAGATATACTCTGTTCCTCAGTATTTACTACGTTATCCATCGTCTCTGTTATGTCACTAGCTGTACTACTTTCGACTTTTACGCTTTCCTCTGGAGCAACTGTAGTGTCAGCTTGAGCTTCCTGATTATTAACCCCCATAAAGGTTAAACCAATTAATACAGAAGCAGCCCCTACAGTAAACTTACGAATAGAGAAGCGTTGCTTTTGCGGTCTAATTTTTCGCATTTTTCACTATAATTGTTCTTGGAAACCATAATTTTATCCTCATACTTCTAGTATTAGGTGAGTATTAAGTTATAGCTTTCTTGCTAGTAAAGAGCATATATAAAGCGCTTACTTTCACCTTTATAATAATTGTTTTTTACATTAAGTAAGTATACGAACAATCTATGATTTAATTATGTACAATTTATGATATTTATGTGAATTTGTAATTTATTTATGTCTATATTTTGTTTATATATCAATAAGAATACGATTTCATTAAACAACAATATTAAATACTATACGATTTAATATTATATATACATTATTTATTAAACAAAAAAGTAAGATTCTAAATTTTTCAGAATCTTACTTTTTAATTAGTTATTTTTATTCATCCGGGTCTTCAGAAACAGGTTTCTTCCAGAAACTCATAATTAGACCAGCTACAATTGAACCAACAATTGTAGCTACGAAGTAAAGTAAAATGTGGTTAGATAATGGAGATACCCATAGTCCTCCGTGAGGAGCTGGTACTTGGATATGCCATAGTCCAACAAGTAAACCACCAACTGCTGAACCAATTACACAGGAAGGAATTACACGACCTGGATCAGCTGCAGCAAATGGAATAGCACCTTCAGTAATGAATGAGAAACCTAAAATCCAGTTTGATACACCAGCACGACGCTCTTCCTTAGTGTAACGGTTCTTAAAGAAAGTAGTACCAATTGCAGTAGCAAATGGAGGAACCATACCACCAACCATAACAGCTGCCATCATAACTGCAGCAGTTGCAGAATGTGGGTCGTTAGCAAATGCACCTGAAGCAAAGACATAAGCAGCCTTGTTGAAAGGACCACCCATATCGATAGCCATCATACCAGCTAAGATCATTGTCAAAATTACAAGATTACCAGTACCCATACTGTTCAAGAAGTGGGTAATAGCGAAGTTCACTGAACTAAAGATTGGGTTGATGATGTAGAACATAATCAAAGCAATGAAAAGCAAGCCCAAAATTGGGTAAAGCAACATTGGCTTCATACCTTCTACTGATTTTGGAAGTTTAGCAAATAACTTCTTCAATCCAATCATCATATATCCAGCAATGAAACCTGCAGCGATACCACCTAAGAATCCAGCTGGAGATACAGCATGTGCTTGTGCGTTAACTTGTAAGCCGTTAGTGCCGTTAACAATGGCTGCCATATATCCACCGACAAAACCTGGCATCAAGGCAGGTAAGTCGCCGATTGATTCAGCAATATAAGCAGCTAATACAGGAACCATAAATGCAAAGGCTAAGTTACCAGCACTATTTAAGAAAATAAATGCAGGGTTCTTAGCACCACCAGCCATATAGTTTTCAACTATAAAGGAGATGGCCATTAAGATACCACCACCGATAACGAATGGAAGCATGTGGCTAATACCACTCATTAAGTTCTTGTAGATAGATGCCCACAAACCTTGTTTTTCTTTTGCATCATTATCGCTAGAACTTGCACTACTATCAGCATGGTAAATTGGAGCCTTGTTTTCTAAGATATCTTCAATCAATTCTTTTGGATGGTTAATACCATCTACAACAGGCTTCATAACAAGTTCTTTACCATTGAAACGTGGCATATCAACTTTTTTATCAGAGGCAATGATGACACCTTTTGCTCGTTTAATTTCTTCTGGAGTAAGCTTATCTTTTACACCTTCAGAACCGTTAGTTTCAATACGAACATCAACGCCTAATTTTTTACCAGCCTTAATTAAAGCTTCTTGAGCCATGTAAGTGTGTGCAATACCATTGATACATGCAGTAACACCAACAATTAAAGGCTTTTGCTCGCTAGCAGGCTTAGATGCTTCTTTTGCAGCTTCGGCCTTTCTCTTTTCGGCATCGGCCTTGTCCTGAGCATCCTTTTCAGCTTCTGCTTTTTTAAAGATATCAATAACTTCTTCTGGTGTAGTTGCTGCCTTTAAAGCATTAACAACATCTGGATTAATTAGTAAACTTGATAACTTAGCTAAAGCTTGTAAGTGTGTGTTATCAGCACCGGCTGGTGCAGTAATCATAAAGAATAAATGAACTGGTTGTCCATCAAGAGCTTTATAATCAATTCCTTTAGGACTTTTTGCAAATAAAAACAGCGGCACGATTAATGTACTTGTTTCTTGCGTGTGGCATGGCGATTCCTTCACCAATACCAGTTGTTGATTCTTTTTCACGAGCCCAGATTGATTTAATGAATTCCTCTTCGTTATTTACAACACCTTGCTTTACTTCAAGATCAGCCATTTCTTTAATAGCTTCTTCTTGAGTAGTAGCCTTCAGATCCATAATCATTAAATCAGGACTTAAAAGATCTTCAATTTTCATGAAAATAACTCCCTATCCTAACTGTATTATTTAGGTTTAACTACTTTACTTCTTCAACTGTAATTTGTGGTAATACAGCATCAATTTGACTCTTAACTGCAATATCTTCAGTAAATGCAGTAGCACCACCACAAGCAGATCCGACTTTCAATGCTTCAACAACATTATGAGTCTTGTAGTAAGTACCTACAAAGCCGGCAATCATTGAATCTCCAGCGCCAACTGAGTTAACAGCAGTACCTACAGCAGCACTTGCATGGTAAACATGATCCTTAGTTACTAAGTATGCACCGTCGCCAGCCATAGAAATCATGACGTTTTGTGCACCCATGTCTAAAAGTTTCTTAGCTGCTTCAAGCATTTCTTGATCATTAGCAAAGCTTGTATCAAATAAAGCTGCTAATTCATGATGGTTAGGCTTAATAACTAATGGGTGGTACTTCAAAGTTGCAAGTAAAGCTTCCCCAGTAGTATCAATTGCAAATTCAGCACCAGCTTCTCTGATAGTTGGTAATAATTGTTCATAGAAGTCAGTTGGTAAACTTGGTGCTAAACTACCACTTAATACAACAATATCGCCTTCATTAAGATCATCCAAACGCGCCTTAAAAGCAGTAATTTCTTGTGCATCAATCTTTGGACCAGCCGCATTAATTTCAGTTTCTTTTTGAGCATGAATTTTCACATTAACACGGGTATCGTCAGAAATAGTTACAAAATCACTTTCAATTTTTTTAACGTTTAATTGGCGAACTAATTCTTTGCCAGTAAAACCACCAACAAATCCCCAAGCAGTGTTATCAACATCAAGTTGGTTCAAAATTTGAGAAACATTAATTCCTTTACCACCAGCTAAAAATTGACAATCATTTGAACGGTTAACACTACCAGCTTCCACCTTTTCTAATTGCATAACATAGTCTAATGCTGGATTAACTGTAACAGTATAAATCATGACCGAGCCTCCTCAACTCTGATTTGTTCAGGTAAGATATTTTCTTTACCTGTACTTAAATTGTTAGTGATGAGTATTGCCTCATTGATATGTGCAAAACTTGCAAAATTTGCTACACCAATCTTACTACTATCCATTAAAATAAACGATTCTTTAGCCTGCTCAATTGCAGCTTTTTTTATCCCAGCTTCTGCTGGATCTGGCGTAGTAAATTGGCCATCTGCTGTTAAACCATTAGCTCCAATAAACGAAACTGTAAAATTCATTTCTTGTAGCTGCTTCATAGCTGTATTGCCTATGACTGCATGCGTTTCAAGCTTAGCCTCGCCCCCTAACAAGCGAGTATGAATTCCATTGTCTAAACATGCTAGTGCAACATCAACGCCATTAGTAACTACATGTAAATCATTAACTTCTCGCAAAAATGGCACCATTTCATAAGTTGTCGTTCCAGCATCAAGAAAAATATGATCTCCATTAGTAACATGATTTATCACAGCAAAACGTGCAATCTCACGTTTATTGTCAACATTAAGATTAAATCTCACTTGTTGTTCAACATCACGTGAATAATCTTGCAGTGAGCGTGCTCCTCCGTGTACACGAACAATCACGCCACGCTTTTCTAATTCAATGAGGTCACGGCGAATTGTTGACTCTGATGACTTAGTCAACTTACACAATTCATTAACACGACAGATACTGTGTTTATTAATATAGGTTGCTATAGCTTGTTGACGTTCCTCGGTCAGCATCGTTCATCATCACCTCATTTAATATGATAAACGCTTTCAGATATAAATTCAATCATTTTTCGTCAAAATCATTCATATTCATTCAATATTAGTCAAAACTAAAGCTATTAAAAGTGAAAAGTTTTCTATATAAAAAATGAGCTAGCACAACATCGCACTAGCTCATTTTCATTAAATTAATTAACCTGTATATATTTTCTATCTTTATAAATAAAATTCATTTTTTCATTAGTAGTCCTAATTTCAATTCTTTGATAATTTGGCTCATATCCATGCTTTTTCAAATTGATAGTAACTTTATGACCATCTACATTTATCTCATAAAGATTGTACTCACCCTTTTGATAACCAAAATCGGTTCCATTATCCTGATAGTGAGTATATTTACCACGTTCACCAAACACTCTAAATGTCATTTTTTCATCTGGTCTAGTGGAAATATGTTCCTTAACTTCTCCCCACGGCAAAATAGTATTTTTCTTAATAAATAAGGGTAACCTATCAATCGGGGCACTAACTAAGATCGTATTATTACCGCTATAAGTAACATTATTCCAAAAATCAATCCATTCCCCTTCTGGTAAGTAAACAGCTCGCCACTTTTTACCTTCTTCAACAATTGGCGCTACCACAATATTTGTACCAACCATATATTCGTCATTCATATTTTTAACTGCTGGATCAGTTGGATAGTTTAAAACCAAAGGTCGCATAATCGGAAGCCCAGTCTTATTTTCTTGAGCAAATAAATCATAAAGATATGGAATAAAATGATAGCGCAAATGTAAGTACTTGCGATATATCGATAGCGTTGGTTCTCCAAAGATCCATGGCTCTTGCGAGCGTGTACCCATAGCCGCATGATTTCGAAGAAGAGGACTAAAAAGTGCTGCTTCAATCCATCTTGTTAATAGTTCTGGTGTAGTATCTGCACCAAATCCTCCGATATCTGTCCCAGCAAAAGCAAAACCGCTCATTCCTAAATTACATAGTTGCGGAATCATCATTTGTAAATGGACCCATAAACTTTGATTATCACCAGTCCAAACTGTGGAGTATTTTTGTGTTCCCGCATAAGCAGCACGGGTAATCACAAATGGGCGTTTACCAGTTAAATTCTTTAAGCCATAATAGGTTGCTTTAGCCATATTGTGACCATAAACATTATGCATTTTAGCATGTGTTGATTCCTTTTCTTCATCATTAAAAATAATATCTTTTGGAATTTCTCCATTAAATGAGGCCGGCTCATTCATATCGTCCCAGATTCCATCAACACCTACATCAACTAAAAACTTACAATTTTCTGACCACCATTTTCTGACTGCTTCACGACCAAAATCTGGGTAAACAGCATCCCCGGGCCAAACTTTATTAACATAAACTTGCCCATTCGGTGCTTTTACAAAATATCCTTTTTTAATTCCTTCTTGGTAGATCTGATAACTATCGTCTTTTTTGACACCAGGGTCAATAATTGTAATCACATGGAAACCTAATTTGTGAAGTTTATCAATAAATTTTCTAGGATCATCATAGGTATCTGTCCTCCAGGTAAAAACTCGATACCCATCCATATAATCAATATCTAAATGGATAGCATCACATGGCAGGTGATATTTTCGCATTTTAGTAACAATTTCTTCTACCTTTTCAGCGCTTATACTATATCCCCAACGAGATTGTTGATAACCTAATGTCCACTTTTGTGGCAGCGGTGTTTTTCCAGTTAAGTAAGTATAATTTTTAACAATTTCTTTTAAGTCTCTGCCGCCAATAATGTAATAATCAATATTTCCATTATCAGCTGCAATGTAGTAGTATTTATTACTTTCTTTACCTAAATCAAAATAACTATGATAAGTATTATCAAAAAAAATTCCGTATGGATGATTTTTCTTCAATCCAATTAGAAATGGAACCGACTTATATAAACGAGTAAAACTTTCCACATGCGGCTCAGGGTTATCTGTATTCCAGTTTTCATACGCATAGTGTCGTTTATTTAAAAAACCGGTCTTATCACCTAAGCCATAAAATTGCTCATCGTCTGCTAATTCTTTGACTAGTTCATAGTAGTGGACATTTTTTCTTCTACTAGTAACCACTTCATGCCCTTCCGACTCTGCTAACTTTTGCTGGCTAGAATCTATTTGGCGGTCAATTGGAATTCTAGAGCCCCGATAATCAATAATTAAAGGATTTTCTTCTGCATCATAAACATCTATTTTTTCATCATGATGAACTTTAATGATTAATTTTGAAGTTTTTATTTCAAGATAGTCATTCTTTTTCTCAACTTTAAATTTAGTGTCTATTGCCTTATTTCCTTCAATTGCATATGAATTAGTATGCTCACCGCGATTTTGAAATACACGGATTATTTCAGGTGTTAAGATTGTCAATTCAAGACTAGAATTAACAAAATTTATCTTTATTTTGTTTTTATTAATCGCATATGTTTCCAAACTATTTGTATTCATATTAAGCCTCTACATTATTTGTATTCGCTTTCAATTTTATCACAAAAAACTACTCAACTTTTGAAAGCTGAGTAGTTAAATTTTTATTCCTTCATACCTTGTAAGGCACGCTTCATATTCTTCCACATACCGTTATCATCAGTTTGCAAAATAAGGCTTGGATAAATTTTTCTAATCCACCAAATCGATCCTAGCAAAAATACGAATAGAATTACTAGAGAGATTGCTGCCTCTAAGCCAGTCGCGTTTCCTTTAATTAGTCGAAGGGGCATTAAGAAAGATGATAAAAATGGTATGTAAGACATAATCATGGCAAAAATACCATCAGGATTATTAGATAAGCTCATACTACTAAATAATCCGAGTAGAGTTAAATAAACTAAGGGTTGTACTGCCTTGTTAGCATCTTCAGCTTTAGTGACAATTGCACCACAAACAGCCGCATAAACGATATATAGGATCAAGCCAAGCACGACGAATAATAATCCCCAAGAAATTATTTGTCCTAAAGCTTGATCGATAGCAGGCTTTATTTGAGCAAATGTATCTTTTACTCCGTCAATATGAGGAGCCATATAATAAAAGCCAGAAAACATCACAGCATAAATTAATAACTGAGTTAGAATTTCAAGGAAAATACCCAACACTTTACCATCGAAGTACTTTCCACCAGGCATGCTTGAAAAGATCATTTCCATAATTTTAGTTCCCTTTTCACTGGCAATATCCTGTGCCATGATGGTGCTATAAGTCTGAACCAAAAAGTATAAAACAAAAATTAGAATCCAAAAAGTAGCTGTCTTTAAATTCTTTTCATCACTTGCATTCAATTTTTTATCATTAGTTTTCTCGGTAAATTTAACTTTTTGGGAAAGGGACTGCATCTGTTGCTCACTGAGCTTAGCGTTTTTTAGATTAAGTGCTTGCTGCTGAGTGTTTAAAACTCTGATCAACTCAGTCTTAACATCATTATCAAGGCTTTCGGTACCATAATAGTTCGCAACTAATTGAGTAGAAGTCTCTTTCACCACAATATAACCACTAATATCACCATCTTTATAGGCCTTTTCAGCTTTTGCCTTATTTTTATATCCATCAAAATCTTCTGTTTTCTTTAATGGCTGAACAATACTCTGATTTTGACTTACTATTCCTACCTTTGTATCACTGTCGAAAGCTGAAGATGAACTCATCCCAAAGAAAAAAGAAATCAATAATACAAGAAATGGTGCGAAAATCATCAATAAAAATGACCAATTTTTTACTTCTCTACGATATGTTTCTTTAGCAACTAACCAAGTTTTATCCATTCTCTTCACCGGCTTTCATTTTGAAAATTTCATCTAAAGTTGGTGGCTCTTGATCAAAAGTTTGCAAGTATTTTCCATGGTAGAGCGTATTAAAAATTTCTTCTCCGTAACTAGCGTTTGTTAACCAAAGTTTGTAGATACCGTTATTTTGTAAAATAGCATTTTCAACTCCAGGTAAATTTTTAACATTATCAAGATTCAGGTCAGTTCTAATAAACAATCGAGTTAAACCAAAATTATTGCGAACATCATTTACAGCACCGTTTAAACACAATATGTCCATTATTAATCATTACTATATCGTCACACAATTCTTCAACATTAGACATATCATGATCAGAAAATAGAATAGTAGCTCCGCGTTTCTTTTCTTGTAAGATTACCTCTTTAATTATTTCGACGTTTACCGGATCGAGCCCACTAAAAGGCTCATCCAAAATAATTAAGTTTGGCTGATGAATAAGAGTCGCAATTAATTGGATTTTTTGTTGATTACCTTTAGATAAACTTTTTATTTTATCGGTAATTTGGCCTTTAACTTCTAACTTTTGCATCCAATCTTGCAAATCATGTTTTACTTCATCTTTTTTCATTCCCTTTAAACTAGCCAAAAAACTTACTTGCTCTAAAACAGTTAATTTTGGCATTAAGCTACGCTCTTCAGGTAAATAGCCGACAGAGTTATAATCCCGACTTGAAAAAGAATGTCCATCAATAGTAATTTTTCCCTGATATTTGACAAACTTTAAGATGCTATGAAAAAGAGTTGTTTTTCCTGAGCCGTTTTTACCAATTAAGCCTAATATCTTTCCATTGTCTGCTTTGAAGTTAATATCAAACAAAACTTGTTTGCTTCCAAAGCTTTTATTTAAGTTCTCTACTTGTAACATAGTTTTTTCTTTCTAGATAAATTTTATTAAAGTTAGCCTTAATTATATCAATATTTTTTCTTAAATATACTTTATTGGATCAAAAAAGCCTCTCAGTTGGCCAAATCTGAGAGGCTTTTTTATCTTTATTTATACATATATTTTGCAGTAGCTTCTTTAGGATCCATTCCATTTCGAATCTTTAAAGCAAGTTCAATTGAAACATCTGCGATAATTGACTGCGGATCAATGACATTATATGGGTGATCTGGTGCTTTTTCCTGGGCAAGAGATAATTCAGTACATCCCAGTAAAATTACATTACATCCATATTCATCATGCATTGTTTTTAAAATTTTATGGTATAAGTCATGGTCAACAATACCTTTTTCCTTAATGTCACGATAAATTAGCTCATTAACCATTGGTTGAATTTCAGGCCCACCTAGTTCAGCTTTTTTACCAACTCGTTCTAATTCATCCACATATAAATGATCATAAATAGAACCTTCAGTTGCAATTAAACCAATTTTCTCTTCTTTTGGAAAATCATCCACAAACTTATGAACAGCAATACGCATCATATGTAAAAATGGTACGTCTGTTAATGCTGCTAAGTCATTATAAAAGTAATGAGCTGTATTGCATGGCATTACGAAAAAGTCAGGATTAAGTTTTGATTGACTTAAAACATCATCCTTTAAATCATAGAAAAAATTAGGTTGACTATGATCCATAATGTATGCAGTTCGATCAGGAATTTGAGCATCATTTACTAAAATATAATTTAAATAGTCCTGATCCTTAGTAATCTTAACTCGGTGATTAATCAAACGGACATAACTTTCAGTCGCAATTGTCCCCATTCCACCGATAATTGAGAAAAAGTGCTTCATTCCTATTCCTCATCATCTTTTTCTAGTTCATTAATTACACTTTCCGCAACTTTGATGTCAGTTGGATATGGTGTATCTACTCCGCGAATCTTTTGGTATGGGTCGGCTCCCTTACCACAAATCAAAACGATGTCATCCTTATCGGACATTGCAATTGCATCATGAATTGCCTTTTCACGATCTAACTCAATTGTGACATCAACTTTTTCATGATCAATGCCTGCATCAATTTCCTGTGCGATATCCATTTGATCTTCAAAACCAGGATCATCAGTTGTTAAAAAGGCTTTATCTGCATAAGCAGTTAAACTCTCACTAAATCCTGGTCGACGTGATACTCCTTTATCACCAGGAGCTCCAACAACTACGATGATTTTTGGATTGTTAAATTCACGCTGCATAAAGCTCATTAAAGCCATCATTGAAGCCTTATTATGTGCATAATCAACAATTACAGTACCATGATTCTTTGATGGCAAAGCTTCCATTCTTCCTGGAATAGTAACGTGACGAATACCTTTAGCACATTCTTCATAATTTTCGCCGGCAAGTCCAGCACCAATAATAGCAGCAGTACCATTCATTTCGTTGAAATCACCAATCATTTGAAGAGTGTAGTCACCAGCAATTGGTAATTTCTTAGCTTTATCAGATGCACAGAATAATTTGAATTCAGTTTCTTTCATATCAGTTTCAACTGATTGGAAACGGAAATCAATTGGTTGCTTTAAGTTAGGATTTTCAAAATCATTTCTGGCAAATAAATAGATACTATCTGGATTCGTAGTAGTAGTTGCAGCTGCATAAATCTCATCAAAGTGATCAGACATTGCATTGATAATACACTTACGTGAGTTAACCATTAATTGCAGTTTACAGTGCAAATAATCTGCAAAGTTAGGGTGTTCATTTGGTCCAATGTGATCTGGAGTAATATTTAAGAAAAATCCGAGATCGTAAGTTAAACCAAAGACACGATTTTTCTTATAAGCCTGACTAGAAACTTCCATTACTAAATGAGTCATACCGTTATCAACAGCTGTTCTCATATCTCTGAACAAGTCTAAACTTTCGGGTGTAGTTAAACTCGCCTTAAATTTGTCTTCAGGCTTTGGTCCTACAATATCATCTACTGATGAAAATAGTGCTGTTCGACCCCCATTAATTTGGTCAAGCATCCCCTTCAAGAAATATGCAGATGTTGTCTTACCCTTTGTACCGGTAAAGGCTACTACATATAAATCATCTTGCGGGAATCTGTAAAAGGCAGCAGATAAAAGAGCCATGGCTTTAGTTACATCTCTAACAACTAAAGCATGCATTCCTTTACCTTCTGGATATGGTTGTTCTGCTACATAACAAGTAGCTCCACTATCTTTAGCCATTGATAAATAAGTAGGTCTAAAGCCTTTACCTTTACAGAAGAACAAGGTATTTGTTTTTATATCACGTGAATCATAGGAAATATAATCCATTTTAGTTGGAACCGCATCTTGAACAGCACTTGATTTAAGCAAGTGGTGTTCCTTCAATATTAAGATGCAAGTGTTTAAAGAAATGCTAGAATCGCTCATTTTTTCTCCCCAATTTTTAAATCAATTCAGCCTAAATTATAGCACACCATCATTTTTCTTTGGGCTATTGAGTGGTAGTTGAATAATAAAACTAGTTAATTCTGATGTTGATTGACATTTAATATTACCACCATGCAAATCAACAATACTTTTAGTTATGGCTAAACCGAGACCAGTTCCACCAGTTTTTAAATTTCTTGAACTTTCTACACGATAAAAACGATCGAAGATCTTCTGCAAAGATTTCTTAGGAATTTGTTCTCCATTGTTTTCAACTCTAAGTTCTACAAATTCATTATTTACCTTATTTGCAATTAAGTCGATTTCAGTAGCTCCACGTCCATACTTTAAGGCATTCGAAATCAAATTATTTAGCATTCGAACAATCATCTTTGCATCTGCATCAATTACGAGATCTCTTGGCCTGGTTATCACATTAAAAGTAATGTTTTTCTTCTCAGCTTCTAATTCAAAGCCAGCAGCTACTTGTTCCAGCATTGAATTAACATGTAACGGCGCTAAAACCAATTTATTATTTGTAGAAGAGCGCAAAGTAGTGTACTCAAATAGATCTTCTGCTAGAGCTTTCATTTGAAGAGCCTTATCATAAGCTATTTGGATGTACTTAGTTTGATCTTCATTCAGCTCACTGCTCTTTAATAAGCCAAGATAGCCAATAATTGAAGTTAGTGGTGTTCTAATATCATGCGAAACATTAGTAATTAAGTCATCCTTGGATTGCTCTATCTGCCGCTCCTCTTCCATTGAAGCAACAGTACTATCAACTAACGCATTAATTGAATCAATCACTTTTTGCAAATCTGTTTTTACAACAAAAGGAATTCGATGATCAAAATGGCCATCTGCAATATAGTGTAATTCTTCAATAACGTGGCGCAATTGCATTTGCCGATATCTTCTGATTAAGCGCCAATATACTACAATGGCATCTCCGACTAACATAAAGCTAATGAAAAGTCGTTGCCAAGACCATAAATGCACCCCATTAGCAAAAGTAATGGTTTTCTTCAAAAAGAAAATTCCATTTTCTAATCTTGGATCATTTAAGACAGCTAGGTTAATCAAGATAATGATCGAAAGGTTTAATAGTAAAAGCAAAATAACGGTTATTACGCCTTCACCGAAAAGTTCGCTTTTTTTCTTTTGTGGTTAGGATTACTTTCTGCTTTTTCATCCCTACTAAGCCTCTACTTTATAGCCTACTCCCCAGACTGTTTGAATAACTTCTTCACCATCAGTTGCTTTCTGAATCTTATCGCGTAAGTGAGAAACGTGTACCATAACAGTTTTAGCAGAAACCACTGATTCTTGTTGCCACACTCTTTCAAAGATTTCATCAGCACTAAAAACTCGATTAGGATGGCTAGCAAGCATATATAAAATTCCAAACTCTAAGGCAGTTAATTGTATAACCTTACCAGTTAAAGTTTTAACTTCATGTGAATCTTTATTGATCACTAAAGGTCCTACTTCTAATACATCTGGCTTATCATCTTTTACTTCCTTCTGGCTACGACGAAGAAGTGATCTTACCCGTGCCATTACTTCTAATGGATTAAATGGCTTAACTACATAGTCATCTGCTCCAGTAATCAACCCCTGAATCTTATCCATATCACTAGTCTTAGCAGAAACTACTAAAATTGGAATCTCCGAATCTTTTCTAACTTCCTTGATAACTTCGATTCCTGACATTTGTGGCATCATAATATCAAGAATCATTAAGGCAATTTCTGGATTAGTAGAAAGTTTCGTTAAAGCTTCTTTACCGCTATAGGCAGCAATTGGTTCGTAACCTTCATTTTTTAAATATATACTTAATAATTCAACGATTTCTTTATCATCATCAACAACTAAGATCTTCATGAGGATTGCTCCTTATCTATAATTATTTATCACATTAAAAATCTATTATTAATATTTTACCCGTTTTCCTTTTAATTACCTAAATTAAACCACGTTTTTAAAGAATTATAAAAAATGGACCCTAGAAAAGCATCTAGATTCCATTTTTAATTAATCTAATTCTTTTTTACCAGTGTACAACTCGTAGTAGTAACCTTTTTGTTTCAAAAGTTCCTCATGAGTACCACGTTCAATAATATGACCATGGTCTAGAACTAAAATAAGATCTGAGTTAACAATTGTTGATAAACGGTGAGCAATAACAAAACTAGTTCTACCAGCAAGTAAGTTATCCATACCGGCTTGTACCATACGTTCAGTTCTAGTATCAATACTTGAAGTTGCTTCATCAAGAATCATCACCGGCTCATCTGCAATCATCGCTCTAGCAATACTTAGCAGCTGCATTTGGCCTTGAGACAAATCGCCGCCATCACCATCGATTACAGTTTCATATCCGTCATCAAGTTCATGGATAAACTCATCTGCATGTGCTAAACGAGCAGCTTGATATACTTCATCATCACTGGCATCAGGCTTACCGAAACGAATATTATCCATAATCGTTCCAGTAAAGAGATGGGTTTCTTGTAAAACAATCGACAAAGAATGTCTTAGATCATTTTTTCTAATTTGAGAAATTGGAACACCATCATAGGTTATCTTTCCGGATTGAATCTCATAGAAACGATTGAGCATATTTGAAATAGTTGTCTTACCGGCACCAGTTTCACCAACTAGAGCCACCTTCATTCCAGGTTTTGCATCAATATTGATATCATACAAAATTTGATGCCCTGGAACGTATGAGAAATTAACATGATCAAAAAACAATATGTCCCTTAATTGGTACCTTTTTAATGTCACCATTCTTTTCTGGCACATCCCAATACCAACTATTCTTGACTTCCTTATTAGGAGACATAATAACATCCCCATTATCAACTTCAGAAGGCTCATCTTCTAGTTCAAAAATTCTTTGGGCACCGGCTAAAGCTAAAACAATTGAATTCAATTGTTGAGAAATTTGGGCAATCGGCATACTAAACTGACGTGATAACTGTAAGAAAGATGCAATTGCACCTAAAGTTAAAGGAGCCCAACCATTAATTGCAGCAGCTCCTCCAATAAAGGCAATTAAGACATACAATAAGTTCCCCATATTACCCATGATTGGGAATAGAATTGTCGCATAGGTATTAGCTTTTCCAGAAGCTCCACGCAATTCTTCATTAAACTTATCAAAGCCTTCTTCAGCTTCCGGTTCATGTGAGAAAACTTTAATGACCTTTAACCCATTAAGCATTTCTTCGTCATAACCATTAATTTGACCTAGTTTATTTTGTTGAACTTTGAAGTAATGACTAGATCTAACTGTTAAAAATCTAACAATTCCAAAGGATAACGCAAAAATAATAAATGAGAACAAAGTCAATTGCCAGCTTAAACTAAACATAGCTACAATAACAAAAATCAAGCTTAGTGCCGAGTTTAAGAATTGAGGTAATGATTGGGAAATCATCTGCATCAAGGTATCGATATCGTTAGTATACCGACTCATGATATCCCCATAGTTATTTTGGTCAAAATAAGCAATTGGTAAAGATTCCATATGGGTAAATGTTTCATTACGAACCCGGAACTGGACTTTTTGGGCTAATACCCCCATCAACATACTAAATAAGTAGTTAGAAAGGAATCCAATTGCATAGATTCCAAACATTACTAAAATGGCGTTTAAAAGTGGTCCATAATTCGGAACTTTTTCATGTAAGAGTGGTGTTACGTAAGTATCAATCAGTCGCTCAATAAATAGTGATCCAATTACAGCAGAAGCAGCTGCTAAAATAATAGTAATTATTGAAACAACCAACATCCAAGGGCTCGTTGTCAAAACTAATTTTAATAAACGACCAAGGACTTTTATTCGGTTTCCTTTAGGTTGTGTTTTTTCTTTTACTTGATCCATAACTTACTCTCACCTACTTTCCCGCATTATTTTCTTCTTGGAACTTAGCAATTGAACGATAAAGTTCATTGGTTTTCATTAATTCTTCGTGGGTTCCAATTGATTGAATCTTACCGTGATCCATAACAATAATTCGATCTGCATCCTTAATGGAAACAACTCTTTGAGAAATAATAATCTTAGTAGTGTGCGGCATGTCTTTTGCTAAAGATTCACGAATTTCACGCTCAGTTGTCGTATCCACAGCAGAAGTTGAATCATCAAGAATTAAAATTTCTGGATTCTTCAAAAGTGCACGAGCAATAGTCAAACGTTGTTTTTGTCCACCAGAAACATTATTTCCGCCTTGTTCGATCATTGTATTATAGCCATCTGGCATTTCGCGGATAAAGCCATCTGCATGAGCAACCTTAGCTGCAGCTACAACTTCTTCATGTGTTGCATTTTCATTTCCCCATTTCAAGTTTTCTTCAACAGTTCCACTAAACAAAACATTCTTTTGTAAAACCATTGCAACTTTATCACGAAGGGCCTTCAATTCGTATGATTTAACATTATGTCCAGCTACTCTAACCGCACCAGATGTTACATCATAAAGACGAGGAATCATTGAAACTAAAGTTGATTTAGATGATCCAGTTTCACCAATAATACCGATTGTTTCACCAGGGGTAATATGTAAGTTAATATCCTCTAAAGCATAATGTTTCTCATCTGGTGAGTATTTGAAGTTAACATGATCAAAAACAATATCTCCATTAGTTACGTCCTTAAGAGGTTTTCGTGGATTTTCGATTGCTGGCTTTTCGGTTAAGACCGCTGCAATACGTTTACCACTAGCTTCAGAAATAACTAATTGAGTAGTGATCATAGCTAGAATATTCAAACTAAACAAAACAGAGTTTGAATATGAAAACATCGAAACTAATTGTCCAGTTTGCAAACTTCCACCAACAATTTCCTTAGCACCAAACCAGCAAATCGCTAAAGTAGAAATATTAAGAACTGCCATTACAACCAACGCATTAAGCGACATGATTTTCTGTGCTGTTGAGAATAACTTATAAATAAACCCTGAAGACTTCTCAAACTTTTCAATTTGAGATTCTTCTTGCACATAGGTCTTTACTTCACGAATTCCCCGAATATTCTCACGAACATCTTGATTCATTACATCATATCCTCTAAAAATACGTGGGAAGTAAGGATATGCACTTTTAATAATTAATGCCAAAATTAAAACAAATATGGGAGCAATTACCACAAAAATCAAAGATAGCCTTGGACTGATAATAATCGACATGATAATTGAAAAAATCAGCATTAATGGTGCCCGAACAGCAATTCTAATTAACATTTGATAGGCATTTTGAATATTGGTTACATCTGTAGTAAGTCGTGTTACCAAACTGGCACTAGAAAACTTATCGATATTGCTAAAAGAAAAATCTTGGATATGATAAAACATATCTTTTCTTAAATTAGCCGCAAACCCTGCTGCTGCGTGTGCAGAAACATAACTGGCACTCGCACCTAAAGCTAAAGAAATTAAGGTTAGTACGAAAAGAATTAGTCCCCACTTATTGATATAGCCCATATTTCCTTTCATAATACCTTTATCAATTAGAATACCAACCAAGTACGGGATCAACATTTCAATTAAAGCTTCACCGGCAACTAGGACCGGGGAAGTCAACGATAATTTTTTGTACTGTCTAATTGACTTACGCAACACATTAACCATATAAAACCCCCGTTCTTTACTTAAAAAAGATAAAAATAAATAGACGCCTCGCGCCGTCTATTCACTCCCCTAACAAATAAATTATTTGTTATCTTTATTTATACTGTAGACTAATTTAAATAAATAGTCACGTTTTTAATTTCGACGATTTTGTCTTCTAGCGGCAATTTCATTTTGACGCTTAATTTGCAATGGATCAACAACATGGTACTTTTGACGGAACCATCTGCGAACAAAGAAAGCAATTACCGCTAACACAATGTAAACCCATGGGTTCAATACAGGGTTAATCACCCGCATAAATGGCATTGATGTAAATGTAATCCAAACCATTATGATTCCGACTAAAAATACACCTATCAAAATAATTTGCCACATTGGTGGACGTTTACTTTTATCCCTAGTAATTAAATCATTGTAGTATGCCATTAAAATACCAAATAAAATTGTAACTGATGCAACAGTTAAAATACCCATTTGTTGCATACCATCTTGTTGCTTAGAACTGTTGGAAAATAGTTGAACTACACCAAAGAATCCAGCAAAGATAACAAAGTACAACAACCCATTATCTACGGCATGCATCCAAAACTTAGTCTTAGGTGCTTCTTTTTTAGGATTAGCAATTTCGATTGCTTTTTCTCTTGGAGCTTTTTGATATAAGTTAGATGCTGGAATTCCTTTACGTTGCGCAACAATAATTTCTGGCAAAATTTGATCAATTGCTGGCTCTACTTGATCCATAGTATAGTTTTGATCTTCTGTCAAAAACTTCTCCAAACGAAAAATGTAATCTTGGTTTTTATTACTTAACTTATTACGTAATTCTTTCGGAGACATCTTTTTAATCTCTTCATCACGAAGCATTTGTTCATGTGCCTTTTTTAATTTTTCTTGTTGCGCATTACCTGCTGTTGAGTTCTTGGCAGCTTCAGTATTTTCACTTTTATTTTGATCTTTTGGATCCATTCAAAAAACTCCTAAACATTAAATCTAAATTCAATAATATCGCCATCTTGAACTACATAGTCTTTTCCTTCAAGACGAAGCTTTCCAGCCTCTTTAACTTTTTGCATGGTTTCAAGCTCATTTAAATCATCAAATGAAACAACTTCTGCTCGAATAAATCCACGTTCAAAGTCTGAGTGAATAACACCGGCAACTTGTGGTGCTTTCATGCCTTCATGGAAAGTCCATGCACGAGTTTCAGGACCACCAGCAGTAAAGAAAGTACGGAGGCCTAAAATGTGGTAAGCAGCCTTAATCAAGCGATCAAGTCCAGACTCTTCAACGCCTTCCATTTCAAGAAATTCTTTTCTTTCATCTTCATCCATTGAAGCAATTTCTTCTTCAGTAGCTGCACTAATTCCTAAGGCCTCTGCATTTTCACTTTCAGCATGCTTTTTAACGATTTGGTAGTACTTGTCACTTTCTGGATCAGCCATTGAACTTTCAGCAATATTAGCAACATAAATAACTGGTTTAGAAGTAAGTAAGAATAATCCCTTAACGATCTTTTGTTCATCTTCATTAAAGTCAATTGAGCGAGCAGCCTTACCTTCTTCAAGAACTGGCTTTAATTTATTTAAAACAGCTAATTCAGCTTTAGCTTCCTTATCGCCTTGTTGAGCAACCTTTTGTACTTTTCCAATTCTACGGTTAACTGCATCTAAGTCCGCAATTGCTAATTCAAGATTAATGGTGTTGATATCTTCTTCTGGATCAACCTTACCAGTAACTGAAGTAATGTTGTCATCATCAAAAGCACGAACAACGTGAACAATTGCATCAGTTTGGCGGATATTTTCAAGGAACTTATTTCCAAGTCCTTCACCTTTTGATGCACCTTTTACCAAACCAGCAATATCAGTAAATTCAAATGTAGTATGAACAATCTTCTTGGCTGGAATTAATTCTTGAATACGAGCTAGACGACTATCTGGAACTTCAACCATCCCCACATTTGGCTCGATTGTGGCAAATGGATAGTTTGCCATTTCGGCACCAGCTTTAGTAATCGCGTTAAACAAAGTAGACTTACCAACATTTGGTAATCCAACAATACCTGCAGTTAATGACATAATTTTCTCCTCTTAATTGGTTTTATTCAAAGTGTGGTACAGCAATATTTTCCTTAGGAACATAATATTCCTCTTTTAAGTTAACAGGATCATTTGCTGCATGCAGCACTTTTTTTAATTTTTTATTGAATTCTGCTCGAGGCATCATAATTAAATGACCACACCCTAAGCACTTAATGCGAATGTCTGCACCCATTCGCAAGATTTCCCACTTGTTTTCACCACATGCATGTGGTTTTTTCATCTGTACTACATCGCCCAAATGATACATGAAAAATCAACTCCTATTAATTATTTATCTAAATTAATTCCTAGTAAATCCAAAATTCGATTTAATTCATCCGTTGATGCAAAATCAATGGCTAAATGACCATTTCCTTTTTTGCCTTCGGTAATATTTACACTAGTACCAAATTTATCAGTTAATTGAGACTCAGTAGCCCGAATGAAAGCAGATTTTTTAATAGACTTTTTCTTGGGTTTCTTTTCTTTTTCGTTCAATTTAGCTACTAATGACTCTAATTGACGAACTGTAATTCCATTCTTAACTACTTTTCTGGCCAAGTCATCAATACTATCTTTATCTTTCAACCCAAGTAATGTTCTTGCTTGCCCCATTGACAACTCTCCTCTTTGAAGGAGACGTTTAGTTTTTTGAGGCAAAGTAAGGAGGCGAAGATAATTAGCAATATATGGGCGAGATTTTCCTAATCTTTTAGAAACTTCTGCTTGAGTTAATCCTAAATTCTTTTGCAGCATCTCATAAGCTTGCGCTTCTTCCAATGGTGTTAAATCTTCACGTTGCAAGTTTTCTAAAACTGCAACTTCCATCATTTGTGCCTCATCAAATTCTCGAATGATGGCTGGAATTGTTTTCTTCTTAGCTAACTTAGAAGCACGAAAACGACGTTCACCGGCAATAATTTCGTAACCATTAACTGATTTACGAATAATAATTGGTTGGAAAACCCCATTTTCCTTAATCGATTCAGAAAGTTCCTTTAAGCTTTTATTATCAAACGTTTTTCTTGGTTGATAAGGATTTGGTCTAATTTCATCTAAAGAGATTTCCGTAATCTCCTCAGTTTCTTGAACTTGTGGGGTCTCATCAAATAAAGCTTCTAAGCCTCGTCCAAGACCACGTTTTTTAGGTTCTTTAGAGTTTTTTACCATGAGCTTTCAACACCTCTTTTGCTAGAGAATCATATACTTGGGAACCACGAGATTTTGGAGCATATTCCGTAATTGGTTTACCATAACTTGGAGCTTCAGCTAACTTGGTAATTCGCGGAATAATTGTCTTATAAACTTTTTTATTAAAGTAAGATTGAACTTCTTTAACAACTTCTGCTCCTAAATTAGTTCTAGCATCCAGCATGGTTAGCAATACACCTTCCACACCCAAATTCTTATTAAAGTGCTTTTGGACTAAGCGAATTGTATTCAATAACTGGCTTAAGCCTTCCATTGCATAATATTCACTTTGAACTGGGATCAAAATCGAATCTGAAGCAGTAAAAGCATTAATTGAGAGCTGACCTAAAGATGGAGGACAATCGATAAAAATAAAGTCATATTCATGGCTAACTTCATCGATTCCCTGCTTCAATCTCGTTTCACGTGCCATCATTGATGTTAATTCCATCTCAGCACCAGCTAATTGAATAGTAGCAGGAACTGCATCTAAATTTTTAGTTTCGGTATGATGAATGGTTTCAGATAAAGGAATTTCATCAATTAAAACATTATAGATGTCTTTATCTACAGTTGACTTTTCAATACCTAAACCAGAAGTTGCATTTCCTTGGGGATCAATATCAACTATTAGAACTTTATAACCATGATTTGCAATGCTGGCACCTAAATTAATCGTTGTCGTTGTTTTACCAACGCCACCTTTTTGGTTAGCAACCGAAATAATTTGAACCATATTTACTCCCTTTGCCTACTTTTTAAGCAATTCAATAGTAATTTTATAGGAATCACCCTTTTTATCTTCTTTATATTTCACGGTCATTCCTGAATCTTTTGCCATCTTAATTGCTTTTTTAATTGTATTTATTTGTACTTTAAAATCATTAGCTGTCCGAACTTGAACTTTCTTCTTAGGCTTTTTAGTTTGTTCAGACTTATTCTCTTCGAGCTCTTCTTCTTTTTCCTTTTCTTGAGCAGCAAAATAACCATCCAGATCTTTTACCATCTCTTCAGTTTCTTTTACAGTTAAACCACTCTTAATAATCTCGCTAACAGCAGTATCTTGATCTTCTTCATTCAAAGCTAAAAGTGCACGCCCATGACGTTGAGAAATCTTTTTATCAATTAAGAAGCCTTGTACTTTAGGTGTTAACTTGAGTAGTCTAATCTTATTAGCAATATAAGATTGAGTCTTCCCCATTTGTTCTGCCAATTCAGTTTGAGTTAAATTATTAACTTTCATCAATTGAACGTAAGCTTGTGCTTCATCAATAGGGTTAAGATTTTCACGTTGCAAATTTTCAACTAAGGCTAAAGAGGCTGCTTTTTCATCATCCATATCCTCAACAATTGCTGGAATTTTTGCCCATTTAAGTGATTGAGCAGCACGAAAACGACGTTCACCTGCAATAATTTCATATTCACCTTCTGGACCATCAGCTGGCTTACGCAAAATAATTGGTTGGAGTAAACCTTGTTCTTTTAATGTAGTAGCTAATTCCTCAATTGATTCATCACTAAAAGTATGACGGGGCTGATAGCGATTAGGCATAATTTTATCGAGTTCAATTTCTTGAACTTGCTTACTTTCAGGGATCTTTTTTTTGACGATTGCCAAATAATGAAAATGCCATAGATTATTCCTCCAATTAAATTTAAAGTGGTTTTTTATTCGGTGTACCAGCTTGACGCGGATATTTCTTAGGGGTCGCTTTTATTTTTTCAACAACAATTAAAGTGCGGTCATCATCTGTATCAGGAAGGGTTAATTCTTTCACATCTTCTACTTTTCCTCCCAATACATCAATCGCATGCTTAGCTTCCGCTAATTCATCTTGTGCCTTTGGTCCTTTTAGAGCAACTAAGTAACCACCAACCTTTGCTAGTGGTAAACAATATTCACTTAAAACACTCATTCTTGCCACTGCACGTCCAGTTACCAAATCAAATTTTTCGCGTAAATCTTTATTTTGACCGGCATCTTCCGCACGACTATGAACTAAAGTAACTTTATCTAAACCTAAGTCGTTTACAAGTTCATCTAAAAACTTTAATCTTTTACCCAAAGAATCAACAATAGTGATACTTAAGTTAGGACACAAAATCTTAATTGGTAAAGAAGGAAAACCTGCTCCTGCTCCAACATCACATAAAGTTTTCTCACCTTTAAATAGGTCTGGAAATTCTAAAAGTGGAGTAATGCTATCAAAGAAGTGCTTTAAGTAAACCTCATTTTTATCAGTAATTCTGGTAAGATTAACCTTTTTATTAAATTCAACTAATTTATCATAATACGTCGCAAATTGTTTTTTTTGCTTCTTATTAAGTTCAAAGCCATATTTTGCGAGCTCTTTTGCAAAAATTTCTGGATTCATTTTTCACCTGTGAAACCTAGTTTCACACTCCTAATTTACCGCAATTACAGGCGGTTAACAACACTATTATCATCATAAACTAACGTATTTAATTATGTAGTATTTTTTAAGAATCGTCAAAAAACAACTAAGTATTTAAAAATATGTATTTAAATTAAAATCGATAAGCTATAATGATTAGCAAAAGGAGTTAAATTCATGATTGTTACGCTTATTGTGATTCTTTATCTCGGTTATCAAACTTATAAAGGATATCAACTGGGATTTGCTCAACGTGTTATTAATATGATTTTTGGTGCAATTGTATTTGCAGCAGCTATTCTAGGCCAAAACAGCTTGGGAAATTGGTTCTATCAACAATTTTCTGGTAAGGTTGTTCCCACAACGGGCAATATTAGTCTTGAAATAATCGGTTACCGTTTCTTAGCCTTCTTTGTAATTTGGTTTATCGGTAAAATGATTTTAAAGATTTGTAAGGGCTGGCTTCCTAAACGTGATCGTACTAAAAAGGGAATCGGTAATCTATTAGACAATGTTTTAGGAGCAATAGTATCTTTTATTGCTGCTTACTTCTTAGTTTATGTAGCCTTATCAATGTGCCAGGCTTTTCAAAATCCTTGGTTTATTCAACAAACAGTTGATTCACCAATTTTACGAGTAATTATTTATAACACACCAGGTTTGTCAAATGGAGTATTTAAGACAATATTTGGTATTAGTCGAACAGTTGGTTAAAATACTCAGCAAAAATAGGATTCGGTAATTCCGAATCCTATTTTTTATACACCAATTCTTTCCATTGAATCATCGTCATATACAAAGATTGCACCATAGCGACCTGCTTTATCATTTTTCCAGCCTGGAATAGGACCACCAGCAAAAAATAGTCGCTTACACTCAATTTCAGCTTGAACAGAATCACGAGTAAATAAGGTTACACCAGCCACATGAGTCTTAACGGGATATCCAGTTTTAGGATCAATAATGTGGTGATATTTTTTCCCATTAATTTCTAAAAAGCGTTCGTACGTCCCACTCGTTACAGCAGAACATTCATGGACAGTGGCGGTTGTTAAATTATTACCACGTTTCTTTTTCGGATCTTGCACGCCCAGAATCCATTCCCCACTTGCTCTTTTAGGAGAACTGTTTACAAATAAGACATTCCCACCTAGATTAATAATTCCAGCACGAACATCATAAGCACGCCATAAATCTCTAATTCTATCTGCTATATATCCTTTAGCAATTCCGCCTAGATCCAGCTCCATCCCTTTTTTAGTTAAAAAAACAGTCTGATTATCATCATCTAATCTAACATCTGCTGGATTCGTTAGACTCATCTTCTCTTTGATTTGTTCATCAGATGGAACATGGGCTCCTTTAAAACCAATATGCCATAATTTTACAACTGGTCCAATCAGAGCATTAAAGCCGAAATTTTGTTTACTTTCATAAACAGCTAGCTTAATTAGATTATATGTACTTGCAGAAACTTGTACGGGATGAATACCAGCTGCATGATTAACATCCATTACCTCAGAATGGTCTCGATTTACTGTTAATCGATCTTCATATCCGGCAATCAAATCAAAACTCTGATCCAAAATCTTTTTATTCTGGTCACCATAAACCTGCAGCGTAATAACAGTTCCTAATCTGCGCCCAACTTTTGAAATTGGAGTTGAAGCATAATTTTCTATCATTTTGATGCCTTCTTTGGTTCTAAGTATAATTCTCTCAAACTTTGAATCATCTCATCATCAACTTTAAGAACATTTTTAATGTAATTATCTATTCCATCATACTTTTCATCAATTAATAAGAGAGCTGTATCCAAATATTCATTTGCGACACTGGCTAAGCTTCTAACGTTAGCACGCAAAATCACACTACCACCCTCATCAATTATCTTTTGATTCATCTTAGCCTGATAATTTCCTAGCATTAAGTTAGAAAATAGATAATCTTGTCTGATAGTTTCCATATCAACGCCCAAAATATATAGGATCAGAACTGTAGCTAATCCTGTACGATCTTTTCCTTCAGAGCAATGAAAAATAATAGCTCCATCTTTAGTATTAGCAAAGATGTTAAGTAAACTATTAAAGGCTTTTTGAGAATATTCCTTACTAACAGAAGAATGGTACTGGTGACACATCGTCTTAAAACCAGCATATTGATCTTTAGTATAGGTCTTTTTTAATTGCACTATCTTTTGATCTGTTTCTGCACTTTGATTTCCATGAATTGGATTATCAATATGTTCAACTCCTGCTGGCACAACATCAGGAGCTAATTCAATTTCTTTAGGTGAGCGTAAATCAACAATTCTAGTTAAGCCATAATTAATTAAAAAAGTTTCATCTTCTTTAGTCATTTGGCATAACTTCCCTGTTCTTAGAAGTCGATGCATCTTAATTTTTCGACCATCAAAACCTACATAACCGCCCAAATCACGTGCATTTGGCACATGTTGCAGTGGTAAAATGTTTGGCCTAATCATTTTGTAATCCCTACTTTTCTAAATTTTTAAAAATAACTTTTTGTCCTGGCTCGATATGAGGAAGCAAGCTACACTCTTCATCGCAGACTCTTCCAAGAACCCTTCCATCTTTATTAACAGGTAAATTTCTCTTAGCAATATGAATTTCGTTACTATTTAAACCATTGCTATTGATACTAATTGTTCCCACAGGTCGATCCAAAGGTAAATCCTGCGCTTCAAATTTTGGAAGCTCGCCTTCACTACGGAGTCTAACGATATCTTGAGCAAGATACAAATAATTATGCCATTGATTTTCATTGAGAAAAGTATTTTTTTCATCTACATGAAGCGTAATTGCGTGATCCTTCGTATAACGCGCAAAAGACTTAATCGTCTCACTAGTTAGACGATCGCCAACAATGACGTTATTGCAGGCCAAATCTTTTAAGTTGAGAGCTGCTGCTAATGGATATACGCCTCTTTGTGACTCAAGAGTAGTTTCTCCAGCAAAAAATGGTCCTCTTTTAACCCCATCTCCAGATATAAAAGCTGCTGTTTCTAAATTACAATTGTGAAGCCATTGATTTTTTTCTTCAAACCACTTTTCATCCATTCCTGTTTCTGGCTGAGAATAAAAATCAAATAAGGCTCTAATATGATCAAAGTTAGCTGCCTCTTCTTTTAAATGAGTAATATCTTCTGGTTGTAAGTAAATTGCATTTAAAGATACCCACATAGTTTTAGACAATTTTGATACAAAACGCATTAATACTTGATCATTAATCCTTAACCCAGTAACATTAAGCTTCTTTATTTCTTCTGCATCCGCTAAATCATAGCCTAAATAATGTAAATCATCTTGTGAAACGTCTGCCATGACCTTTAACTCTAAATCCTTACACCAGCTAGTTAACTGATCTAATCTTTTTAGTACTATGTCTGCTTCATCTTTTAAGCCGGTTAATGAAGTAAAGACTTCCTTAAAACCAGCATTCCTCATTCCAAGCAAATAATTATGATCATCTGCAGTCAAATCTTTATCTAAGTAAACTGAAAAACCGAGCATATAAATCTCTCTTTTCTAAGCTTTGTGAAAATGCTTTCTTTCATTAAAATAATAAACTTTAATGACAAAAAAAGCTAGATAGAAAATTCTACCTAGTTTCTTTTGTACTATAGGAAAATAAGGTTTTAACTTATTTTTGAGCTTGTTCAACAAATTTAACAAAAATTATTAAATGCTAAATCAATAGCATGAATAGTCTCTTGGTCTAATAAGTCTCCAGTATTCTTGTCAAACTTATCTGCAGCATGACCAATTAAAACTTCATTTCCTGGTAAAACATTTGCACTTTGGTCAGGAGAAAGCAAAATTTCACGCATTTCTTCTTGCGCTCTTGAAGCTCCCTGAATTCCGTAAGATGTACCTAAAACCATTGCTGGTTTCATCTTCATTACATCTGCATTTCCTTGAGCATGGCTTCCCGTCCACTCCATTGCACTCTTCAATGCAGAAGGAATACCATGGTCATATTCTGGAGTAGCAAAAATCACACCATCTGCTTCACGGATCTTATTTTTGAATTCTTCAACTTTACTATCTGGTTGTGCTTCTTTTTTAAAACGGGGTAAATCAGCAATTTCATATACTTCAATTTCAGCCTGATCTTTATACCGCTTAGCCATAAATTGATCTAAAAAACGATTATATGAAAAATCTGCATTCGTACCAACAATTGCTAGTAATTTCATGGGTCGTTCCTCCTACTTACTTACTTCAGCATAAAAACTATCAAATTCATCAAAGAAATGATCTAAAAACTTAACAGTTCCAGCTGGTAAGTTTCCGTTTTCGTCAAATTGTTCTGGAGCTGTTCCCATCATAAATTCATCACCATTAAATACTTTGGCACCAAAACCAGGAGAGGAAAGCACGAGCTTTAAATGACTTTGGCCACGAGCTGATCCTTGTGGTAAAACTGAAGTACCCACAATAACTACCGGCTTATCTTTAAAAGGGTGTTCAGCTGATGAAAGCCATTCTAGTGCACTCTTTAAGGATGAAGGAACTGAGTGTTGTTGTTCTGGCGTAGAGATTAACACTGCATCTGCATCAGCTACCTTTTTAGCAAAGCTAGCTACTGCAGCAGGTTCTTTAACTCCTTCTTTAAACATTGGAAGATCTTTAACCTCTCCCAATTCAATATCATATCTATCAGTAAAATGCTTTTTAATAAAATTTAGTAGATCGCGATTATAAGAATGATCGGCGTTGCTACCTACAATGGCAAAGAGTTTCATTTCTACGTCACCTTTCTTTTAATTATCTTTCTATTAAATTATACTTTTTAATCTCACTATTTTAAAAGGCATATTTTAATTTTAATAGAGTAGAGGAAACTTTTCTAGTTTGCCCCTCTCATTGCACCGTACGTACGGAACCGTATACGGCGCTACATTTGTAATTTATTAACGAGTTAAATAATATTCTAGCGGATCGATCAAGTCTGGTCGTTCCGCTTTCTTTATTCCCAACACTTTGGGACTAAGCAGATAATTGATTACATTTCCTGTACATCTTTTGTATAAGCCTAATCTTGTGTTAGCTGTTTTATGGATATCTTCATCACTGAAACCACACCTAAATACCTTGTTTATTCTCATTAGATTGGTGTATATTCTTTTTGGTAATTTCCATTGTTTGATAATGATTACCCGTATTTTGTGCCGCATCCATTGACCAAGCTTAAATAGAAAGACCTTTATACTGCCAATGCGAAAGTAGTTGATCCAGCCTCTAACTATTTGATTTACTTTAGTAAAGATTAGGCTTAGAGGCATTGCGACAGCTTTTCTTCTACATAGGACTAACTTGAGTTTTTCATAAAGCTTCTTCTTCCTATCATCTCCTGGCTTGCATTGCCACTTTTCTCCAGTTTTGAAGAAAGTGAATCCTAAGAAATTACTCTTAGTAGGTCTAACTACTTTAGTCTTAGTAGCGTTGACTTTCAAGAAGAGTTTTCTTTCTAGCCAAGAGGTGGCTGACTTCATTACCCGATCTGCAGACATTTTGCTTTTCACAAATATATTACAGTCATCGGCATAACGAACGAAATGTAGTCCTCTTTCTTCTAATTCCTTATCAAATTTATCTAAATAGATATTTGATAATATTGGAGATAAAGGTCCTCCTTGCGGCACACCTAGCTTATTAGGCTTAACTAAACCATCCTCCATTATCCCAGCTTTTAAGAATGACCGGATTAAGTGGAGGGTGGTTTTGTCATTTATCTGCTCTCTTAGGGTTGAAATTAATTTATCGTGGTTTACTGTATCAAAGTATTTCTCAATATCTAGATCAATCACCCATTGATATCCTTCATCCAAGTATTCTAATACTTGCTCCATGGCATCATGAGAACTTCTCTTAGGTCTAAAGCCATAACTATAGGCGCTAAATTCAGGGTCATAGATCTTCATTAAAACTTGAGATATAGCTTGCTGGATTACTCTGTCTACTACAGTTGGAATTCCTAAAGGACGTTTCTTACCATTAGCTTTAGGAATATAAACTCGTCTTACAGCTTGTGGTTTATATTTCATTGCTCGAATAGATTGTTTAATCTCTACTTGATGTTTCTTAAAGTAATCATCAATTTCATAGATTGTTCTTTTATCTACTCCTGCAGCTCCTTTATTAGCCTTAACTCTTTTGATAGCTTCTTTAAGATTACTTTGACTTAGTATTTGATCAATTAATTCCATTGCTCGTGATATCTCCTTTTCTACTTGTAAATATATTCAGAATCATTCCAATTACTTTCACCATCGGTGAGTTACGTTCTCTCCGTACTAGGCTATCCTCTTATTCGAACTGTCTGAACATTGCTTATAGCGGGATATTCTCTTACAAACATTAGGTCCTTCGCATCTGGATTCATTACAAAACCTTCATCGCTACTATGACCTCAGCTGACTTCTCATGGTTAACCTTTTTCGACCAGGCTTTACGATCACTGATTTTAAAGTTTACTCGACTTAACCTGTCCATAAGATCTCTCGGGGTAAGACATTCATCTCTTGTTTTCCATAACCTCTTAGTTTACCGTCTTGGTTTTACGTTTGTCCTCTGGACTTCGACTTGTTATGCAGTCTTATCCACCATTTGGCCTGACTAAGTTTCTGTTCGTAGGCTCGGAGAACTCGCTAGCCACTTCCTTCACTCATAACGTCACCGTTACCAGCTTGTGGTTCACTACACTTGGCGACAAATACCCGTGATCCGTATTTCAACGGACTAGATGTAATATCATGCCCGACACACATAAAAAAGCACCACTTTCAGTGAATGTGGTGCTTAATTATTTTTAAAACTAACCTAGACGTTCTTCAAGAGAAGCGTCACTGTCAGCAGCAAATAGTGGATTTTCTTCAACGTTAGTAAGACGGTCATTTAACATTGCTTCATGAATTTGTGCCTTTAAAACACTAATCATTTGAGCTTGTGTAAAGTTTGCCATCTTGTTAATGAGAAGAGTTGCTAAACCTGTAGCAGCAATCCAGTTAGAAATCACAATATGATTGAGTCTTTCTTCAGAAAATTGTTCTGCGTCAAATTGTTGCTTGAATTTTTCAAGTCCAAGTCCCATTAAAGTATCAACAATCATTTGATTTCCAAATTTACCGTCTACAAACATTGCTCTAAACAAATCAACATGTTCTTTAGCAAAGTACAAGTATGAAAGATCTAAATCGATCAAAGGTTCACCTGTAAAGTTCTGTTGAAGAGTGTTAGACTTCAATTCATCAGAAATTCTTGCTAAAACTTGATTACGTAAATCTTGCATGTTTTCAAATTCAAGATAAATTGGTTGAGTTGAGCAGTTAACTGCTTTAGCAATATTTCTTGCAGTTAAACTTTCAATTCCACCACGAACTGCTAATTTATAAGCAGCATCCAGGATTCTTTGCTTATCTATTTCTTTTTTTCTAGCCACTTTAATTACCTCACTTAATTCATATTCATCAACATCAACACATTGTGATCATCTAAAAAACAACATAAATGCCTAACGTCTGTTATTTTCTTCGTCATTATATTATAACAAAAATATGAAAATTTGGAGAATTTTGTGCAAATTTCTATAATCTTTTAAACAAACTTGAATCATCATCACCAGTAAATTGGTCATAATGAGAATTAATCATTTCAATAACTTGTTGTTTATCTAGCCCTTCATTTGCAGCAAATGCTAAAAATGCAGCTGAAAGAATGTATCCTTTTTCACGATTATCAACTAAATTATCAGAAAATTCCATATTAATGGTATTATCTTTGTAATCAGTTGTAAGAATAATTTTTTTATCTTCTGGTAAGTCTGCCATTTTAATGCCCTCACTTATTTTTAAGTTTTATACGTTACAATATAGATTATATTATATCAATAGAAAGTGTGAAACCTATGACTTCTCCTGTTGGACGTTCATCTTGTACATCTATTTTAATCGGTAAAAACGCTACTGTAGATGGTAGTGTTATTATCGGCCGAAATGAAGATGCTAAGACTGCTTGGCCTAAGCATCTTGCTTTTAATTCACATCAAACAATTAAAAATAACATTTTTAAGTCAAAAGACAATAAGTTTCAGATGGAATTACCTAACGAACGTTTTTCTTACTCTTCTACTCCTGAATGGACAGATAAATATGGAGTATTTGAAGAAGATGGAATCAATGAATATCACGTTGCAATGAGCGCTACTGAAAGTGCCTATGCTAATGATCGTGTAATGGCTATGGATCCTTTTGACGAAGAAAAAGGTATCTTAGAAGAAGCAATGGTAACAGTTGTTTTACCATATATTAAATCTGCTCGAGAAGGTGTAGAACGTTTAGGTAAGATTGTTCAAAAGCACGGTGCGGCAGAAGCGGATGGAATTTTATTCGCAGATAGAGATGAAGCGTGGTATATGGAAATTGGTTCGGGCCACCATTATGTTGCTCAACGCATCCCTGACGATTCATACGCAGTAGTTGCTAATCAACTAGCCATTCAAGTCATTGATTTTAATGATAAAGACAATTTTATAACTTCTCCTGGAATTCAAGAATTTGTTTATCAAAATAATCTTTGGCCAAAAAATAAACCATTTAATTTCAGATTAATTTTTGGTACACATGATGATTCGGATTTAACTTATAATACTCCACGTGTTTGGAGTGGCCAAAAGCTTCTAACACCTTCCGTAAATCAAGATCCAGAAAGTTTTGATTTACCATTTATTAGAAAGCCTGATCATCCTGTATCTATTCAAGACGCTCAACGCGTTTTAAGCGATCACTTTAATGGGACACAGTATGACCTAACTAATTCTAAAAATGAAGGTCAACCTGCCTATCGTCCAATTGCCGTAGCTACTACTCAAGAATCCCACCTCTTACAACTTAGAGGAGAGGATATGACTCATTGGCTAGCAATGGGAATTGCTGCACAAAGTGTTTACATTCCTTTTTACCCACAAGGAACTAAAGTACCAACTATGTTCAAATATGGTAAAGAAGAATTTTCAACTAATTCTGCTTACTGGGTATTTAAAATGGCTAGCGTCTTAGTAGATCGAAATTGGAATAAATATGCAACTAGTTTAGTTAATACGCAAAAAGCAACGAATCTAGCTTTGAATAAACTGCGAGCTAAATATGATAAGAAATTGGCTCAAGAAAAAGATGAAGCTAAAAAAGTAGAGCTCGTAAACGAAGCTAATAAAAAACTAACTGATGTTGCTATTAAGAACTATCAAAAATTAAATGCCAAATTGATTACTGCTCAGACCGCAGATTCACCACTTCGGTTTAAGATTGATCCTAATTTGTAGAATTGAAATAAAACACGTAGGTACAAAATTTCATACCTACGTGTTTTTGTTTATCCTTTTTTCAAGCTCAAACGTCCATCTAACATTTCATAAATCTTATCTGAATACTTATTCAGTCTTAAATCATGGGTAACTAAAATAATAGCCTTTTCTTTTTGTTTAGCTAAAGTCTTAAATAGTTTTCCCACTTCTTCAACCTTTTCACTATCTAATGAAGCAGTAGGTTCATCAGCTAAAATAATGGCTGGATCTGCATATAATGCTCTTGCAATTGCCACTCTTTGCTGCTGCCCACCTGACAATTCCTTAGGATATTTATTTACCAGTTGAGAAATTCCTAATTCATCTAGCAATCCATCAAGCGCTTCTTTACTTAGATTTCCGGTCTTTTTAACCTTATCTACTAAGATGAACTGTTCCCGAACAGTCAAATAAGGAACTAAATTATAAGCCTGTAAGACAAAGCCAATTTTATCTAGACGTAATGCATCAGCTTGTTTAGGAGAATAGTTAGTTACGTTATCTCCTCCAATAAATACTTCACCAGAAGTAGGCTTTTGCAGTGCTCCTGCAATTGTTAGAAAAGTACTCTTGCCGGCTCCAGAGGGTCCTTCAATTAAGACAACCTCACCTTTTTGAGCTTCAAAGTTTATATTTTTTAGAGCATTAACCTTGGCCTCTCCTTGACCATAGGATTTACTTACATCTTTTAATTCAATTACTGACATACAAATTTCCTCCCTTACACAGCTTTTGAAGGGTCAACCTTAAGAATTGATCGAATTGGAATTAATCCACCTATTACTCCCATTACAATCATCCCGGCAAAGGTTGAAATCATGATCCATGGGGCAAAATCAATTGGTACAGTAGCTGGCATTACGCTAACAGTAAGCAACATCAAAAGATATGCTAAGATCGTACCCAAAATTACTAAAATTAATGATTGACTAAGAGTAGCACCAATTAAAGTCTTGCTTGGGATACCTTGTGCTCTTAAAACAGCATAATTTGGCATTTTTTGAATAGTTAAAATGTATAAAAATACTGCAATCACAATTAACGAAATTACAAATAGAAAACCAATCATTAATTCAAAAGTTGAGTTTTGGGCTGTATAACCAGGTAATTTATTAACAAAAGTCTGCTTATCATAAGATCTAACATTCTTAGCTTTAAAATCTAAGTTCTTCTTAGAGATAATTCCAGAAGCTTCAACATTCGGAGCCATTGGTCTTAACTTCTTCCACGTTGCCATCGTACCATAAGCAATTGGCGCAATATTAATCTTGGCATTTTTTAAGAAACCAACAATTTTATACTTTTGATCACTACCATTTAGAGTTACTTTATCGCCTAAGCGATAACCACGATTCCAGAGAATTTGATCAACAGCTATTTCGTCATTGTGTTTTGCTTTACGACCAGAAACTACTTCTAGATCTTTATAGATATATTCATCTTTATTCAATCCAATAAATTGAGCTGAAACTGTTTGATGTTTCTTTTCTTTCATTACAATTGGAACTATCCCGATATAGCTATCATTCTTTGTCTTTTTAAAATCTTTTAGATTTTCTTTGGTTAGCAGAGACTGACTTAAACTTACATTCGAATTGTCATTCAAAACAACCGATTGAGTTTGCCAGCTATTAACTGCTTGTGTATTTTCTGAAGCTAGACCTACTGACAATGATGACAGCATAAAAATTAAATATGCGATTAAAAAAATCATCAATGTAATTAAGCCGTAACGCAGCTTCTCGTATTTTATTTCTTTTAGAGCTAAAAACATTTTTGCCTACTTCCTTTGTAATAAACATAAACTTTCATGGTATCTTTTTAGAATTTTTTCTTTATTCTTTTTATCAAATAGGGCTAAATCTATTGCCTCATGAGTTAAAACCATGGCAGCCCAGACTTGAGAGTCGAGATTAAGAAAAGCATCCTTCTGCTTTTTTATCATCTCCAAGAAAAGCTTGATTCTGACTAAGATGTAGTTTGATTAGATCAAAATAGATACTATTCTCAGTCTGATTAATAAAATTAACTGTCATCTTATAAAAAGCTTCAGGGTCAAACTCTCTCAACCTTGCTGGAGGTCCCATATGGACGTCTTTCATCGCAAGACTATAGAGATAAATATATGAATCTTTCAAATCACCAAAATACTTATAAAATGCTCCTCTAGCAATCCCCGCATCCTTTACAATGCGTGCAACTTGCGCTTTAGCTAAGGGATAAGTACTAAATTCTTTTAAAAGCGCTCCTTCAATCTTTTGTTTCTTTTCATCCGAAAGATTTATAAAAGTTTCACTAACCATGCCTTCCCTCCTTGTGACACTGTGTCACTTTCGATGTGTCTTAAGTCTATTCCTAAAGTGACACCGTGTCAACATATAGATATAAAAAATGCTTAATTTCGATAAAATATCAAAATCAAGCCTTAAAATTATTATGCTAAGACGCGGTTATAGTAAACCAAAGTTCCATATTCTTTATTAATGTCTAATTCAGCTAGACCGCAATTCTGCATTTGGTCAAAATACTTAATATCGCCATTAGTTAAAAAATGAGCACAAATCATCCGACTTACTACACCATGACAAACTACCAAAACTGTATCATTAGCATGTTCTTTATATAAATCGTCAAAAAATGCAGCAATTCTTTTTCTAAAATCTTCACGCTTTTCTACATCTGAAGCATACTTATAAATATTATCGTTAATTAGTCCTTTGCTATTAAAAGCATCTGGATGCTTTTTACGATATTCTAAAGAAGATTTTCCATCCCAAGAACCATAACTTAGTTCTTCAATTCGCTTATCGGTTATTATTGGGGTCTTATCCCCCACAAAAATCCTTGCAGTTTGCTGCGCTCTCTTTAATGGACTTGCATATACTGCATCAAATTGACTAGGATCAAAATTCTTAGCAGCTTTTTCTGCGTAAGCGCGCCCTTCTTTACTTAAATCAGGATCAACATTTGATCCTTGAATCATTCCTTGCTTATTTAATTCAGTAGTTCCATGACGTAAAATTACTACTCGCATAACATATTACCTCTTAATTCCGTAATACAAGGGTTCCGTCCGATTAAAGGTCATTAATCTTGGTCGCTCAATATCATTTTTTTCAAAATGAAGTTCAGTAAAACTAACATTTCTTACTGTCATTACATCTTCAATTTTTAGTTTAAACCACCGAGCTATTAAACTCCTAATCACAAATCCGTGACAAACAATCATAATTGTCTTGTCATTAGCATCGGGTTGAATCTCAGATAAAAATTCTTCAACTCGATCTGCTACTTGACTAAAAGTTTCACCATTTTCAGCGTATTCTGCATATTTACTATTAATAGTTCCTAAATCATCGAAGGCATCAGGATATTTTATCTTAAGCTCTTCGGCATGTTGGCCGTCCCAAGAGCCAAAATTCATTTCTCTAAGTCGATCATCAGTAATAATCTCTTTTTGGAAATCGGTTAAAATTTGAGCTGTTCTTTTAGCTCTAATTAATGGGCTTGCATATACTCGATCAAGTTTACTATTGTCAATTAACTTACTTACTTCTTCTACTTGTTTAACACCTGCTTGGCTTAAGTTAGGGTTACTAGTACCGCCAGAGATCACATCAGAAGTATTATGTTCACTAACCCCATGTCTTACTAATAACAGATCCATTTCATCACAATCCTTTATATTTTATCCAAGAAAATATTATACTAAAAATTTATTAAGCTACTAAATTATCTCACATGTCAGACTATAATAAAGTTAGACAAAAAGAAAGTAGGCATTAATATGGCAACAATTACACTTGAGCGTGATGGATTACAATTAGTTGGAACTCGAGAAGAACCTTTCGGAGAAATATATGATATGGCAATTATTTTTCATGGTTTTACCGCTAACCGTAATACTTCTTTGCTAAGAGAAATTGCTAACAGTCTTCGTGATGAAAATATTGCTAGTGTTCGTTTTGACTTTAATGGACATGGTGATTCAGATGGTAAGTTTGAAAATATGACTGTTTTAAATGAAATTGAAGACGCAAATGCCATTTTAAATTACGTTAAAACAGATCCGCATGTACGTAATATTTATCTAGTGGGTCATTCTCAAGGCGGTGTTGTTGCTTCAATGTTAGCGGGACTTTATCCGGACCTAATAAAAAAGGTGGTACTGCTAGCACCAGCTGCCACTTTAAAAGGTGATGCTCTTGAAGGTAATACACAAGGAGTTACCTATAATCCAGACCATATCCCAGACCGTCTCCCTTTTAAAGATTTAACCCTAGGTGGATTTTACTTACGCATTGCTCAACAATTGCCTATTTATGAAGTATCTGCTCAATTTACTAAACCTGTCTGTTTAATCCACGGTACAGATGATACCGTTGTTTCCCCTAATGCCTCAAAGAAATACGATCAAATTTATCAAAACAGCACTTTACACTTAATCGAAGGTGCAGACCATTGTTTTAGTGATAGCTATCAAAAAAATGCTGTTAATTTAACAACAGATTTTTTACAGAATAATAATGCGTTTTAATTTATATAGAAAAAGAGAAATCGTCTGATTTCTCTTTTTTTCTACAATTTCTTAAATATATAATTTTCCTTTGTGGAATCTGCTGCTGAAAAAACATAGCCAAAATCAGAAAATTCTTTTAAATCTTCCGGTCTATTAATTCCTTCTTTGGCCGCAAAGCGAACCATCTCTCCTCGCGCCATCTTAGCATGTGTAGCACTTTGTCTCCACTTTCCGTTTTTATTTTCCAAAAACTTAATTGTAATCATTTTTTGACTATCCTTTAAATATGGAGAAATCAAACGAGAATATTCTAAAGACGCTAAGTTAATAACTGTATCTGTATCGGCAAAAAGCTCTTGATACGGAAGATCTTTCCAAAAGTTATAGAGACTGTAGTATTTAAAGCCAGTCATTTGAGTTTTTAATTCCAAACGATAGGGAATTATCCCATCAAAAGGTCTCAAAATACCGTAAAAGCCTGACAAAATACGCAAATGATCTTGAAGATAGTCTAATCCTTCTTGCGGTAAAACATCCCCAGCTAAATACTGATATTGAATTCCTGAAAAAGCTAAAAGTGCTGGGGTTAAGTTAGAATCAAGTTCACTTGTTACAAGATTATGTTGATTTGTACTAACAATGTTATCATTCGCCTTCCATAGCTCCTGTAACTGGTTAAAACTTCTTGTTTTTAAAAAAGTCTAATAGCTCCTGAGTCTTATCTAAAAAAGCAGGCTCTGATTTAACCAAAAAAGTATCTTGATCAACTCTCATCTTTTTAGCTGGAGCAATAATTATTTTTATATTATTATCTGACATTGGCAACCACGATAAATAAAGCAATCAAGCTAATAACTGCCAAAGCAGCAGAAGCAATTAGCTCTATCTTTCTTTTTTTCTTATCCTGCAAGCTAGCGGTAATATATCTAGCACTAGCAGCCACACTAATAAACAAGAACATAATAAATAGCCATAAAAATAGGCCAATAATATTAGGGAGTGCCCAGTAAATTTGTAAAGAAACTAGCACTGCTAAAACAAGCGTACTGATAATTAAGCCACGGAGAAAATTAACATTTTCATGTTTATGATAATGAAGCACAGTTTGGTAACCAAAATAAACAATGAAACCAATGGTAATATATAAAATAATATTAAAAATAATCATTTTTTTGTCCCTTCTATAGTCCTCCCTAATTATACGTGAAACCATTTTGCTTTGCTTAAAATTTCTTTTCCACTTATAATCAATCTTGAATATGACATAGAAAGCGAATAGTAAAATGAGTGAAAAAGAAGATTTAAATATTGGACTTGTATTGCAGTATCAAGTTGCTCCAAAAGGTGTAATTGATGCCGATGCTCTTGTACGTCATGCACGAGACTGCGGCTTTAGAGGCGTAAGTATCAAAGACGCTAATGATGAACAAATGGCAGACCTGCAAGCAGCTTGTCAAAAATATGCAATTAAATTTTGTCAAAAAAGACCAGCAGAAAAATTAATTTCTCCTGATGTTCTAGCAAAATTAATCGCTGCTAGATTAGACGATATGAATATCTATTTCGAAGTTGAATTAAACGCCGATGGATCAATTAAAGCCGAATCAGATCCTGCAATGAAAACTTTGCGTAATTGGATTAGTCGCTTTGGACATGCTTACTATGAAAGTCGGGCTGACCATGAAATAAAGGCAGATGAAGACAATGTTCATGTCTTTTATAATGCCATTGCTAAATATCAACGCTATGTTTTCATCCATATTCCACTTGAAGAAAGTATCGAATTAAAGCATGTTCCTCACGTTGAAGAGGCAGCTTGGATTGACACTAGAAATGAAGTGGAGTTCGAACAAGATGGAGACCATTTACGTATTAAACTTAACCGCCAAGAAAATGGTGAAGAATTTTCTGTCTATGGTCTACGTCTACAGCTCCACCGCCCAGAAGATGATTTAGGTAAAACTGAATATTAAAAACAAAGAAGATATCAAAGTAACTTTTGCTAAGATATCTTCTTTTTATATATTATTTATTATCTTTTTACCGATTAATTGAACGTGCCATCCGGGAAATTGTATGATTCATCCCACGAATTGTCTTACTTAATTCGAAAATAGTATCCGTTGGTGGCACTACTCCCCAACCTGCATCTCCAATATGTTGGATATTAATACCGCAAATTTTATTTTGTAAGGCAATATCATGGACTGTTTGAGCTCCAGAACTTTCTTGACTAGTTCCAATCGTGCTCATTACTAGTCCACCATGTTTATGAACAATTTTTACTATCTTAATTAATTCTTCACTAGTAAAACCTGGAACTGTTCCAACAGCAGGAACCAAAATAACGTCTGCACCTGCATCCAAAAACTCTTTAACTGATTCTTCACTAGCTACTGGTTCATCCACACCAGCTCCATGCATTTTTCCAGCAATAATTAAACCTGAAAAATTTTTCTTAGCTGTTTTTACAGCTTTAGCGATCATTCTATTAGTTACACCAGTCCCAGGATTTCCAGTAAAACAAACGAAATTGAATCCTAACTCTTCAACGGCTCTCATAGATTCAACGCTTGCAGTTCTACCAGAAGAAATTTGCAATTTAGTTGATTCCATCTCTGCTTTCTCATCCACTGGCTCCAAGTTTACTCCAATTGGGCATCCAGTTAATTTTTGAAGTTTTTTAACCGTATTTTCTGGTTTATCCACTTCCAAGCCGCTTACTTTAGGATTTAAAGTATCAAATAAATTTAATAAAATTAAGTCTGCTCCAAAAGCGGCCGCAATTTCTGAAGTAGTTAGATTATCAATTGCTGGCTCGGTAACCACGTTTTCACTTAAAACAGTTCTACCTTCACTAGCCTTGATACTTTGTTTTAATTGAGTACCGTCCATTTTTAAAATTTCGCTAGCATTTGCACTAATTATTCTCGTAACCATATTTTTAGCCTTTCTTATTTTCTTCAATAATTTGCCGTTTATTTAGGGCAGCTTAAAATAAAAATTTTGGTAATTGGTATATACCCATAATGGCATAAAAAGCATCCTTTCTAAAGGATGCTTTACTCCTAATTATTTATTATCATCAGGCAATATTAAAATAAAGTTTAATAGCTTATTAGCGTAACTACGATTATCTTCAAAATCTTTAACTGTCTCATTTAATTCAGCTAGTCGATCGGTAATAATTCCATTGGCATTGTCATACATCATCTTCATCATCATTTGTGGACTATTAACTGTCCAAGCATACACGGGCTTATTCTGAAGTTGAGCCTGCCATATAAAATCATTGTTTAGAGTAGAATATTCCATTGAATACCCATCTGCAACACTTTGGGGATACGTAAAATTATAGGGCTGGATATACAAGATAAATAACTTAGGGTTAATTTGATGCAGTCCCTCAATAACACGATAATCTAATGATTGAACTTGATATTTACGCTTAATAATTAGCTTGCCATATTTTTTATTAAAATTCTGGAGCATTTTTGGAGAATCATTAGGTGTTGTCTTAACCTCAATTAACAATTTTTGCTTTAATTTCTGAGCAGCTTTTAGGTATTGATCAAAACTAGCAATTTTAGCTTGGTGACCATCTTCATGAAGAGTAATTCTAGTCAATTGCTTTAAAGTTAAATCTTTTGGAGTTTTATTAATTCCAGCTAATTTTTTCAAGTTTTCGTCATGCATCACTACGAAGTGCTTATCTTTTGTTTCATGTAGATCAATTTCCACATAATCTGGATGAAGCTTTGCTGTCTTTTTTAGAGCTGGAATAGTATTCTGCACTCCATTTTTATCACTTACCCCTCTGTGTGAAATAGTGACCGGGCGCTGCAAATCTACTCCCTTTAAATACAAGGTACTATTGATTCCGGCAGTTAATATGAAAATTATTACTAAGCATAAATCTACTATTTTAACTGTCTTTTTACTTTTTATTTTTTTCTGATCTTCAGCCTTAAACCCATGTAATGGTGCAACAACAATCAAAATAGAAATAACACTAATCCAAATCGCATTAATTCACTAATTATTTGGACCAGTAACAGATTAAAGATAGCAAAACTAAAGCTAAGCTTTTCTGGCAAATGATCTAATCCCAATTGACAGAAATAAATTATTAAATTGCAGATAACTAAAATTACGCTAACACAGATTCCTGCAACTAATAAGCGACTTAAGAGGGTCCACCAATTTTTATGGCTAGTCAACTTCCAGCTCTCTTTCATCGCAATCCATGTCTTTTTTTCTTGATAAATCATCAAGGGAAGCGTCAAAATCAATCTGATTCCCAAAATAAAAGCTAGCAAATAAAAAATTATCAATCCACTAACCAGCCAAATATTTCTAGTCATAAAATCCAAAATAAATTCTGGAATCTGAACTTTGGCTAATATCGGTGTTCGATAAACCATATCTGCAAAAGGTACAATTAACAAAAAATATAAGCCTAGTAATAAGATGGACCCTACTCGAACAGAACGATATGTCTGCCATAATTCTTTAAATAGTAATTTAAGGGAAAATCGATTCTGAGAAATTTCTCTAATTCCCAATAATATTAAGGCAAATACACCATAAATTACTAAAAGTAGAATAACTAATTCAAAGATTAATAGGAGAGCAACCCCAGTATGTGTGGTAATAATGGTAACAATGTTTTGATATGAAACAAACGGAATTGCACTAGCTTTTAAAATTCCAGTTGTTACATACCTGAATAACGGAATGATTAGCATCTGCGTAAAAATATCTATTCCGATAAACAAAGCTACATACTCTAGCCAATGTATTCTAAAATTTTTAGAATACATATCTATTTTTCGAAAAATATTTTTCAAAAATTATTCCTCCACTCCCTATTTTCTACCCTTGCAATTTAGTTTATAAAAAATAGGAATCCTTATCTATTCTTAGGATTCCTATTTTTTAAAGTCAGCACTCTTCACATGTGAAAAAATCAACTTACTTAATTCTTGGAAGAATAATCTATCCTCTATATTTCTTCCCTCATAACTGCTCAAAACCGTGCAAAATACTGGTGCTTTTTTCGTCATAAAAGCACAAACCTCATGGCGTGCCTGACGATCTCGGCCCAATTTATTGTAGGTAAGAAGATTCTCCCCATAAAAAGTTAAATCTGTTGGAATAGTATGATTACTCAATCCTTTACGCACTAAAGCACAGAAAAGATTCTGAGTAGTCATTAAATGTGTAATCAACTTATCAATACTAGCAGCTGTACATTCATTATCTTGACCGTTAGCTGAATAGCGCATTAACTCTCGTCCCAATCGGATGCCGGGATAATTCTTTTTTAACCACTCATCAATTTCATAAATATCAAATTTTTCAATTAATAGATTAGTAGCTACATTATCCGATAGTGCACTAGTTAAATAAACTAAGTCTCGAACGCTCCAATTATTACAACGTAAATCACCAATAATACCAGCGCCACGCACACGAGAAAGATCAGTAACTTCCATTTTTTCATCCACAACTTCAGGGGTCTTTTTCCACTGATCTTCAATATATGCAGAAATAGCCAAGTCAATCAAACTTCCTGCTGGAAAAATTTTCTCAGCTTGATGTTGATACATAATTTGATCACCGTACTTAACAATTACGCTTGCATCAATATCATACTTTTGGATAATTTCAGTAATTCCATCTTTTAACATAAAGCAATCGCCCTTCTTATAGATTAGACAAAACTTAACTTACGTTATCTTATATATTATGTCACTATTTTTTATTATAAAGTTATTTTAAAACTTTTTATTATCCTATATCAAGATAGCTTTTAATTTCAAAAGAAAAAGATGCTTAAGTGCATCTTTTCTTTCTAGCTTACAGCCTTTATTTAATTCATTATTAGAATATTACTCATCTAATTGTTTTAGTTGATTAGTTACTAATTCTGTTTCTTTAAATTTTTCTTCTAATGTAGGCAAATCTTGATTAATCGTTGCCAAAAATAAAACACTTGCAACAAACACTTCAGAAAAAAGTGAATTTATTGCACCTACTCTAAGTAGCTTTTTATCTGTTGATACACCTAAAACCACATCACTTAGCTCAACTAAGGGTGATTGATGAGAACGAGTCACAGCAATAATTGGTGTATGATTTTTACGTGCTTGTTCAGCCAGTAATAATATTTCTTGAGTCAGGCCACTATAAGAGAAAATGACCAAAACATCTGTCGAATGAGAATAACAAATTCTCTCTAAGGCAATATGAATATCTTGATTAAAAATGACATTTTTATCACTACGAATAAATTTATAGTAAAGATCTTGAGCAGGTAAGCTTGATGCACCAATACCGGCTAAATAGATTCGATCAGCATTTTTCAAAAAAATTAATCGCTTGATTTAAGGCCATTCCATCAATTAAATGAGCCGTTTGTTCAGTATTCTGTTTAATACTTGATAGAAGTTTTTGTAAAACAGCATGTGGATTATCATGATTATCCACAATAGGTTCAATTGTATTTTCATCTTCTTGGGGTGTATCTTGAGCAAGTTGAATTTGAAAATCTTTTAGTCCCTTAAAACCCAGTTGTTGACAAAAACGTATCATCGAAGCCGCACTAGTTTTAGTGATTTTCCCCAAGCCTTGTGCATCTTCCTGTAAAAAAGTCTTCGGATGAGCCAATAAATAATCGGCAATCTTCTTAGATGCTCCCTTAAAATTAGGATAATTGTTTAAAACTTTAGTAGATAAATCCATAACGTACCTCTATTTCTATTCAACATTCTAAGGTACTGAAATATTATTTCAAGATTTTTGTACAAAATTTAATAATCTCTTCGCTTCTTTTCTCAAGGTATTATTATCATTACACTCAGATAATTTATATCCTACAAAATAAGGTGGTGCATAAAAACGTGGGATAATTTTACAACAGATTCCGTCTTTATTGGGATAGAAAAACAGGTTATATGAATCACATTTTCCTCCATACATCTCTTCTAAGGTATAACGGATAGCGTATTGAATCCAATCCGCCCAAAGATCTAAGCCGTTTTTATCTGTTAAATTAACATTTAATTCCTGAAAGCCTTGAACTGGATGTGTCGCAAAATTAACTTCCATATTATTTGTCTTAAAAACAGTAATTCCAGTAAAATTATTTTCGTGAATATATTTATAACCATCTTCTTTATACAAACCGACGATTTGCATATGTGGATGAGACAGTGATCCATTAGACTTAGGTCCAAAATTTTTATACCAAAGGACTGATCTGAATTCTCTGTTTTGCCTCATCTTGTTGAAGCATTCAAGAGCAAACTTCATTAAGCGACGATTATATTCTTGTGAATATGTAGCAACATCTCCATTATGTTCATCTGATTCAATTAATACAGTTTGTTTTGTATCCTTTAAAGTTGGAAAGCGATTAGCCAGCCAGATCATTGGCCCATTGGTTTGATAAATATCCCTTAAATTTTCCACATCACAAAAAGGACAGATAGTATCCTTACTACCATTAAAACTAGACGGTTTATCTTTAGCTATCGCAAATTCAAATATAAGTGGATCATTATTCAAATTTATTCCCCATCTCTGAAAAAAATATTTGCACTTCAGCTCACACTCTACTATAATAATCTATGAAGGCGGTTGAAGCGCTTTCATATAACATTTTGTAGCTTTCCTTAACTTTACTCTTTCGGTCACTTTTCCGAAAGAGTTTTTTATCTAGAAAAGTACCACTTGTACTTCCTTAGATTTCGCATCTTTAATTAACCCTTTTACTCTATCAGACACATGCCCTTGCTCGATATCAACGGCATATCCCAATTTAAAATCAATTACAATTTTTACTAGGTTTAAATATGCATCTTCACTATCTAATTCAGTCTTACCACCGAATTTTTGACTACGAAATGTAATTAAAACAGGAATAGTTCCCATCACATCTTTTACTTTTCCTGCAACTTCAAGTAGCCTATTCATTAAAACTACGTCTGTAAAATAATCAATTCTCCACTCCATCATCTCAGGTTGGAGTTTTTTTATTTCCTCTGCTTGCTTTAAAATATCCTTTTCACTTGCACCGGTATTAATGGGCATTAAAATTGTTTGCTTGTTAATTTCTACTTTTCTTTGATCAAAACTCATCTTTTTTCTCCAAAATAAAAAATTGCTACCTAAATTATAGTAGCAATTTTATCTTCATTCATTAGAATTTATCGCGTTTAATACTGCGAATAAGAGCAATTACAAATACTAGAATACTACATCCCATGCCAAAGTAAGCCATGTAACCGACACTAAACATTTGACCAATCTGTGCTGGGTTAATCTGGTGGTTAATGGCAAATTGATATGCCCATCGATTAATCATAGTTGGCGTCAAAACAAATAAAACTGTTGAAATACCTGACCCAACTAGCATAGCCCGACGTGAATATGGTTCTCTAAAGAATTGTGCCAAAACACAAATAGCAGGGGCTACCATTAAAAGGAAAGTCCAAATCATAATCCATCTACCTGCCGGATCATTCATAAATTGACCACTATTTGTCGCATAGCGGTATGTTCCCCATAAACTACCACCTAATAAGCTATCAAGTAATCCAACTACATTTGCTCCTTGAGCCGCATAAACATTATTAGTACTAGCAGCCGCACCTTGTAGCATTTTTAACATATCTTGTGAGCCAGTAGTTTGAAAATTAATAGTGACAACTTGTCGCATATAAGTGGATAAAAACATGATCATTGAAGCTCCTAGCTGCAATGCTTTAAGTAAATGAAGTGTTTTGTTTCCACCTAATTTAAATTCTAAGCTAAGAGTTCGATCAGGATTTTTACTTTTTACAATAATAAATGCACCAGCAATTGCAGCAATTATTAAAATTACCAGACCAAGCCACCACTTGGTCATAATAAATAGAATTGCTAGCACAATTAAAGCTACTGAAATATATGGCCGGTTTAAGAATAAGTCCCAGACATTTACTTTACCATGGCTTGCTAGTCGCTTTCGATACTCTTCTCTAGTTAAAACTTTTTTCTTATCTTTAGAATCTTCCATCTTATTCACTATTTTCTACCTTTACCTTATTGTGCTAATCAATATTAGCATGTTATAAGTCTATCCGCATTACTTTTTTAAGAAAATTAAACAAGTTAATAAATATGAAGATAATTACTTTTAAAACACTGTGCTAAAATAATCCTATTATAAATTAAAAAGTAATTTAGAATTGAGATGACTAGGTGAATAAATCACAAGCCAGCACTTTACCCAATGGCTGGCATAAAACTTTTTATACTCTGTGGCTCGGCTGTTTTATTACAGGATTAGGTTATTCAATGACAATGCCATTTATTTCTTTATTTATGGCTGAACTAGGTCATTATAATAAACTCCAATTAAACCTTTACTCAGGCTTAGCCTTTGCCATGACTTTTATTGCCCAGGCCATTATTTCTCCTTACTGGGGTAATTTAGCCGATCGTAAAGGCAGAAAATTAATGTGCATGCGTGCTGCTGGCGTTATGAGTTTAACGATCTTTATTACAGGCCTAGCTCAAAGTGCACTTTTTATTATCTGTATGCGTTTCTTACAAGGCTTATTTTCAGGCTATATCAATAACGCAACGGCGCTCATGGCAGGTGAGACACCGCATCAGCGTAGTGGCTGGGTAATGAGTCAAATGATGACCGCAGGAACTGCTGGCAACTTAGTGGGGCCTCTAATTGGTGGTGCTTTATCAAGTGCATTCGGTTATCGCATCCCCTTCTTTATTACTGGTGGACTAATGTTTCTAACTTTCTTAGGAACATGGTTATTAGTAAAAGAGGACTTCACACCAGTTTCCCGAGAAAAGATGAAACCAATGGGACAAATACTGCAAGACTTACCTAACGTTAAGTTAATTATCATTATGTTTGTGACTACAATGATTGTTCAATCTTCAACTATGTCTATCGATCCCATTGTTTCTCTTTATGTTAAATCTTTAATGCCGCACAGTAATAATATTGCCCTAATCGCCGGGATTGTTGCGGCTACACCCGGTCTTGGTACAATGCTCTCTGCATCACATATTGGTCACTTAATGGATCGTGTTGGTGCTGAAAAAGTTTTGCGATGGGGATTATTAATTGCTACTATTTTATTTATTCCAATGACTTTTATTCCTAATGCCTGGTCATTAGCTTTCTGGCGTTTCTTATTAGGAATTATCAGTGCTGGCTTACTTCCAGCTGCTCAAACAATTCTTACTTTGAATGTTCCACCAGAAGCATTTGGTAGAGTTTTCTCCTATAACCAATCTTTTCAAGCAGTCGGAGCAGTCTTGGGGTCTTTACTAGGCTCAACTATTTCTGGTATGTTTACTTATGAATGGGTATTTGCAGCAACTGGGATTACACTACTGATTAATTATTTAATCATGCAATTTTCTTCCCAATCCCGCAATGCCTAACTTGTTAAAGGAGTGTTTCTTTATGAAAACTATCGGTATTACTGCAGGTATTAAAAATAATGAGGTAATTGTTGATCGAAGTGTTGTTGATACGGTGGTAAAACTTGGATTTCTTCCTCTTGTCTTTGCTCCCGTAAGCTTAAAGACGGTGCCAGTGCCTGGCGTCAATTTTGATGCTCTGATTCTTAGCGACGGCCCTGACATCACACCAATTTTTTATAATGAAGAGCCACTTCCTGAGCTTAGAGAAACTGATCCACATCGAGACCAATTTGAGCTAAACTTAATCAAAAATACTCATGATTCCAATTTACCAATTTTAGGAATTGGTCGCGGAATGCAGATGTTAAATGTCGCTTTTAACGGTACACTTTTCCAAGATATTTATGCCCAAAATTCTGGTGCAGGTGTTCAACATATTCAACCAAATGACCTCTCTTTAGAAAGTCACCACGTTAATGTAACTGACGAAAGTGAACTTGCTAAAGCTGTAGGAACTCATCCCTACGTTAATAGCCACCACCATCAAGCTATTAAGACGATTGCTAACAACTTTAATATTGTTGCAACTGCTCCTGATGGTATTATTGAAGCTATCGAATCAACTGATCAAACAATGTTAGGTATTCAATGGCGACCAGATAAGCTATTAAACGATCCCAAACAGGAAAAAATCTTCACTAACTTTTTTGAGAAATTAAACTAAAGAAATAAGCTTGAGAGGTAATAAAACTTCTCAAGCTTATTTTTTAATTATTTTTGTTTTTACTTTCTTCACTCATGTCTAAGTGAACAATTTTATTAAACATCGCTTTTTCTTTGATGAAATTTTGTGAGCAACTTCAATTACTGCAACATCAGGATTTTTCAAAAGAGTTTCATGGATTGCTAAAGACAGGTTCGGATCTAGAGCACTCGTAGCTTCATCAGCTAATAAAATTGGGCGACCTGACAATAAGGCACGAGCAATTTCAATTCGTTGGATTTGTCCACCTGATAGCCCATTGCCTGCTTCGTCAACTTTATGATCAAGCCCCTCTTTTTTAACTAATTCATCTAAACCAGCTAAATGAATAACTTCCTTTAATTTTTCATCGCTAACCTTTCTACCTAAGGTAATATTGAAACGCAACGTATCGTCAAACATAAAAGGTTTTTGATTAACATAAGAGAAATAATTATGAGCTTTTGCCCAGTCCCCAGTTACATTCTTTCCGTTAATCAAAATTTTTCCCTTTACTGGTTTCTTTAAACCAAGCATTAGTCGCAACAATGTAGTTTTCCCCCAACCACTTGGAGCCATGAGAAGAATCTTTTCTCCAGGTTTAACCTGTAAATTAACATCTGTAAAAATTGTATGCTTATCTGATTTAGTTTGATACGAAAGATTTTTTACATCTAGTCCTTCAAACTTCTTGGCTTTCTCTGAATTTTCTTTTATTTCATGATTAAGGGCTTTTTGTGTTTTCTTCCACATTGGAACGGTTGATTTAACTTGGTTGAATTCATTAAACAATGTTACGACTGGCGTAATAAAGTTCATTGCTAAATCCACCATCATAAATAAGGTACCAACGCTTAAGCTTCCCTGCATCATCATGATGCCACCAATCGTACATGGAATAATGAAACAGAATAATTCAGCAGCAGAATAAATTAATTCTAAGGCCCAAGCTTGAGTTAAGTTCATATTTCGCAGAGCATTTTCCATATTTTGAGCTGATTTTGTTGCTCTTACTACAATATTATTTCTAACATTATAGAGTTTAGCTGATTGGGCCCCATTTAATGAATCAGAAACATTCTGAGTATAATTAGCATTTGTTTTAGCCCAAATTTTAGATTTTTTGGTAATAATTCTACTAGTAAAAATTTGTACAACAGCTGGAGCCGCCATCGCAACTACGAAAAGAATAGTCATTTGCCAAGAATTATATAAGGCAAAAGCTAATGATCCAATAAAAGTTAAGCCCTGATAAATCATATCAAGTTGAGCTGTAATTCGATTTGTTTCAATTTGTTTTAGGTCATTCGTCATAAGTGACAAGCCATTTTTTATATCGGTTTCCCCTTGATCAACCAAATATTGTAAATTAGCCTGCTTGAAAACCATATTAACATCACGAATGATTCCCATCTTTACACGCTCATAGATGAAATTACTCATCATGAAACAGAGCTGCCCTAAAGCCGTTAAAGCTGCTAAACGCACTAAATGCATTACATCCTTTGAATGCGATGATGCCACATTCAGCATAATCTTGATCATATAAGCCACAAATAAGATATTACAAGCCTTTATTGCAGCCAAGATCGCAAACCAAATCACCTGACTTCGTTTTGCATATTTTAAACTCATCTAAAACTCCTCACTTTAGTTAAGACGTTAGTTTATTATATATGGCTTTATTTTCTGAATCAAATACACAAAAGTAGACCTTAATATTGAATTTTTGTTGTTTAAGCCAGCTTCTTGTAGTTTTAACAGCTATTTTAGCAGCTTCTTCTTTTGGATAGCCGTATACACCAGTTGAAATACAAGAAAAAGCAATTGAATGTAATTTATACTTTTTAGCCAGATCGAGACTATTGCGGTAACAATTTGCTAAAAGTTCTGCATCTTTTTGAGCAAAATTAGGATTATAAACTGGTCGTAAATTGCAATAATAAATTGAACACTTAAGCTGCTTGATAGATGTGATCTAATTCTCTTTCAAAGATTTCATCTGGTGTATGATATGCTAAGATCTTTCTCGGCAGTGAATTGCACCAGGTCTCAATATTAATGATGTCTTGAAGGGAATAGTTAGTGATGTAGTCGCCTTTAGGAATGAATCTGCGAATAAGTTCATTATGCCTTTCAACAGTGCCTTTATCACAAGAAGTATATGGATGAGCATAATAGACTAATGTGTTAGATACTTTCTCTAAGTTGGAAAGTTCCGCAAACTCTGAACCATTATCAGTAGTAATTGTCTTGAAGATTTCATTCCAGTGCTCACTGTATTGTTTGCGTAAAGATTGAAAAGCTGCCATTACACTGTCTGCTGTTTTATCAGGAATACGCATAATTAAGAACTCTCGACTCATTCGTTCAGACAAAGTTAACAATACTTGATCGTCTTTAGTCTTATGTCCTAAGACTAGGTCACATTCCCAATGACCGAATTCTTTGCGATCATTAACCTCTTTGGGACGTTCCTCAATACTTCGACCTAATTTCTTCTTATTTTTATGAATACGATGAATTTTAGTATTACGCTTTAGCTTTTCAGGCAAATCAGAGTTTCTGATAGCTAATAAACCCTGGTCTACATAGTTATATAAAGTTCTAGTGCAAACTGTTTGATGATGAGAAAATTCTCCTATGGCTAAACTACGATTAGCACATACGTCAAGCGACCAGCCATCTTCAAAGAAATGTTTATTGACATACTTGATGAAATCAGCTTTCTTTAAAAAATCTGATTTACGACCGCAGTGACTACGATTAGATTGATAAACACTTTGACCATGATCGGCCTTATACCGCTTTTGCTTGCCATGATAAAGAGAAACTGTGCCACGTCTAATCTCATAACTGATTGTTGAAGAGAACAAGCTAGTTCGCGAGCAATAGCCCTAATGGAGCATCTATCTTTTAAACGGGTTTGGATAATAACTCGCTCTTCTAGTGATAAATGCTTTCCCTTTTTGTGCTTAGGCATGATAGAATGTAAAGAGTCCATTTGTGACCTCGTTTCTGAATGTTGTGTTGGTAATTACATTCTATCAAACAGGTCCAGATGGACTTTTTTATTTTTCAAAAGTGTTCAACTTAATTTTACAATCGGCCAAAATAATTTAATAATAAATTTTAACAAAGTAAAACGGGTGAAGTTGATTGGCTTCACCCGTTTTGGTTTATTTATTATTTAGATTATATTTTGAAAAGTAAAATAATTAAAAAAGAATTCACATGGTTATTACAGATTTTTATCCCCAATTTAATTCATCATATTTTGCTTGGATAAATTCCCTAAATAAAGGTAGGGTGAATCCTAATTTACCGCGAATGATTGTTTTGATTAAATCATATTTAATTAGCTAGTCCGATACATATTAACATATTGCTTGCTTTTACCCATTTTTTCAATAATTGCACTAATATTATTATTTTTTGACATCGCGTAGAGAAATTGAAAATCAATTTCTGTTAATTCATGTGAGATGACATCATACGCTTGATTGAAAAGCGTATCTTTAAAAGCTAACTTAGTATAATTTCCAGGAGTCTTCAAAATTTTTACCAGTAGATAGCCCTTCATACATCAAATCGCCAATTAATTGAAAAGCATAAGCATAACCTTGTGTCATCTCGGCCATTTCTTCAGCTTGGTCACTTGCAATGTCAAATACTTTAATATACGCTTGAGCAATTGATAATTTTTGCAATTTATTAACGTGAAACCTATCAGCGCGTACTAAAAAAGTTAAATTATGCGAACTAGAAAGTTCCGCCACTTCCTTCAACACTCCAGTCATGATAACAGAAACTTGCAGTTCACTTAAGCTCCAATTATTAAATTCTTCAGCTAATTTTTGAATTGCTGGTGTATTAGAAACTTCATCAATACAAAATACGACTCGCATGTTAGCTTGTTTCAATAATTTTAAAATTTTAGTGATTTCAGTTTTATAGTAGATTTCATCATATTTTTCATTTGCCTCAGCAAAATTTATAGAAACAAATGGTAAGTTAATTGAAACAGATGAAGACCACTTTTTTAATTTGTTAAGCATTGGGGCTAGCTTAATGTACATTATACGAAATAAATCTTCAGTATTATGAAGAGTTACTACGATTGTATCATCATATTTATTAAGTTCTTTACCAACTTTGTTCATAAAAACTGTTTTACCTGAACCACGAACACCAGTAATAAAAAGTGAGTAAGTGGGATGTTTTTTGTAACGATGTGCTCTTTTAGCATATTTGACAGCATCATTATTAAAATCAAGATATAGTTCAGGAATACCGCCGAATTCGGCATCAAATGGATTTTCACTGTACATTTTATAACCTCGTTATACTTCATTATACTTTGTTGTATGATTTTATACTTCATTATACTTTTCAGCACAATTTTACTTCATTATATACTTTTTAAGGAATTTTGGAATTGTTTTGCATAAGTGTTTAATGTTGATAATTTTATCTTTTTACGACTGAAGGATATAGTACTAAAAGAATCTTAGATGTGAATATAAAATGAGCAATAATTTTCTATACACACTGTAGGAAAATTATTGCTCATTTTTATTTATATTTAGTTAAATCACGAGGAATAAGAAAGAAACTAAAAAGTTCTAGATTAATTTTAAAATTCATCTAAAATCATCTCTTGTTCAACGAATTTATCGAAGTAGGGCAATAAAAAGCTAACATAGCCGTAACCATTTGGCTTAATAATTTGATCATCAATTAATTTTCGGCGATATACAGCAATGTAATTCGGTCCTTTTTCCATAAGATTACCAATAACCTGACTTTTAACCTTGTGCTGCTTGGATTTAACCATAGCTTGTACGAATTCTTTTTCACGTTCAGACATGTCACTATAAACTTTGAAGTAAACATTTCTATTTAATTCACTAATATAGATGTCTAAAGATGTTGTTTATATCAGATATAGAAATCGTCTTATTGGAGGAATGAATGATTTCTTCCCACAAATGATAGCCCAATAATTGAAAAGCATAAGCAAATCCTTGAGTTTGTTTAGTCATATATAAAAGAGTTTCAGTAGAAAACGTATAGCCAGCTTTACTAAAAATATGCTGATAACTATTTTTATACTTTCAATATCTAAAGGATTCAAAACGATTCGATTGGCACGCAATAAAAAGGTAAGAATCATCATTTTTGGATTTCTGAAACATTTTCTGGTAAACCGGCCATAAGCAAAGAAACATTAAGATTGTTTCGAATCATAATTTGATAACAACTAGCAAACTTTTTTAATAATGGAGTTAAATGGACTTCATCAATGTTAATTAAAACATGAAACCTTTTTTCGTTAGTTTTTCTAAGGCATCTTGGAATAATAATTGAAAATTAGATTCAGCCTGTTGATGGAAACTAGCACTCATATCTAGTCCAAAGAAGTTTATCTTTAGGTCGATATTTTTATAATCTTCAAGTTAAGAAGATGCCTTTGTAATTGATTTATTAGGGAGATTAAGAGATCATCATCTAGAACTAAATTGATTACTAACCAATTTTTATATCTACTTATTAAATTAGAAACTTCTGTCATCAATGTGGTTTTTCCCGAACCACGTTGTCCGTAAAGAAGGGATGTTTGAAAAGGCAAGCCCACTCTATTTAATTCATTAACTATACGTTGAGTTAATGAGTCACGATTTAAGAAAACTGGGCATTTTTCCAAAACTAGGATTAAAAGGATTTTCCATTTAGTTACACCTCTTTTTATAACTTTTTATAACTTTCGCTTAATTTTATAACTTTTTATAACTTTTTTTCAGTTCGGAAGAAGTTGTTGGAGAGAACGAATAATTCTATATTGTAAGAAAAAACTACACATAATATATATGAAAACAAAAGTTTAACAACTGAGTAAAAAGTTTCCTATAATATATAGATGTAAATTATAGAAATGATAAAGAAGGAATAAAATGGCAGTCCCAAAAAAGATTGAAGTTCGTGGTGGACGTGTTCATAACTTGAAGAATATTAATGTAGATATCCCACTTCATAAGTTTGTGGCTATTTCAGGACTTTCGGGGTCCGGAAAGTCATCCCTGGCAATGGGGATTTTA
>PDYJ01001538.1_pt1 | contig 153653 bp, 130 predicted proteins | sample 1430841 | NCBI WGS metagenome assembly PDYJ01 (sample SAMN07237672, study PRJNA390542) | Gut metagenome, whole genome shotgun sequencing project. | isolation source: fecal pellets | host: Mus musculus | place: USA: New York, NY | collected 2016-10
TATCAACTAATACATTCACCTAAACCAGAGGAGATATTTTAAAATCAAATTGATGTAATCATTTCCAATCCTCCATACCAGCTTTCTGATGGTGGAGCTCAGGCAAGTGCAAACCTATTTATCATCTCTTTGTTGAACAGGCCGAAAGACTAAATCCACGGTATTTGGCAATGATTATTCCTGCCCGTTGGTATGCGGGTGGTAAAGGTCTTGACGAGTTCCGAAATAAGATGTTAGATGATGAACACATAAGAGAGCTTCATGACTTTCCTAATACATCCGATTGCTTTCCTGGTGTAAATATCCGGGGGGGGTATGCTACTTTTTGTGGGATAAAGAATATAACAATCAACAAGAGTTAGTCCAGGTTGTTACCCACACCAATAAAAACACGCAAGCCACTCAAAGAAGTTTGAAGTATCGTGACTTGGACATATTCTTGAGGTATCAACAATCGATACCTATATTAGAAAAAGTCATGAGCTCCGGTCAGAATGATATGTTGTCTGAGCATATCTCTCCTCGAAAACCTTTCGGCATCGATGCAGAATTTATTAAAACATCTAAACTCCAAAATAAACCAGACAACTTAAAGCGTGCCGTTCCATGTTATGGAAAAGGCAAAGAATTGTCCTATATTGAATTTGATGAGATTCCATCCCATCAAGACTGGATTGGAAAGTGGAAGATCTTTGCGCCAAGAGCAAATAATATTGGCACTGAATTAAATGATGACAATTTAAATGTTTTCATAGGTAAAGACGAAGTTTGTACAGAGTCTTATCTTGTGATCGGGGCAGAAATGAACCTCACTCAAGAAACGGCGACTAATCTTATCTCCTATCTTCAGACTAAATTTGTCCGTTCCTTCACAGCTTAGCTAAAGCAAGCCAGGATGCGACTTCCAAAACATATCGTTTCATTCCAATGCAAGATTTTTCAAAGTCTTGGACGGATGAAGAACTATTCAAGATGTATGGCTTTACTGAAGGAGAAGTGGCTTTTATCGAGGCACAAATAAAGCCGATGTCATAAATCAACAAGGTTGATTTAACTTACAAAGGCAATACTTTCGAAGAGATCAGTGAGATGTCTCTCCCATAGCCCGAAAAGAAAATTTTGGGCCAAGCATAGATAGAAGAGTACGGCTAAACGCTTTAATACATACATAAATTCCAGGAAGAAAATGAGTCAATTTTTTGCTCCCCCACCCAAATTAAATCCCACTATTTATGCTTATGAGTTTGTCAATGTACCCTCTCACCAAGGTATCTGAAAATCGGCTACACAGAAAGAGAGCTGAAGTGCGGATAAAAGAACAACTACATACCTCCGCCGTTTCTTACAGAATTGTGTTCAGACCTCAGCTATGCGAGCGGATGGTTCTTGTTTCACTGACCATGAAGTTCACTCTGTTTTGAAGAAAAAACGGATTCTCGCAGTTAAATGCGGGTAAAGATAAAAACGAGTGGTTCAAATGCGATATCGATTCTCTTAAGGCAGCAATAATTGCTGTACGAGAAGGCAGAAACTACATAAAGAATCGGTTTCAATGTTTCAGATGCGTCCCGAACAGACTAGAGCTGTCCAAAAAACAGAAGATATTTTCGACGAGCACAAAAAGAGGACCCTAATAGAGCTCCTAAGTTTCTTTGGAATGCCAAAATGCGATTTGGAAAAACATTTGCCGCATATCAATTAGCCAAGAAAATGAGATTTTCTCGGGTCCTAGTTCTCACTTTCAAGCCCGCAGTTGAATCAGCATGGGCAGAAGACCTGAAAACCCATGTTGACTTTGAAGGATGGAGCTTTATTTCCAACAAGGATGCCAAAGATAGAGGAATTTGTATGGACGAAGCTTTTCTCCAAGCCGATAAAAGCAAACCAATCGTTGTCTTTGGATCTTTTCAAGACTTGCTTGGCACAAATGAGAATGGAGGTGTTAAGGCAAAAAACGAATTTATTCACACAACAAATTGGACTTAGTGATATTCGACGAATATCATTTTGGAGCATGGAAAGAAAATGCAAAAAACTATTTGAAGATCCTGATGAAGAGGCGGACATTGACTTCGACCAAGAAAAATATAAGAAAGATGAGGCTGATAATGCTATAACGAAACTTTTCTACCCATCACATCAAATTTTATTTATTCCTCTCAGAACTCCCTTCAGAGCCATTAACTCAGGTGAATTCATAGAGGATCAAATTTATAACTGGTCTTATTCCGATGAACAAAATGCAAAAAGCAAATGGATAGATCAGGCAACCCATATTTGACATTGCCAAGAATGGTTATGTTGACATATCAGGTTCCGATAGTATTCAGCAAATAGCAAAAGGAGGAGAATTTAACGAATTTGACCTGAACGTTTTCTTCTCCGTAAAAAAATGCGGAAAGGAGAAAAAGCGCAAAATGCTCGCTTTATATATGAGTCCGAGGTTAAGAAGTGGCTCCAACTCATCCGGGGAAGCTATCTCCCATCAAATATTGACAATCTCAAGCTCGGCCAAGACAAAAGGCCTCCAATGCCGTTTTCTGACGCTCGGCTGCTAGACATCTTGACACATACTTTGTGGTTCTTACCAAATGTTGCGTCCTGCTGGGCAATGCATCATCTTTTAACTCAGGATAGTTTTTTCAAGGACTACAACATCATTGTATGTGCTGGTTCCGGAGCGGGTATAGGTGTTGCAGCACTTACCCCAGTCCTAACTGCCATGGGAGATCCCTTAAAAACCAAAACAATAACTCTATCTTGTGGCAAGTTAACCACCGGCGTAACTGTAAAACCTTGGACTGGGGTTTTTATGCTACGTAATCTCAAAAGTCCGGAAACCTATTTTCAGACGGCTTTCAGAGTTCAGTCTCCATGGACTGTCGTGGATTCCTCAGGACATCAACAAATTCTAAAGGAAGAATGTTATGTCTTTGATTTCGCCTTGGACCGTGCTCTACGGCAGATAGCAGATTACTCATGTCGGCTTAACGTAAGTGAAGAGAATCCCGAAAGAAAAGTCGCAGACTTCATTCATTTTCTTCCTGTTCTAGCCTATGACGGTTCAACAATGAAACAGATCTCCGCTCAAGATATTCTTGATATCACTTTAGCAGGCACCTCTGCCACACTCCTTGCTCGTCGCTGGAATCCGCCTTGCTCGTTAATGTTGACAATGAGACTTTAACTAGACTATTAAAAAACAAGAATATCCTCAAGGCTCTTATGAAAATTGAAGGTTTCCGAAGCTTAAATAAAGACATTCAAACCATCATTAACAAATCAGAAAAAGTAAAGGCTGCGAAAAAGAACAACACTAAAAAATCGCCGAATAAGATGAAAGAACTTTCTAAGGAAGAGAAGGAATACAAAACTCTACGAAAAAAAATACAAGAAAAGCTAATTAAGTTTGCGACTAGGATTCCTATCTTCATGTACCTCACGGACTATCGGGAACGTACTCTCAGGGATGTAATTACCAAACTGGAACCCGAATTATTCAAAAAAGTCACCGGGCTAGAGGTACCAGACTTTGAAGCTCTTTGCTCCCTTGGTTTATTTAATTCCAGCCTGATGAATGATGCTATCTTCAAGTTTAAACGATACGAAGACAGCAGCTTATCCTATACAGGGTTAAATCGACATGAAACGCAAGCGGTTGGAGGTTGGGATACGGTTCTTAAGAAAGAGGAATTTACTCAATTTTTTTATAACCAAGCTTTCTCTTCTGAAATTCAAAATCATCCGTAATCCACTAAAAATTATTGAAAAAACTCCCCCCATCGTGAGCTGTCTCGCTAATTGAGAAAGAGGGGAAAATCAAACATAGTTAAAGTTATTGAGAGGCATCTTTTTTCTTTCTGTCCTTTGTTTCTCGTCTCTCTGTTAAAGAAGCAACAGACGAAAACGCAACCTTAAATAGATAAGATCCGTGAATTCACTAAATTCGATGAAAAAAGTACCTTTCTTTTTGTTTTAATTAAGATTTCGAGGCTAATCTTAGAGTCTTCAAATTTTTTCAACAGGTAATCAAACCGATAGGCAACTATTGTCCGCTTACGAAACTATTTGTCCTTACCGGGACCTCGAGGCTTGCCTCTGAATTTGGAATTTTGACAATGATTGAACTACAGCACATAACACAAGAATATGACACTGCTGACGGAAAGGATAAATTTTTCGCCTGCAAAGATGTCAATGTCAGCATCAAGCCCGGAGAAATCTTCGGGATTATCGGCCGAAGCGGTGCTGGAAAAAGCACTTTAGTCAGATGCATCAACCTTCTTAACAGACCTACTTCCGGAACAGTCATTGTTGATGGAAAAGATCTGACAAAAATGTCTGATGAAGAACTGCGCAAAGAAAGAAGACAGATTGGAATGATTTTCCAACACTTCAACCTTCTCTCTTCCCGTACGGTTTTCGATAACGTTGCGCTGCCTCTGGAACTTGCCGGCGTCAGTAAAGCAGATATCCGGAAGAAAGTTGAACCTTTGCTGGAGCTTGTCGGTTTAACCGAGCATGCGAACAAATATCCTTCGCAGCTCTCCGGCGGTCAGAAACAAAGAGTTGGTATTGCCCGTGCCCTTTCCTCTGATCCGAAGATTCTTCTTAGCGACGAAGCGACCTCCGCGCTCGACCCGGAAACCACCCAGGCTACTTTGCAGCTTCTCAAAAAGATTAATCAAGAACTGGGCCTTACTATCGTCATGATTACTCATGAAATGGATGTCGTTAAGCAAATTTGCCATCGAGTCGTAGTGATGAATAAAGGACAAGTAATCGAAGAAGGAAGCGTTCTGGACGTTTTCCGCGATCCTAAGCATGAAGTTACGCAGGCTATGCTCGGAACCGCCTTAGCTGCACGAACCATCCCTGCTTCTATGAAAGAAAAGATTCAGAAGCTCATGCGCGGCACAGACTCTAAAGGAAGACCAATGCACTTGCTGCGCTTAACCTTTGTCGGATCCAATACGACGGAACCGGTTCTTTCCGCTGCTTGCCACAAATACGATCTTGACTTCAACATTCTTCTCGGCCAAGTCGACGAAGTCCAAGGCGAAAGCTACGGCACGCTTACCCTGGTAATGATGGGAGAAAAAGACGATTACCAAGCCGCCGTTGAATTCATTAAAGCCAATAACGTCAAAGTCGAGGAGTTAAGCGATGTCATCTAATATTATTCAACTGCTGTGGGACTCCTTTCTTGAGACCATATTGATGGTCGGTATTTCCGGAGGTCTCGGAGCCGCCATCGGCATTCCTTTAGGTGTATTTCTTTTCATCACCTCTCCTAAAGGAATCATGCCGAAACCTCTAGCCAACAGAATTATCGGCACTCTTGTGAACGCCGTTCGTTCCACCCCGTTCATCATTCTTTTGGTTGCCATCATTCCATTTACCCGTTTGATTGTGGGCTCTTCCATCGGTACCGTTGCCGCTATCGTTCCCTTAACTATTGCGGCTGCTCCTTTGATTGCCCGTTTAGTTGAAACCAGCCTTCGCGAAGTGGACAAAGGTCTCATCGAGGCTGCTCAATCCATGGGCGCCTCAAACCAGCAGATCATCATGAAAGTTTTGCTTCCGGAAGCTATGCCAGGCATTCTTGCCGGCTTAACCATTGCTTTCGTAGCCCTTGTCGGCAGTTCTGCCATGGCAGGTGCCGTCGGCGGTGGCGGTCTCGGTGATATGGGCATCCGCTACGGTTATCAGCGCTTCATGCCTGATGTCATGGCAGCCGTTGTGGTTATCCTTATCATTTTCGTTCAAAGTCTTCAAAGCTTTGGGGACTGGGCGGTTCGCCGGGTTTCTCACAAATAAAAAAATATGGAAGAAGAGTTCTAATTTGATGTAGAATTCCTTCTCCTGCGGGTGTAGCTCAATGGTAGAGCAGAAGCTTCCCAAGCTTACGACGAGGGTTCGATTCCCTTCACCCGCTCCACTTCTCCTCTCCTTCCACCACCTGAGTTCCTTTCGAACAAGGATACAAAATCCTTTAGGTTCAATACCGTTAAATAATTTAGAATTTCTGCAAATTATTAACTTGCAGTGAAAAATGTCACAAGAACTGACTCCGGAAAAACTTGAAGAACTCAAACATAGCCATATACGCAGTTTTAGTACTCGTAAAGGCAGAATCAGCCATGCTCAAGAAAGAGCTTTGAGCGAGCTTTTCCCAAAATACGAACTCACATACGACAAAGAGAATAAAGTTAACGCCAAAGAAATCTTCGGCAACGATAATCCTGTTGTTCTTGAAATCGGCTGCGGAATGGGAGAAACCACCGCTGCAATTGCAGAGGCTCATCCTGAGATTAATTTCATCGGCTGCGAAATCTTCCCCTCCGGCGTTGGAGCACTATCCCTTCTCTTAGAAGAAAAGCAGTTAAAAAACGTTCGCATTTTCAAACATGATGCCGTTGAAGTCGTCAGAGATATGGTTGCTGACGGTTCTTTAGACGGAGTGCACATTTACTTTCCCGACCCGTGGAGAAAAGCAAGGCACCACAAAAGACGCTTAATCTCTCCTTTCTTTGTTGATCTTCTCTCCCCGAAACTTAAAACCGGTGCTTACTTGCACTGTGCAACGGACTGGGAAAACTATGCCGAACAAATGATGGAAGTGCTTTCTGCAGCACCATTGCTGAAGAATAAGTATGAAGGATTCTCTCTGGTTGCAGAAAATCCAATCACCAAGCGTCCGGTCACTAAATTCAATGAACGAGGAAACCGGCTTGGACATGGCTGTTGGGATTTGGTTTTCTTAAAAAAGTAACCGTTAAGACTTTTGAACGTAAATAAGGCTCCCAATGGGAGCCCGATTTTTTGAATCCTAATTAGCTAAAAGCGTTGCTTACCACTTCACAAGACCCGTCATCCAGGTGACTAAGATAACACCGCCGAAGAAAATTCGATACCAGCCGAAAGCTGAGAAATCGTGTCTGGCAACATAATGTAAGAGCCAACGTACAACGATCAAAGCAGAGAAGAAAGAAACTACAAAACCGATACTGATAACCGGAAGACTATCCGCCGACAAGATGTCCCTAGACTGCCAAAGCTCATAAACCGTCGCGCCAAAAATGGTTGGAATAGCCAGGAAGAAAGAGAACTCAGTAGCAGCGGTTCTTGATAAACCGATGACAAGACCACCGATGATAGTTGCTCCAGAACGGCTGGTTCCAGGAATCATCGCGAGACATTGAAGGAAGCCGACCTTCAGCGCATCTTTCCAGGACATATCGTCCATAGTAGCGACTCTCGGGATATAGCTCTTCTTGTCTTGATATCTCTCGACGATGAGAATGATGATACCGCCGATAACCAAAGCCGTCGCCACAGATACCGGATTAAACAACCACTCTTTAATGTACTTGGCAACCATCACGCCAATAACTGCAGCCGGAAGAAAGGCAATAATCGTATTCCAAGCAAGTTTCTGCTGAGCCGGTTCAGTAAAGAGTCCTTTGCAAATTCTGACAATACGCTCGCGGTAATACCAGCAGACAGCGACAATCGCACCAGCCTGAATTGCGATGTAAAACGTGTCGGCTTCTTGACCCGTGTAGTCCAACAAGCTTCCGAAAACAATTAAATGGCCGGTAGAAGAAACCGGTAAAAACTCCGTCAGTCCTTCGACAATTCCTAAAATTACGGCTTTTAAATAAAGAATCCAATCCATGTCTGTTTTTATTCCGGCATAAAGAATTTTTTAAATACTGGTACTAAAGCTTTCTGCTGTTCAGAATTGAGCTGTTTGAACACCTCATCTGTCTTAGCGTTGCAATAAGATTTTTCGCGATTAGAAAGAATACCGCATCGGTAGAACTCAAAAAGCAATTCAGAATTAATAAGTTTGTGTGCTTTGCCAAGTTCTTTTTGAACGCTTTGATTAAAGGCCACGAAACTTTGTTTATCTTTTTCAATGGCGGCTGCCTCTTTTTCTGCGTCAGCCTGAAATTTAATAAACGATCCAGTTGCAACCACAACAACAAATGCCGTGACAACCCAAGGTCCGCGGTTTCTGGAAAAAATAAGCATCTAAGTCCTACTCAAAAATCTTGCAGGATTTACCGCATCCAGCAGATCTTTTTCAATCGGATATGGTTCACCTGTTACTTGGGCCGCAATTATACGTGCTCCCAAATCGCTGAAAATAAGGCCACGAGATCCCATACCCGTATTTAGAAATAAAGTGTCATTGACAGAATCTTTCTCTGATACAAAGCCTTCTATTAAAAATCCGGGAGGAACACTTCCAATCAAAGGAAGCCGATCAGAGGGAGCCGAACGAATACCTTCGTAAAACCCTATCGCAGTGCCGAACACTGCATTGGGGAACATCTTATGAAGCTTCTCTGCATTTTGCCTATGAGCCTCTCTTTCCTCCATGGATGCGCCTTCTCGCTCATAAGTTGCTCCTACGCCAACCCAATTGTCTCCATCATTGATGACATAACCGGGGCCGGTCATAGCTCCTTTCAATTTGGGAAATTCTTCTCCGCTTAAAAGGCTTAATCTTCCATGCCAATTAGTAACCGGAACATTGTCCGATGCTATTTTCAGAAGAGAACTTCCGGGACACAAAATGCAAACGGCGGCTCTTGCCAGTTCCTCTCCCGCATTCCCATAAGCGACCCACTTTCCTTCTTCTCTTCTTAAACTGGACACTCGGGTATTAAAGAGACACAATGCTCCGGAGGAAAAAAGTCTTTCTCTTACAAAACGACCGGCTTCCACTAATCCGGCTGCTGGGTGCAGTAAGGCTCCGTACGAAGTTCCGTAGCCGATTAGATCTGAGACTTCTTCCCGGCTTAACAATCTCAAAAAATTATGCGGAAACTGGAAAGGCTTGTTATTTTGAAACCATCTCTCCCACTTTTTGTACTCCGTCTCGTCTCTGGCGATCTGCGGCAATCCATTAAGGTGGAAATATTCAGGAAAATCACGGCTGATCTCTTTGAGCACGTCAAAACCAGCTCGAGAAAGTCTAAAAAGAAGATTTTCGTCGCCTGCCGGCTGGAAATGTGCGATAGCGTAACGAATTGCCGACGCAGCAGACGCGGCTACCCTTCCTTCGTCTATAACCGTTACTTTCCATCCTCTTCGTGCAAATTCACAAGCACAGGCCGCCCCAGCCATTCCGGCTCCAATAATTAGAAGGGAACGATCAGGATATTTTTCACTGTAAGGAACCTCTTGAGAACGTCTGTGAGAAAACTTCGGACGATAAATGCCTACCGTCATCTGAGATTTTTTGCCAAACCCTTGAACCTTTTGAACTTCAAACCCGGCGTTGTGCAAATCTTCGCGGACGTGCGACGATACGCACCAAGTAGCCAATGTAGCCTCAGGTTTGGCGAACTTCGATAAAGAAGTAAGTACACTGCGTTTCCACATTGCATCATTTTTTGCAGGAGAGAAACCGTCAAGATAAAGAGCATCGTATCTCAAAGCCAGCTTCTTAGACGCAAAAGCAACATCCATAAAATATAAAGACAAAACGACGCGACCGTCATCGAAATAAAGACGGTGAACGCCAGGAACACAGTCAGGCCACTGTTGAACCAACTCGACGGTTTCGCTTGCGACATCTGGATCGGCAAAGCGGAGCAAATCTTCTTTGGATACGGGAAACTTTTCAATAGAAACGAAATGAAGAGATTCCGAGCGATTTAGATCTTCTCTCCATGTTTTTAAAGTAGTAAGAAAATTCGTCCCGAGCCCGAAACCATTTTCCAGAATGACAAACTCCGGACGGTTCTGCCAGGCCTGAGGCAGATTGTTTCCCTTAATAAAAACATGCAGAGCTTGGCCAACTGCTCCTTGACGAGAGGCATAAATATCTCCGAACTCCGCACTGTAAGGGTGCCCGTCCTGATCAGTGATTTGAGCAGGACGAATTTCCTCCTTCTCTGACATTAGTCTTTGAGAGGCTTGAATCTAAGGCGATGCGGTGTGGCACCCTCACCAAGACGGCGCTTCTTATCTGCTTCATACTCGGTGTAGTTGCCTGCAAAGAATTCGACCTTGGAATCACCTTCAAAAGAGAGGATGTGCGTGGCGATTCTGTCCAAGAACCAACGATCATGGGAAATAACCATGGCGCAGCCCGCAAACTCCAACAGAGCTTCTTCCAAAGCACGGAGAGTTTCAACGTCCAAGTCATTGGAAGGTTCGTCAAGAAGAAGAACATTGCCGCCGTTCAAGAGGGTCTTGGCCATATGAAGACGTCCGCGTTCACCACCGGACAAATTACCAACGATCTTCTGCTGATCTCCGCCCTTGAAGTTGAATCTGCCGATATACGCACGGCTCGGCATTTCGAACTTACCTACCTTGAGAATATCCAGACCGTTAGAGACTGCTTCCCAAACAGTCTTATCGTTCGGGAGAGACTCTCTTGTCTGAGTGACGGAGCTAATCTTAACTGTAGAACCAATATCAATCTCACCCGAATCAGGCTTCTGGTCTCCGGTAATCAACTTGAATAATGTGGACTTACCTGCACCGTTCGGGCCGATAACACCGACAATTGCTCCGGGCGGAATCGTAAAGCTCAGATTATCGAACAAAAGCTTATCGCCGAATGCCTTGGAAACATTCTTGAACTCAATGACCTTATCGCCGAGACGGTCTGCGACAGGAATAAAGATTTCGTTGGTTTCGTTACGTTTCTGGTATTCGTAAGAACTCATCTCTTCGAAGCGCTGCAAACGTGCCTTGCTCTTGGCTTGTCTGCCTTTAGCATTCTGACGGACCCATTCAAGTTCGTGCTTCATGGCTTTGATTCGAGCGTCTTCTTTCTTCTGTTCCATTAAGAGACGCTGTTCTTTTTGATCCAACCAGGAAGAATAGTTTCCTTTCCAAGGAATACCATGACCGCGGTCCAGTTCCAGAATCCATTCAGCCGCATTGTCCAAGAAGTATCTGTCGTGAGTTACGGCAACAACTGTTCCCGGGAATCTCTGGAGGAATTGTTCAAGCCAGTCAACGCTTTCCGCATCCAAGTGGTTAGTCGGCTCGTCAAGAAGGAGCATATCCGGTCTGGAAAGCAGCAGACGGCAAATTGCCACACGGCGTTTTTCACCGCCGGAAAGATTGCCGATACGTGCATCCCATGGAGGCAGACGTAATGCGTCAGCAGCAATTTCCATTTGAGTCTCGGCATTGGTACCGCTGGTTGCAATAATGGCTTCCAATCTAGCTTGCTCAGCTGCCAATGCATCAAAATCAGCTTCCGGATCCGCATAGGCTTCGTAGATTTTGTTCAGCTTATCCTGGGCGGAAAAAACTTCACCCAGACCTTCAGCGACGGTTTCTTTAACTGTTTTTTCAGGATCAAGAACTGGCTCCTGCGGTAAATAACCGATGTTTAAGCCCGGCATTGGAATGGCTTCGCCTTCAATCTCTTTATCTATGCCTGCCATAATTTTCAGGAGAGTAGATTTACCTGCGCCATTCAAACCCAAAACACCAATTTTTGCACCAGGGAAGAAAGACAAAGAAATGTCTTTCAGAATTTGTCTTTTTGGTGGAACGATTTTTCCAACTCGGTTCATCGTATAAACGAATTGAGCCATACCATATCCTTTAAAAAAATGCCCGCAATTTATATGCGGGAGTAATGTAATTGAATTTTATTTGTTCAACGTTCGAATTGTTATTTCTTCTTTGGATGGAATAACCAAATTTTACGTATTTTTTCAAAGCGTTCCGCGGCTTTTTTCCTCTTCTCACCCATTTCATTGGGACGGAAGGCAATCCACTTTTTATATACGCCTCGCAGATCCATCGCCTTTAAGAAACCAACTAACCTAGAAGGCAGGCCCTTTGTTTTCATCGCTGTCTGGAAATCAATCAATGCCGGCCGATTATCCGGTTTAACAATCCAATTTCCCATTGCTCCGGTATCAAGATGAACCAATCCTTTCTTGTGGATGTCTCGAAGAATTCTCTCACACTCAGTTAAGAACTCCGGTGTAATTTTGTCCGCAGGATAGTCCCTCAAAGAGGCTCCCTCAACATATTCAAATGCCAGACAGCAAGAGTCAACAAAGAAGGGATTCTGAGGGACGCCCTCTATGCCGTTAAGCATTGAAATCGCGTTAAGTTCGCGATTGAGAAGAATCTTGGCATAAGAATTTCTGACGAACCAATTGCAATCAGAATAGTCCTTTACGGTCCATTTCTTGTTGCCAAAGGTGAGAATTCCGACTTCCGGATGCCAATGTGACGATGTTCTGAGACGAACATAGTCACACTGGTGAGTCAGAAGATAAATTCGATCAAAAGGCTTTCGAAGTTCCAAAGTTATTCTTCCTCATCTTCATCCAAATTTTTAGCCGTTCCGAAAATGGAGCAAAGCCAAATTCCAACTTGGTAGAGAATTACCAAAGGCAAAGCCAGGAGAAGTTGAGAGAGAACGTCAGGGGGAGTAAAGATCGCAGCAATCACGAAGGCGCCTACGACCATGTAAGGGCGTGCTTTTTTTAGTTTTTCTACGGTTGTAATGCCGAGTCTGTTGAGAACTACCACAACGATAGGAACTTCGAACGTCACACCGAACGCAATAAAGAGGGCCAAGACGAAGCCGAAATAGGAGTCGATATCCGGTGCAAAGTTAACGGAATCCGGTGAGAACCCTGCAATGAATTGGAATACCATCCTAAATACGATGAAATAGCAATAAGCCATTCCAAGGAAAAACATAACCAAAGACGAGATGATGATTGGTAATGCGAGTCTCTTCTCTTTTCTATATAAACCGGGGGCAATAAATCCCCACATCTGCCAAAGTACGTATGGCAGAGCAATAATAAAGGCCACGAAAAGCGTTACCTTCAAAGGCACCATAAACGGTGCGATAACGCCTGTTGCCAGCAGCTTTGCACCTTGAGGCAGAGCGACCATCAGCGGTTGGCTGAGGTAGTCGAAAATCTGCTTCATAAACGGGGAAAGGCAGGCGAATACCAACAAAATCGCCACAGCCATGCGAACGATTCTGGAGCGAAGCTCAACTAGGTGAGCGACAAGGGTCTGTTCCTTGTCATCTTCCGGCCCTTCTAACTCTAAGTCTTTATCGCTCATGAGATTATGAATATCTACTTCTAGTCTTGTGAATTCTATTGAGTTTGGCTGCAACAGCCAATTTGTTTACGTGACCCCGTCTAACAGAACGGATCTGTTTCTTAGATCCCGAAGTACTGGACTGAATCATCGCCTTCAGCTCTTCAACTTCTTTACTCAATACAGCAATTTTTTCCGATTCCGTAATCGAATTAAAGTCCACTCCGCTGGAAGTGCCGATTAAGGAATTTTCTTCGGTTAATGCCGGAGGAACAGGAACCGGAATAGAAGTCTGACCGGATTCCGCGTCGTTCCAAGCAAATGCTCCCTCTAAATTAGAGGTATCGACTTTATCCGGAGTGATTTCCCAAACTGTTTCCTTCCCAGCTGCCGGAGTTTCTACCATATTTTCGATAGAAGCCTCGGATTGGGCTACAGCCTTAGGGGCCGTATCAGAAAGCCATTGATTCTTGGCTTCGTTTTTTACTTCGTTGATTTGAGCCGCAGTATCCTTGGCTTGGTCTTCCATACTTTTGCCAATGGAATTTACTGCGGAATTCAGATCGGATACCTCTTTCTCAATCTGATTTTGTGTGTTGCGCAAGTTATCCTGAAGATCGCTAGCCATTTTCTTAGCGTCTTCTTGAATCTTCTTCAGTTCGGATAACTGAATTTCTTTGTCAATATCAGTCTTGACCTGAGTAACAAAACGCTGCGCTTTCCCTATCAGAGAACCCGCAGTCTTAGCAACCTGAGGGAGTTTGTCAGGCCCTAGCACCACAAGAGCTACCGCAGCGATAAGGCCGATCTCTCCCATGCTGAAATCTAGCATAGGACAATACTTCTAAATTAAGCTTCTTTCTTTTCAGTTGCTTTAACGTCAACAACGTCTTCAGCTTTCTTTTCAGCAACCTGAGCCGGCTTTGTTTCAGCTTTAGCTTCGGCCTCAGCTTCTTTCATGCCTTCTTTGAAGCCTTTAACGGCGCCGCCGAGATCTTTACCCATGTTCTTGAGTTTACTGGTACCGAAAATCAAGACAACAATAACAAGTACGACAAGCCAATGCCAAATAGAAAATGAACCCATTATTTACTCCTAGAGTTTAGTCCAAGGACGGGGACCGCCTAAGACATGAATATGAATATGATTAACTTCTTGGCCGCCGTCGTGACCGGTGTTGATGACCACACGGAAACCATTATTTGCACCTGCCTCTTTGGCAAGGACAGGAGCTAAAGCCAGCATTTTACCTAAAAGCGGCTCTTCGTTCTTTCCCATTACAGCCAGGGAATCGTAGTGCTGTTTTGGAATAATCAACAAATGGACTGGGGCTGCAGGATTGATATCTTTGAAAGCAATTACTTCTTCGTCCTCATAGACTTTCTTAGAAGGAATGTCTCCTTTTGCAATCTTACAGAACAGGCAATCGTCCTTTTGCATAATCTTCTCCAATTTAACATTTAATATTTTTCAATAAATGCTCTCCGTACTCAATATGAATTACCCTAAGATTTACATTTATTGAAGTTTTTATTTATTTCTAATCCTTGCGGGAGGCTTTCTCTACCAAGCCCGAAGTCCCCTCTCTTCTCTGCAGTTCCATTAGAACTTGCTCGGGCCTCAAACCGGCCTGTGATAATGCCACCATCGAATGAAACCAAAGATCGGCAACTTCGTAGATAAGATGGTCAGGGTCGTTATCCTTTCCGGCCATGACAACTTCGGTTGCCTCTTCGCCGACTTTCTTTAATACAGCATCGGGCCCTTTTGAAAACAGTTTTGCTACATAAGAAGTGTGAGGATCCGCGTCTTTTCTGCTGTCGATAACATCGGCGATCTCACTGATTATAGGAATTCTTTCCATTTCTTCCTCTTATTTATGGTTTGCGTACATTACGTCCGGAGACTTAAGTACATCTGAATTCTCTTCCCAAGCATTGCCTTTCAAGGTCTTATAGAAACAGCTTCTATGCCCGGTATGACATGCAATACCGCCGATTTGCTCAACCTTATAAATAACGGCATCGCAATCGCAATCGAGGAGAATTTCGGAGACTTTTTGAATATTGCCACTCTCTTCTCCCTTTCTCCACAATTTTGAACGGGAACGGGAAAAGTATGTTCCACGGCCGGTTTTAACCGTTTCTTCGAGTGCTTCCTTATTGGCCCAAGCCAACATCAAAATCGTGCCGTCCTTGGCGTCTTGCGCTATCACCGGAACGAGCCCTTTAGCATCAAAGTGAATTTCGTCAATAAACATCTTAGTCCAACCTCACTGGAATACCGTGATCCCGCATGTATTGCTTAGCTTGCCCGATGGTATATTCCCCGAAGTGGAAGATAGAAGCAGCGAGCACAGCGTCAGCCTGCCCGATCTTGATGCCGTCGACCAAGTGCTGAAGATTGCCAACGCCCCCGGAAGCAATTATCGGAATATCCACTGCGCTGCTGACAGTTGCCGTCAGTTCAAGGTCAAATCCTTTTTTAGTCCCGTCGCCGTCCATACTGGTAAGCAAAATCTCGCCGGCACCAAGAGACTGAACTTTCTTAGCCCATTCCACGGCATCAATGCCGGTATTGACACGTCCGCCGTGAGTATAGACTTCCCATTTATTGTCGCCTGCTCTCTTGGCGTCGATAGCAACAACGATGCACTGAGAACCGTAGATAGCCGCAGAATTGCCGATAAGATCCGGATTCTTGACGCCGGCAGAGTTGATAGAAACCTTATCGGCTCCGGAATTTAAGAGACGGCGAATATCTCCGACTTCTCTAACGCCGCCGCCAACCGTAAGAGGAATAAATACCTGTGCGGCCACATCTTCAATTACCTTAAGAATTAAGCCTCTGTTATCAGACGTGGCGGTGATATCCAAGAACGTAATTTCGTCGGCACCTTGTTCATCGTAACGACGAGCAACTTCAACCGGATCACCGGCTTCCCGGAGTTCTACGAAGTTAACGCCTTTAACGACTTTACCGTCAGTGACGTCTAAGCAAGGAATAATTCTTTTGGCGAGCATTAGAAACTCCAGTTCTGTTTGTGATTTTTTACTAATTCCAAAGCTTCTTTGAAGTCCAAGGTGTGCTCATACAAAGAACGTCCGAGCACTGCCATGGTGACTCCGTCGTATTCGACATCGAGCAGCTTACGAATATCGTCTAAGTCGCGGATACCTCCGGAAGCAATGACCGGAATATCGATGGCTCTAGCTAAATCAGCAGTGGCTTCAACATTGCAGCCGGTAAGCATGCCGTCACGAGAAATGTCAGTATAAAGAATGGCGTCAACACCGTAATCTTGGAATTTCTTAGCTAAATCGATTGCGGTACGTCCGGAAGACTTGGTCCAGCCATCAGTCATGACGATACCGTCTTTAGCGTCCAAGCCGACAATCACGCTACCGCCGTATTGGCTGCACACATCATGCAGAAAACCGGGAGCTTTAACGGCTGCAGTACCGATCACCACGAAATCAACACCGGCATCCAGAGTTTTTTCGACTCTCTCAAGAGTTCTCATGCCGCCGCCGACTTCGATTTCAACGTCATCACCGAACTCTTCGGAAATTTTACGAATGATTGGAAGGTTTACCGGCTTGCCGGTTCTGGCGCCGTCCAAATCAACAATATGAATTCTTTCTGCTCCCATCTCAACCCATTGTCTGGCCTGTTCTACAGGATCTTCGTTAAAAACGGAGATATTGGATGTCAAATCACCTTGGCGCAGACGGACACACTTGCCGTCCTTAATGTCAATAGCGGGAATTAAAAGCATGGTAGTACTTCTTTTTATAAAAACTTAAGATTAAGGTTTCCAAGTTAGGAAATTGCTGTAGAGCTTCAAGCCCATATCAGCACTTTTTTCAGGATGGAATTGGGTTGCAAAAATATAGTCTTTTGCGACTGCCACAGTAACTTTCCTGCCGTAGTCAGTTGTTCCTGCAATTAAATTCAAATCGGCAGGTACAACGTAGTAACTATGGACAAAATAGAACCAAGAATTGTCCGGAATCCCTTCCCACATATAATGGTCCATCGTTTTACGCACCCTGTTCCAACCCATTTGCGGAACTTTCAAACGAGAACCGTCCTCACCATACTGGTTGGCCGGAAAGCGGACAACTCGTCCCGGAAAGACACCAAGGGCAGAAACATCGCCTTCTTCGCTAAAGTCGAACAGCATTTGTTCTCCAACGCAAACCGCAAAAAAAGGTTTCCTCTTAAGAGAGCCTCTTACCGCCTCTTCCAGTCCGGCCTTGCGAAGATTCCCCATGCAGTCGGGCATTGCGCCTTGGCCCGGGAAAATGACTCTGTCGGCTTCTTTTACTTTGTTCGGATCTTCAGTTACCCAAACATCCGAATTCAAAGGAGCAACTTTCTTTATTGCCTGATAGACGGAACGCAGATTTCCTGAACCGTAGTCAACTACTGCAATTTTCATAGTGTCCCTTTGGTAGAAGGAATGACATTTTTAGAGCGTTCATCGATGGCTGCAGCCATGCGGAGCGCTCTTCCGAAAGATTTAAAAACGGATTCACACTGATGGTGAGCGTTGATGCCTTTCAAATTATCGATATGCAAGGTCATCTTGGCATTCGTGCTCAGTGCTAAGAAGAATTCACGCGGCAGCTGAGAGTCCAAGGCGCCGATCATCGGGGCAGTGAAATCAACATCCCATGAAAGATAAGGACGGCCGGAAAAGTCAATAACGGTTCGAGAAAGAGCTTCGTCCAACGGCACATAGCTAAAACCATAGCGCACAATGCCTTTCTTATCGCCAAGAGCTTGACCGATAGCCTGCCCCAACGCTATTCCGACATCCTCGACGGAGTGATGGCCGTCGACTTCTAAATCTCCTTCGCACTGCACGGTCAAATCAATCAAACCGTGACGAGCGATTTGATCAAGCATATGGTCGAAAAATCCAATTCCCGTCGAGATAGATGCCTTACCGGTTCCGTCCAAATCGACCTTCACGAAGATTTTGGTCTCTTTGGTTTCTCTGCAAATCTCAGCATGCCTGCTCATTATTTATCCTTGCTGTCTAAGTCCTTAACACGGTACATTGCACTGCCGGAGTGAGCGTACAAGAACTCACCGCGGGCCAGCACATCGGCAATCTTACCGAGCTCATAAGCGCCTTGTTTGGAAACCTTGAGAATGCTGGTACGTTTTTGGAAATCCCAAACGCCCAAAGGAGAAGAGTAACGGGCTGTTCTAGAAGTCGGCAGTACGTGGTTAGGACCTGCACAGTAGTCGCCCAAGGCTTCGCATGTGTAAGCACCTAAGAACATAGCACCGGCGTGATGAATCAAATCAACATATTTTTCCGGATCTTCAACAGACAGTTCCAAGTGTTCCGGAGCAATCTTGTCAGCAATGCGGCAGGCTTCCTCGACGGATTCAGTAACGATAATTGCGCCGCGGTTCTTCAAGCTGGCTGCAATGATGCCTTTGCGAGGCATATCAGGCAACTGTTTTTCGATAGAAGTTTTAACTGCTTCTGCAAATTCAGCATCCGGAGTCAACAAAATAGCCTGGGCCAATTCATCATGCTCAGCTTGGCTGAACAAGTCCATTGCAATCCAGTCAGGATTTGTCTTGCCATCGCAGATAACGAGAATTTCAGACGGGCCGGCAATCATGTCGATCCCTACCGTACGAACACATATCTCTTAGCGGCAGCAACATAAGCGTTGCCGGGACCGACGATTTTATCAACTGCAGGAATTGTCTTTGTCCCGTAAGCCAAAGCAGCTACTGCCTGGGCTCCGCCGATAGTAAAGCAAGTAGATACGCCGGCTAAGCAAGCGGCGGCGAGCACGAGTTGATTAGGAGTGCCGCCCGGAGTCGGAACAACCATAACGATATTTTTAACACCGGCAACGTGGGCAGGCATCGCGTTCATCAGGACGGAAGAAGGATAAGCAGCCTTCCCTCCGGGAACATAAAGACCGACTGAATCCAAGGCTGTGTAGCGAATACCGAGCTTTGTACCATCTTTTTCAGTGATAGACCAGCTTTGTCCGAGTTCATGTTCGTGGAAAGAACGGATTCTTTCAGCGGCTACTGTTAAAGCATGCTTTTGATCTTCCGGCAAAGTCTCAAGAGCGTTTTTTCAACTGCTCCTGAGTGATGCGGAATTCTTCCATGCACTTAGCGTTCATGCGGTCGAAACGGTTGGTGTATTCCAAAACAGCTTCATCGCCACGTTTATGAACGTCTTCGACGATTGCTTCAGCTCGTTTTGTAATTTCCGGATCAACGGAACTGTCAACAGCTACTAATGCAGAGAAATTCTTTTCGAAGTCTTTATCCTTCGTATTTAAAAATCTAATCGTCATATTTAACAGTCTTTTCAAAAGTATCAATTATCGGAAGAAGTTCACTGGTTTTGAGCTTCATGGCTGCCTGTCCCACAATCAGGCGTGAAAGAGATAGTATCGATCTGCTCGACTTCAACCAGGTTATTTGCCCTCAAAGTGGCACCGGAACTGACTAAGTCCACGATAGCATCGGACAAACCTGCAATAGGGGCAAGCTCCATGGAACCGTAAAGCTTAATCAGATCCACATGTACGCCAATCTTTGCAAAATAGTTGCGGGAGTACTTCATGAACTTGGTTGCGATTCTTAGACGTGCTCCTCTTCTGACTTTAGCGTGATAGTCAAAATCACGAGGACATGCCACGCACATTCTGCATTTTGCAATGTTCAAATCCAAAGGAACATACAAGCCGGCCCCGCCGTGTTCGTACAGTGAGTCTTTACCCGCTACTCCCATGTCTGCAGCGCCGTATTGGACATAAGTCGGAACGTCGCTGGCACGCACCACCACAATTCGGATATCCGGATGGTTTGTACCGATGAGCAGTTTTCTTGAAGTCTCAGGATCCTCTAGCGGAACCACACCGGCAGCTGCCAGGAACGGCAGTGTTTCGGTAAAAATGCGGCCCTTTGAAAGTGCGATAGTAATCATGCCTTAATCCTTTCTATCTGAGCACCCAAGGTCTTTAATTTTTCTTCCATTCTTTCATATCCGCGATCCAGGTGGTAAATACGGTCTACGGTAGACTCTCCCTCTGCGACCAAAGCAGCGATAACCAGAGCGGCACTGGCTCTTAAATCCGTAGCCATCAAGGGAGCACCGGAAAGTTTTTCTACTCCTCTGACAGTCGCAGTGTGACCGTCAATGTTGATGTCAGCCCCGAGTCTTTGCAGCTCGGGAACGTGCATGAAGCGATTTTTCAAAAATTGTTTCGGTAATATGAGAAGCTCCGTCGGAAATCGTATCCAAAGCCATAAACTGAGCCTGCATATCAGTTGGGAAACCGGGATATGGACAGTTCTGATATCAACGGCTTTGGTGCGTCCTTTTAGACTTTGCTCGAACCCAAGTATCTCCGGTAATAACTTCCGCGCCTGCTTCTAATAATTTTTCGATAACGGCACCAAGATATTCCGGCTGGCAGTCGGTAACGGTGACATCACCGCCGGTTGCTACCCCGGCTACCAAGAAGCTTCCTGCTTCAATACGGTCTGCCATCACTTTGTAATTAGTTCCGTGAAGTTTCTTCACGCCTTTTATGACAATCCTGACGGTTCCTTCGCCGGTAATGTCCGCACCCATGGACTTCAGGCAACGTGCTAAATCGACAACTTCCGGTTCACGGGCGGCATTTTCAAGAATCGTTTCTCCCTCAGCTAGGACAGCGGCCATCAGGAGATTTTCCGTTCCGGTTACGGTCACCATGTCGGTCAGAACACGAGCACCTACAAGTTTGTCGGCGAAAGCGTTGACATAGCCGTGTTCCAAATTGATTTCCGCACCTAAGGCTTTCATACCCTTGATATGCTGATCAACGGGACGAGCACCGATAGAACAGCCTCCGGGCAATGAGACGGTTGCTTTGCCAAAGCGAGCAATCAAAGGACCAAGCACCAGAATGGAGGCCCGCATTGTTTTGACTAAGTCATAATTAGCCACGGTGGAGCGAACTTGAGAAGCATCGATTTTCACACGATGATCATTTCTCTCAATCTTGCATCCCAAATCCTCAAGAAGACGAATCATAGTATTGACATCAGCCAACTCCGGTACGTTTTCAAAAACAACCGGTTCGTCCGTCAACAAGGCAGATGCTAATAAAGGAAGGGCCGCATTCTTAGCGCCGGAGACTGAGATTTCTCCATGCAGAGGGACACCTCCTTTAATGACTAATTTTTGCACTACATGCTCCAATAAAAAAGAAGGAGTTGGGGTCTTTCGGGCCCCAACACTCGAGTTTATATCTTGTTTCGGTTTAATACATTGATTTGAAGATTATTTTTCAAGGTGACTTTATTTTGCGTATTCACGCCATTCACCTTTATCCATCTTCACGTAATCTTTGTTCTGATAATGAATCACCTTCGCATTGGCGTTTTCTGAAACGGCTTCCGTCTGCGGAAGGTCTTTAACTAGGTCGTTAAGCGGGACGGTACCATGCTCTGCGCTGAAATAGTTGCTTTGCAGAACTCTGCCGATCAAGCTGCTGATTGCCAGATAGCTGGTCGGTTCCTTGACTTGAACTTGTTCGTCTCCGTCACCGATGCCGATGAATTTAACCATGGCAGGAACCTTGGTAATAGACGGGCTCGGGATGTCGCGCAAGTGGGCTACCTGAACCTTATCTCCGCGTTCAGCAGCACCGTGTTCCGGAACCACTATCAGCATGACTTTCTTGCCCGATGCTTCAATATCTTTGATCAATGACTGCAGGTCATCGAGCATCGCCTTAGCTCTCGGCTTAAACGGTGCCAATCTTCTCTTATTGGCATACCTGTTGCCGTCATGAAGAGCAATCAAGTTAAAGAAGGTCGCACTGCGCTTATCTTTGTTGGAAGCAAGAATTTTTTCCCACTCCTTAAAGACAGCGCGAGCATCTCCAATTGGTTCTTCATCGAAAGAATCGTAGCGTTTCGGATAGTTCATTGCACCGAGCTGAGGGCTAAGCCCCGCTAAATGCCTCAAGCTCTGATAGAAATTGTCGTATTTACCGCTGTGGTCCATGAACACGTGCTGGTTATAGCCGAGATGCCCTAAACGGTTCATCAATTCGCAATCCGGATTTCTGCCCTCATATAAATCTTCATGGGAGGGCTGACCACAGACGGACTTCAGCAGACGCAACGCGGCCGGCCCGGAGTAAGAAGTCGCGGAGTTAAAGTTATCGAAGACGACGTTAAACTCTTTGAGAACTTCATGGTTGGTCAAGCCCGCTGTCTGCAGGTCATCGTTGGATAAAGAGCAAATGTTGATGAGCAGAATATCGAACGGAGTATCATCTTTGCCTAAACGCTCAGGGAATACCGCCCTGCGGGCTTTTTCCTTGCTGTGGAAAGCATAAAGCCACTTATCCAGATTTTCGTTGGTCGGACGGTCCTTCTGCGGAAGCAGATCGGATCGAGCCTCCTCCGTTTTTTTCTCCTTCTTTTGCGCCTTCGGTTTGAGCCACCACAACCTGTTCAGCAGGCTTCTCAAACCATGGCTGCCAAATCGGACCGCAGATAAGAAGAAACAGATACAGCAAGGTAAATGTGGAGATGCGGACGTAGTCCTTCAAACCGTAGTAGGCGATGATCAGCAGAATACCGACCCCGATCATTTCAAAATTCAGGAAGTTATAGGCGGACTCAAGCAGGTAGCTTGTGCCCATTGCCTCTAAATTATGAAAATTACCTTTGATGCTTTCGAGTCCGGGAAGCCAGCTCTCCGCATAGACCATTGCTGCTGCCGCAGCAATAGCCAGCAGTGTTCTGACGACACGAAGGAAACGACTCTGAATTGGAAAAATTACGAAAGCCGCAAGCAGGCAGTTCTGTAAAAGATTAAGGTGCAAATAGCCGAAACCTGCCAGCAAAAACTCTCCGATAAAGAAAACGTTCCAAAGCCCCAGCCCGCTCCAGCTTGCTGTTCGAGCGCCGCTAACTCTCATGTAGTGTTTTTTCCTTTTTCTTATGGTTTATTTTGAGGCTGATTTACTCTGACCGTCATATTATCTTTCGGGATAAACAAACGGCCCTTCGCATCAAAAGCGTAGTTTTTGTAATCAAAGCCTAAGCCAAATATTGTCAATACATTCCGATAGTAGTTGTCTCCCTCCATTTTAGTATTTGTCAGCAAGGTTCGAATGACTGCGCCGCTCTTATCGTTAGAGACATAGGGTAAAAAGCAAGCACCAAACGCATTCACTTCCCTAGGACCAAAGCTCATGCTGCCTAAACTAACCTCTTCCGGAGGTACATTCAAGGTCTTAACGGCATTGATCATCGGGGCATAGTGGCGAGCCAACTTTGCGTACAACGGATCTTTCGGAGAAGTAATAGCTGCCCACAAATAAGTGCGGATAGCGTTGTAGCTGCCGACCATCTTCTCGGGCTCAACCAATTTTCCGGTTGAGTCGAATTTTGCCCAGTCAGGAGCAGCACCGCCCGGAGAGCAGCGGATCATGGCGTTAATCAAACCTTCAAGGATAGGCAGCCACGACGGATCGTACTCAGCGAAGCGTCTGAGAATAAACGGCGGATAGTAGCTCGGGTTGATAGTTACTACTCCCTTTTCTTCAAAGCCCACGCGAGCAGGAAGAATGACTTTTCCAACAGTCGGAACGTCTCTGACCAATTCTTTGAGCTTAGCCATATAGGCTTTAGCTTTTGTTTCGTAGGCCGGTTCATTCCAGATGCGGGATGCTTCCAAAAGACAGTAAGCAATCCACATATCCGAGTCTGTAGCGTTGTTGGTATCAAGGATTTTGCCCTGGCCGTCTTTTTTGCCGTCAGGAATGCCCCACCACCAAGCAGGTTGATCGGGTCCCAAATTCTTTTCCGACCAAGCAAAAATCTTATCGAAAGATTCTCTGTCGTTAGCCACGAGAGCGAAGAACATTCCGTATGACTGTCCTTCGGAGGTCGTAATCAGTTTAGCATCGCTGTAATCGACAACACGGCCTTCCGGAGTGACGTTTACCGCTTTGAACTCGTCCCAAAGATCCCATGCCTGTGCCGGAAGGTGTACAGCCAAACTCATCAAAAAAGCGACAATCAGTTTCTTTTTCATCTGAATCTCCTTATTTATGACGACGGCTGCGATATCTGATCAAAGAGTGCATCAGGTAGTAAATACCACCGGCAAACAGCAATGCGCAGACGAGAGTAAAGAGAACCAGCAACACGGGTTGATCGAGCATAGAGTACCAAACTCTTTGGTGCCACGGCAAGGAACCTGTGTAGTAAGTAGGTCCGATGTTATAGCTTGTAGGGGTTGCGTTTGTCTTAAAGACAGCGACGCTACCGTCAATCAGCTTTAAGTCGCCCGGGATCATCAATCGCTTATTGATGAGAAAACTTCCGTCCTGACCGTCGCCGAGCACTGCAACGACAGATCTGTCATCGCTGAAAGGAGACTGATATTGAACAATAGCGGCTATGCCAGCATCTTCTGCCACCACCGACTCCATATTCTTGTCATCGGATACTGCCTTAGTCAGAGACTTTTTCAATTCCCTGTTTGATTTTATCGATAGCTACACCGGCATCTTCTTTATCGATACCGTCCAAAATCCGGCTGTTTTCACCGAATACCAAGATGTCTTTATCTTTCAGAGCACCTTTATCGATGGTTTCAACAACTGTCAGCTTTGTTGCCGGGTAGCCGGTTTGGGCAGCAAGGCGGGCCATCGTATTGAGATAGGTAGTCAGAACCGCTGCCGGAGCATCCTTTGCCAGCACGACACCAGTCTCAGACAAGTCGGCATACTTTGTAAACGGGAAACCGCTTACCGTGAACAGGTTTAAGTTCGGAAGCTTAGCAAAGTGATAAAAGCCGGAGAAATCGATTGTGGAAGTCGGATCGATTTCAACTTGGCTCGGAATTAGTGCAACGGACTTGCAGTTTTCAACGGATCCGCCGGGAACAGCCAGTCCATACTGGAAGTCAAACTGCATTAAATTATCTGCTCCAAGCAAACCGGTAGGAACGGACGTGTCGTTCCACATATTGGCCAAACCGTTGAGCAGAGAGAATCTAGAGGTGAAAGAGCTGCTGTTTTTCTTCGGATCCAATTCGAAGGACTCAACGAGCTGCTCATTGAGCAAGAAGCGCATTTGAGCAGCTTCGCCGCTTGTCGGTTTGGTGTAGCGATAACGCAGGTCTAAATCGACATTGCTCTTGTTGACCATGTAGAGGTCTGGCGGAAGTCTGACTTCCAAAGAGATAGGCGCAGGATGAAGTCCTGAGCTTCTTAGCTGACCGCGGTACTTGGCGATTTTTTCAAAAGTAACCTTATCGTTAGTAGGAATCCAATTGGGAGCGTCATAAGCTTCACGGTTAGGCAGCGGCTTAAAGTCTTTTACTTCAGCGGAACTGCCGGTAAGAACCTGTGAATTAACGGCGAGCCACTCAGCTGCGGTCAACACTTCAGCTTCGTCTTTACCCCCGATAACGAGCACTTTGGCGTAGAGACTGTTAGGAGCATCAACGACGGTTACGAAGGGTCCGGTAAAAGCCGGCAAGTTCTTCAGAAATTCCGGTCTGCTGTCATTGGTCGCAAAGACCACAAAATTCTGAGCCTGCGGCACTTCTTTGATATAAACGGGGAATTCAGCGCCTCTCCATTCCGTCTTAGTGCCGATCCAAGAAGCAAAAATACCCGAGGCTTTCTTTAAGGCCGGGGAAGGATTCCCGTTGAAAACAACCGGCAAAGTCGTTGCATTCGGGCTCAAGTTGTTGGCAAAAGGAGCCGGCATCAGGCTCAGGTCATTCGCCAAACGCAGTTTCTGCGTATTAAACGACATGTAGCTTGAGTCATCGATGGTCAGCCATAACGAAGGGTTCGCGATATTGCCGCAGTTGTTGGTGTACACACCAACGAACTCAATCGTCATACGATTGCTTTCTTCGATATTTTTAGTATTGAGTTCAACGGTCTGCGTTACCGCATTGCCAAGCTGTTCTTTAGTGATCGGCAGACTCTTTTGGATCTGACCGTTAAGGAAGATATTGAGCTGGCTTTGCTGAGGAATCAACGAAGGCGACGGAGTGTACTTTAACGTAACCGTCACCTTGGAGATGATTTCATCTTTCGGGCTGTAAAACCTGAAGCTTCTTTCCGGATAGATTCCGGTGAGCTTGATCTGTTCTGTCTTACCTTCAGGAATAAAATCAAACAAAGCTACATCCGAACGAATAACAGGAATCTCATCGGTTCTGTAATTCGGAACAACATCTTTGATAAAAGTCGATGCTTCTTGAGGGGCAGCCGAGGAGACAGCCGGCGTCAAAAAAAGAGCCGGAATAATAGCGGCCGCTGCTATTTTCTGGAAAAAGCACAGAGGCCCCGAGCCTCGAGTTCCTATCATTTCTTTATTATTCGACATAAACGTAACTTCTGAGGGTTAGATTCAGACCTTCCTATAGGCAAGGAAAGCCAGTATGTTTCATGGTTTATTAGCGATTACCATTATATTTAATGAGAGCCTTCCTGGAGTCAAATTTCATAAATTAGGTACAAAAAAACGCATGCTAATTAAGAAGCGAATACGGTTTGTTTAGATTGACTCCTAAGCTTTGGCACTCTGGGGATAAAGCTAATGATCCATTTCAGAGATCCAACGGTAATATAGAACAGCCAGCTGGATGATGGCGGGGTATAGTGGACAAAAGCCTCCACGCCTTGGCGAGCCATCCGCAAAAGAGCCATGAAACCGTCAAGCATTCCGAATCCTTTGATTTTGGCCTGTTTATTAATCCACAGTTCGGGGACACCGAATGTGCATGCCGTGTACTCTTTTTCTTTCTGGAATGTTTCCTGATGAACTTCAAGATCAATAACGCCGGCAGAGAAGATAGCTGAGACGGTGCAGTTAAATTCATGCACGGTCTTGCCCTCGCCGAATATCAGCTTGACGCTTTCACCAAGCTTGAAGTTAGGTATAGCTGACGGAATCTTGAATACCAACTGACAATCTTTTTGAGAGAAGGCCGCAAGCACAGCTTTGACTTTATGACCGTCAGAAAGTTCAACAGTTACCTTCTGCATAGCAGCAACCCGAGGGAATTTTCTTTGCTGAACACTTTCGACACAGACGGCAATAGAGGCAAAAAGAATGATGAGGTTATAAAGAATCCATCCGATATTAATTGCCAACATCAGTACTTGATACTGAGAAGCACCGATCATCTTGTATAAACCGAAACATAGACCCGCCAAGTTCAGAATCAGCAAATACAGATATGGCTTTGCAACTGACCAGTCTACGTAAGCTTTGTCGATAATACCGCCTTTAGCAGTCACGTTGAATTTACCTTTATGCGGAGCAAAGATTGCCACTAAGGTCGGCACAAAGATATACCAAGAAAGAATCGTTTCGTAAATAGCACTGACAAACGGAAAGCGATAGCCTTTATGGATCACATAAGTCGTCATTGTCGAGTGCACCATATGGGGAACGAGGTACACGAAGATAGCAATGGCGCTCGCGTAGATCACGTAAATGTTGGCGAACAAGAACGGCAACGGTGCGAGCAAGAAGATAATTCTGGGCAAGCCGTGCAAGAAGTGAATCATCGCATTTAAGAAGCACAGCCGCTGCGGAATAGTCAGGCCTTTACCGAATAACGGATTATCCAATCGGAAGATCTGAATCATGCCGCGGGCCCAGCGGATTCTTTGGCCGATATGAGCGGCCAATGTTTCCGTACTCAGACCGGCAGAAAGAGGCGTACTTAAAAATGCGGAAGACCAGCCTTTGCGATTGAGTTTCAGAGAAGTATGAGCGTCCTCAGTCACTGTTTCAACGGCAATACCTCCGACCTCTTCCAGAGCTTTTCTGCGCATGATGGCGCAAGAGCCGCAAAACATGGTTGCATTCCAAGTGTCATTGCCCTTCTGGATAAAGTCATGGAAGAGGGAGTTTTCATTCGGCACGTGATCAGAGAGGTGAAGATTCTTTTCGAAAGGATCCTGTGAATAAAAATGGTGAGGCGTCTGAATCAAAGCAATGTTCTTATCTTTAAAAAACCATCCCATGGTCTTCTTTAAGAAACTCCTGACAGGAACGTGGTCGCAGTCAAAGATTGTGATGAATTCGCCGGAAGTTTTAGTTAAAGCGTGATTGATATTGCCCGCTTTTGCGTGGTTATGTTTTTCACGTTTGATATATCCCGCACCGACGGAATTAGAAAATTCTTCAAACTCAGGACGGCTACCATCATCAAGAACATGCACATGAAGTTTTTCTTTCGGCCAATCCATCGTCAGACAAGCGTAGACGGTCGGTTTAACCACGTCCAAGGGTTCATTATAAGTCGGAATAAAAATATCGACATGAGGCCACAAAGAAGAATCTTTGGGCATAGAAGTCGGTTTTCTATCCAGAGCCCAGCAAACCTGGAAGTAGCCCAACAACATTACGATGAAAGCGTAAGTTTCAGCAAGGATCAGCATCCAAGAGAAAATCACGCTCATGAAACTATTCGGGTTAATCGTCTCCGTGTAGCGCCACCAGATATAGCGGCTGGAGACAATCACGCTGATGACGATCAGCATGAGCAGCGTCAATCTTGTCTGAGCTTGGAAAAGGAGTAAAGCGCTTACCCACAAAATTGACAAAAAGATGATTTGCTCTTCCAAGCTGAAGGGCTGAGTAATACAAAGGAAATAGAGAACCAAGCCGACGGAGAGCAAAATGCCAATCACGGTTTTTCTTACCCAACTCATTTTATGAGCGGGAGGTTCTTCGGCTGAATTTTTACCCTTTTCTGCAGCAGCAGAAGAATCTGAGAGGAGCAATTTAGAGAGCGTCTCGGAGAGATTGCGAATTTCTCGGCCGATATTGACTCGAACATATCTGACGAACTGAGACAGCGTTCCAGGCTGTCCTTTTGCTTTTCGCTGAGAAAACTTATCTTTTGTGATTACAAACAAGCAAAGGAAGCCAAGCTGGATAAGTATACGAAAAGCATCAAGCGGATGCAGAGAGTGGAAGTTAATCTGCGGGAAATAGAAAGCACGGTTACGGAAGATTTTTTTGTATAGTTTGTTTTCTAATGGGAAAATCGCCCATGCAATCAGGAAAAAGAAAGCATTACAAACGTAGCTCCATGAAGAACAGCAATGGCTTTTCAACATAACCAAATCTGTCTTTAGACTCAGATCAAAACTTCTGAATAACTGGGTCAAAAGCATATTGAGTGGTCCTCCGAAGGCATCAATTTTTAGTATAGAAAAATTATAGGCAGTGTAATTTTAAGAAATTAATAATTTCCTAAGGAACTCTTGCGCTCATTACGGAAAACTACTGTTACGGGTTGATGTCCCACTTTACTTTGTGACAACCTTACCCTGTTCATCTGTACCAAGAGCTGCTATATCATTAGATATTAGTGATGAGAAAAATATGGAGAATGGATATGGTTTCAGTTAAACACGCTGCACTTGCTGCTTCCGTTGCCGCATTACTTGCAGGCTGTCAAGCAAACGGCGACATTTATCGCTCTGACGTTTACTCTGCAGGACAGGTTAACCAAGCCCAGCAAGTTCAAACCGTTCAGATCATTGCAATTCAGCCGGCACGAGTCGCTGTCAACAATTCTTCTGACAGAGGCACCAATCAGCTGTTAGGAACTGTAATCGGCGGAATTTTAGGCGGTGTTATCGGCCATTCCATTGACAGCGGCACAGGCACAACAGTCGGTGCGATTGCCGGCGGCGCACTCGGCGCTGCAGGAGCGAGCTATGCTTCCCCCCAGGATGCTCTGGTCAACGGCGTACAAATTACTTTCAAGATGAACGGCAGGATTTTCAATTCCGCACAAGTCGGCCAGCTATGCGAGTTCAAACTTGGTCCGGCCATCATGACATCGACAAGTCCGACAAGCACAAGAATTCAGCCGAACAATCCTTACGGATGCCAAAAATAATTTGGGAGGCATGATCCATGAATCTTAAATTTACTGTAATTGCTTTAGCCGCAGCTTTATCCGGAAGTGTGTACGCCCAACAAATCGTTGAGCAGACCTATCCGCTTGTACCGGTAAGCCCCACGGATCAACAAATTATGGCTGTTCAGCAGGCAGAAAGACAAATTCAAGCCAATGAACAAGCCATTGCTCTGGAAAAAGCCAGAGCTGCTCAAAGACAAGCCAAGGCAAACGCAGCCGCAGCTGCAAAACGCAGAGCCGCCCAGGCCAAGGTTAATGAGAAGAAAGCCGCCGAAGCCGCTCAAAAGAAAGCCTACGACGACGAAATGAGACAGATTGACCTTGAGATGAAGAAGCTTGATCTTGAGCTCAAACGTTCTAATGTCAAAACTAGGATTGACATGAACGATATAGCTCAGCGCAAAGCCGAGTTAGAACTGCAGAAAGAAATGCAGGCTCCGGAGCAGCTCCAGCCGTACCGGCTCCTAAAGCGCCGTAGACAAATCTAAAATTTGCGACAAAAGCAAAGGGCAGAGCATTTGATTGTTCTGCCTTTACTTTTATTACAGCTTCTCCATCCGGCATAAGCCGGACTCGAATTACTTCTGTTCTTTCTTCGGGACGAGAAGAGCCGAAAGACCTTTATCATCCATTTCTTTTACGCCTTCAAAGACCATCTGTTTGTAGAATCTGCGGACAAACTCAGTATGGAAATCCATGTTGTTGAAATAGGAGAAAGTAAATCTCTTCGGTTCAAGACCGACTTTTCTCTTTTCTGAATCTTCATGGCCGATCCACATGTGATCGGTTACCGGAGCAGCAGTAAAAGCTTTTCCCTGAAGAAGGTTCAGATTCATCTTCATCGTCATATCGTATTCGTAGACGATTTTTTCCGGATGACTTTGCGGGTCAGCTTCTTTGGCAGCGATAGCTTTTTTCGTTTCTTCGTCCATCCACCGAGAAAGATCGACGGTCATAACGCCTTGCTTTTCTTCGTTGTCTTCATCGACGATGATGAACTGACCTGTCTGCTGAAGATAACGTTTAGTGGCTTCCCATAAACCATATTGCTCTCTCCAATCGGCCGGCCTGTCCTCAAACGGTTCTTGAACGATCGGTCTGCCTTCCCATGTGTAGTTGACGACTAAGACAACTTTCAAAGGATTCTCGGCTTTCTGGAACTGTTCAGCCTCAATCAGCTGACTGCCGGTTTTAAACCAGCTTTCTCTAGGATAGTCTTTGTGGTTGTAAGAAGAGCAAGCTCCAAGAGTCAGAGCAAGAGCAGCAACCGCAGCTAATTTCAATATATTTTTTTGTGTTTTCATGATTAGAAATTCCGTCAAATGCAGGTTTTGCAAGCCGGAGAGGCGAAGCTCCCCGGTTCTTCTTGCTCATCAGAACATGTATCTCAAGCCGATTTGAGCCGTTTCGTTGTGATAGCCGGATTTGCCAGCCTGTACACCGACAGTTGCCCATCCAAGCGTATTGCGACTCAAATGACCTTCGAGGCCCATCCGGAACTCACCGACATTGCGTCCGCCGTTGCGATAAATATCGCCGTTGGTCATCCGCACGCCGGGGCTCTTAGTGTTATGGATCCAGTTTCCTTCGATAAAGCCTAAGCCTTTATTCATGTAGTTGGCATGAAGTCTGGCACCGACTCTGATAGAAACGTTATCTTTACCCAGCTGGGTGTACTTGGTTCCCGTATTGTCAACCACGCTGCTGGCCCGTACGCCGTCCCAAACCACCTGAACTTCCGGTTGGAATGTCCAAATCAGCTTGTTGTAGTCTTTTGTTCCGGACTCTGAGAGCGGGATCGTGTAGCCGCTTTCAACGGACCAGACCCAACCGCGGGACTTGTACTTAAAGCCTGGGTTTTCATCGCCCCAAACCTTATTGTCGTAACGGCCGAACAGCAACCAAGAATCTACATAGAAACCGTCATCCGGGCTGTTGCCGGTATAAATAGTTCCGTAGATACCCAATGAGTAACCGTCAGAACGAGACTTAGCGCTATCCCAAGAACGAGTATTTGCGCGATTGTACAAGCCACCGGCAAATACACCGCCAACGTACTTCCAATCCTCATTAGCTTCGTTTCTGATCAAATCAGCACCGACCTGAGTGATTGCTGTTCTAGCGTGTGTCTTGCTGGAACCGGCTTTGAAGTGAGAATGTGTTCCGACTTGGCGAACCCATCCGGAAGCCTTCTTTTCTTCGCCATCAAACGGATCAATGTAATAAGCCTGACCGAAACGATCATGCAGACGCATATGCATCTTTGCCCAAGCTTCCGAGTTAGCGATATAGGCACCGCTTTCCGGTCTCAACACCGGGATATTCGGCAGATCAGGATCCACTGACGGAGAAGGCGGAATGATTGGAGTGGGTTCATCATCCGGCGTATTGCTGTTATATAGTACCCATTCTCTTGAGCCATCTTCCTTTTCGTTATAGCCGAGGCCGTACATCCATTTGTAAGCTTCGTTGTCTTTTGCCTTGACTCCGAACTCTTGCATTGTCAGAGTCAGATCATTTGCATCATGTGTCGGTTTTTGAACAATGAATACAGGGATACCGTTCTCTTTAAGAGTCTTTTCGCCTTGAGACTGGGCAAAGACGCCAACCGGCGGAAGATCTTTGTGATCACCGAATGTTATTTCTGAAGTTCCCGTTGCAGTCTGAGAATGAACAACATCAACTTGAGAGTTGTTTGGTCCCTGAACCAAGCCACGATAATGGATTACAGATCCTGCACTACCTTCGTAGGCATTTTTAACGTTCACAACATTCAGAGTATCAAGTTTTTGTTCTAAATCAGCATTAGAAAGGTAAACTTGACCGCTATTTGTAATAGCACGAATAGTTGCCGTTGTATTGCCAACAGCTTTTGTGGTTGCGGGTGTTGGAGATGTCAAGAAATACAAGGATGAATCTTTTCCAACATTGGCAGCGGCCGCTTCAAGCGCATTTTGATTATTTAATAATCCGCTTGCACCATCCTTGAGATAAACAGTTCCCAAGAAATCCGGGTTGGCAGAGGAAATGTCAAGAGAATATCCCTCAACATTAATAATTGATTTTGTTTCCCCTTTAATGTTTCCAGCGACTACACCGCCTTTTCGTATTGTAAGTTCCCCGTCAGTTGACCCTCGATTGGCGGTATAGGCTTTTCCGTCTGTAGAGGTGACCTTAATAACTGCATCTTCCGTCAAAGAAAGAAGAGCATTCTCTTCTACAGTCAGACTACCAATTACCTGCTGATGGCCTTGTAAATAAAAAGCGGTCTTTCCATTTTTTCCCTCAAGTAATTGGAGCGCAGATGTATGAGAACTGTCGGATCCTAAAGCACCATCAATTCCAGCTGCTAAAAGTGCATCTGACTCAATAAGTGTCACTCCAGTATAAGAGTTCGGCAATGCAGAATTGAATTCGACTTCATCATTGTCACCGTAGTCTTTGACTTTGATGTTGTAGATAGTTTTAGGAGTCCCTAAAACTACAATATTATTTTCTGGAATAACCACACCGCCGTTACCGGTTAGTTCGGCAGATAATGTGTATCTTTCTTGGGGATCAATACTAACTGTAGTTCCAATATCTGTATTTTCTGTAACACCGTTCAAAGTCAACATCTTGTTATCCAAGATATTTAGTGACTTGAGCCAATACTTGATCCCAATACCTCCACTTTCTCCAGCGCTTGTAACCTTTCCTGTATATTCGAGTGGATTACCATTTTGATCTTTATCGGAGATTTTTCTGTCTTCCCCATCGAAGTGGAGATACTTATATATTCCGTAAGTAGCTTCTGCAACTACTTGTCCATTTTGATAGATGTCAAATCCCGGGCGACCATTTTCTTTTATCGGATCAAAGGTCATTAATTTTGCGTCTACAGTCTTCAGTCCATCAGACGTTGAGTCTAAGAAAAATGGACGAGAGTTTCCTTCTAAGAACACACCGACAAAGGTATTTCCGAATGCATTTACACCTTCTCCCTTTCTGAATTTTTCTATTTCCTCAAAAGAAATTTCAACGGCATGTATAGCATTCCCAGTTGAGTCAACTCCTGGATTTACCCCTACATACAAAACCAACCCGTCATAGTGATATCTAAACTGGTGCATCAGCGATGGTCGGTGAGTTGCATTCTGATCTTGCGCTCCTCCTGTAACCGTGGTCGGTTTAAAGTTATATACCATACCATCATCATGAACTAACAATGATAGATTTTGGTCTGCTGAAGTTGCGCCGTCACCATAGTTATGATTGACCGTATAAGTCTTTTTATCTTTAAAAAGATTTTGTGAATCTTTATTGAATAACTTTCCATCACCATCAACCTTACTTACAAGATTCACATAAGCTCCGACCCAGAAATTATGCATACCATTAGTAACATTGGAAACATTGGCACTGTCATGAGAAGTAAGGGTAGAGTGGAAACCTGTCTTGTTAACCACATAGCTCTTGGCGACAAGATCTCCAAGCTGCATAGCGTACTGACTTGCTTCTGAGTTGGAAGTAACTCGGTTCAAGCCTAACGAGTCTTTAACCTCATAATTCGGATCACTTAGAACTTTGTCATAGTTAGATGAGGAAGGATAATAGTCACGAACTATTTCTCTATCAACCTTTGGATTAGCTTCTAAGACTGAATTATCAACATACTGTCCAAAATGAACATATCTCGCATAAACCGCATCAACTTCATTTTCTCCGGTTAGATATACTACACCTCGTCTTCTATTGACGGCTTTTAAAGAAGACTGATCAAGAACAGTCACACCGTCTTCTTCTTTGAATTTTCCCTCTGCGGTAGCAGTACCATAAACTGCTGAGCCATCCTCAAATTTAACATTAAACAATGAGACCAAGTTGGCGTTCAATGGTCTTAAGTCCGAACCACTAGCAGTTAAACGATCTTGAAGTTCCAATCCACCATAAACATTTCCGTTAATTACTGAGTCTTTAATAGAGACTATGTTATTTGCAGCAATTCCAGTAGACCATCCCCCGTAAATAGCATAAGAAAAATCAGCCAGGGTTGAACCGGTATTCCAATCGTTAGCTGTCTTATAGCCAATATAAGAATTGTTAATCGTTACTATATTGTTATTGGCAATAGACGAATGTTCAGCTAACTTCTCGTTATCCCAAACGAGTGAATTATTAATTCTTGTACCTAAATCTACCTGGTTAATTCTCCAGAAGTACATACCTCGGCCGCCAACTAATCCTAATTTTCTGGCGCCACTGTAACCAGCCACGAGTAACGTATCTTTAATCGACACTAAATTTCCACTTGATTCATAGCCCTCTCCGCCAAAGATTCCTTTTGAAATCAACAAAGAAGAATCTCCTGGTTTGCCAACTTCAATAGCATTAGCATTCTTTTCCGCCGTTGGCCCAGAAATGGTTCCTTGGATGAATACCTTGTTGTTATTTGTTTTGAAGCCTTTATGGATGGCTGTAGTGGTGACATTGCCTTTCTCGGTGTTTACAGTGACTGTAGATCCTAAAATAGAATCTAGCTGAGCCGATCGTCCCCCGTAAGTAATTTTCGAGTATAGACGAGACTTTTCTGCAAGATCAAACCGTACAGTATTATTGTTTGTCTCTCCTAAGGTCGCAAGAGTAGAGTCTATTGAAGCTGTTAACCCCCCCCTAAATCATTCCTAGCACCAAAAATTTTCCCATAAACGAAACATCTTTCTCTAAGGTCACAGAGAGCATATTCCCGTTAGGGGTCCGAGATCCAATACCTGTGTCCGCAATACTTGTAGCGGCTGCCACCTCTTGTTTACTCGCTTTACTCCATCAGAAAACAACGAAACGAGACCTCCCGCAAGCCACATAGTTGTATCTGTATGGTCTACAAATTTTCCATCTGTCTTACTATTCCATCCCTGTGTTTGGGAGAGAACCACACTAATGGAACTTGGAGCAGGAGAATCGGAATCGGAATAGGACCACAACCAAGCGTAACTGTTATCGTATGGATCTTTGGTACTTAGAAGAGAGTAAACTGGCTTCTCATTTGTTCCTCCCGTTGTAACTTGAAAGCCACTATTTGTACCCAGTGTCCAGACACCGTCTTGTTCTTTAAACTGGTTTGTGTCAGGAAAAGCACTAACTTGCCCTGAAACTCCCAAAGCTCCAATAGCAACAGAAACTGCCCCACTCAGCAATTTCATAGCAAAAGACGTTCTCTTTGTGTTAGTGTGGCGCTTGAATGAAGCAAAACATCCCTTGGGGTAGGCGTTAATATCCATTTTTTACCTCAGCTTTTCTATTTAATAGTTATTATCAAATTGTATTAATTTTCTACTATTGTCCTACCAAAACCCTCTTTCTTTCAACAAAAAAACAGGTTATACTAATTTTTACCCCCCCCGTATTTTCCCTAGAAATTTTTATGTGGATCTATTTGTTTATTTTGAGATTTTTAACGTTAGAGAAATACCCGCTGGGACTAATAGGTTCTTTTATTACACCTATTTTTAAGTCAGAAAGTAGAGTCCCATAAACTTGGGAATAAAAACAAATTATGAAATCAATAGATTTATTCTATTGTGCCAATAAATGACGTCTATATGAAACAACACCCTCCGGCATAGGTTGAAAAACTAAATCAAGCGAGGAGAACTTCCAAAAATTTCTAGCAAGAGAAGATCTGCACCTCTGCCCGTAGTTAACCTTCTCTTTAATGCGGCTTAGCCTCGAAGCATAAACCTTGAATCCTCAAGTAAAGTCTCTTTGGAGTCAGTCAGTTGGAAGAGCTAATGGGAAAAGGGTGTTTATCTGCCTTTTGCTGTACTACGGAGGAGTGTTTCATGTGGCTCTAATCCGGCATACGAAGTTTTGACTGCTCAGTCTTCTTCTGCACTTCTCTTAAGCGTTTGCAAGCATCATTGTAATATTTTTGAGACCACAACCCAGGAACTGGTATACAAACCTTTCCGTATTGCTGAAGGAGGAGTTCGGTTTCAGAACTTTTCTGTTCTTCTCGAAGAGATGCCGCTTTATAACACCCGTAACGATAACCAAGAGTACAAGCCTTATCAAACGCATCCTGAATCTGAGCCTTTGTGCTCTTCTGATCTTCTTCTAAGGCTTCGGCATAATCCAAACAAAAATTACTGCCAAGCGTAGAGTCACTTTCGCTGTATTCACAGGCTTTGCTTAAGTTCTCAATTCGATCTTGATAATTGGCAAGAAAAAAACATCCTACGGCAGATTTTCTTTCGCAGCCAAGTTTCCAATTCTTGACCTTGTTTTTTGTATCATCCGCAGGAAGATTGTAGGCATACAAACTGCAACCCTCGCCACTTCCTTTTTCACAGCTCTCCTTTGCCAAAGCTTGGGAATATTTCAGTCCTTCTTGGTATGTGATACCGAGTTCTTTCCAGCGAGTAACATAAATTTTTGCCGCAATAAACATCGCATCAGGGTTGCCGGACTTGGCTCCCTTATGCGCATAGCTTAAAGCTAGAAAAACACGATTGGCTTTCAACAAGGTTCGACTTAATTTGATACAGGCGAGGCTATTGGCAGAGTTAGCGGGGCCATTACAGGCGGTCTTTAAATCTTCTAAGGGCAGCGCGGTTGCGCTCGCCGTCATGGACACCGCAAACAAGAAAATACCCAAAGTTATTTTTTTTTGTGTTTTTCATCAATCTTCCCTCAGCTTTAAGACAGACGCAAAGTGTTCCAACGCACTACATTTATCTAAAAGGTCAGAAAGGAAAAACCTACAGAGCCACTTCTTGCAAATCTGTTCAAATTAATTATGGTTTGAGCATTCGGGACTGATTTTACAAATTACGCAAACCCCTGATAATTGGGGTTTATACAATTTTATTGCTGAGAAAGCCCGAACTTACGGGCTTTCCCGAAAATGAGTAGACTAAAAATTACCTAATTTTTAATCTTTCACTCGTAGTTTCACCGAGAAAAAATTGCCTCACTTACGCCTATATGCTTCTGCATCCTCACACCATCCATTGGGCCGAACATGTTATAGGATTTTTCTTGGCGGTTGAATAAACACAAACACCGTCCTGACTTCTTGCAGAAGACTGTGATAGAAAAATCTCCTCCACGTGGCTCTACGCCTCACTAGAGCAGATTTTTCTTCTTTCTTACTTAGCCGAAGAAGCAGCAGCCGGGTTTACAGCCGGGGCTGTAGCAGGCTTCTTACATAGCTTGCCATGCAGGTAATCGATAACGGTCCCAGTCGGAATTGCATGCGGTTGATCGTTGACTCGGCCTTTGGAAATTTCTTTGCCTTTTCCCATTGGCTCGGAGTATGTTGCCCCTGCAAGAATCGTGAACTGTCGCGTGGTGCAGTTTAATTTGTACTGGATCTTTGCGGACTTGCTGTCCTTGTTCTCTTTATTGTTAAGCATCCAGAAGCTGACTTCGTCGCCTTTTCTTCTGATGCCGGTTTTGACAAGGTAGGATGTCTCAGTTAACTTTTCGAGATTGTTCATACCGAGAATCGGCGGAATAAACAATGGAATCGGTACGGGAGCAGTACCTTGCGCTTGATTCTGATTCAATCTTCTTACGGCCGGATTGGGACGATAAACTCGTGCGGGAGGAGTGTAAGTTCTAGGGGCAGAGCTTCTCGGACGAATTGTCGCTCTTCCTCCAAGTCTAGCTGCATATGTTTCAGAGGCAAAAGCGGCAACTAAAAGACACGCAACGGATAAAAGGAAAAACTTTTTCATTTTTTTGCATCCAAACTAATAGAAACTTCCATTTCATTATGAATCTTCAGCTGGATGCTTTCCAGACTTCGAGGCGCTTCTACGGGAAAGCCTGCTCCTCATGAAATCCCTTATTGTCAAGAGCCGCTCTCTTTCTCTGTAAGGTTCCCATGACTGTGATGAATATTTTCTAGCGAAGGTGAAAAATTGGCTTATTGAACAACCGAGAGGAGTTTTACATGAGCCAAGCCGACTACGTTCTTTCCTTTCCATCCGTTACAGTGGAAGCCAATCCGAGCCCAACAGTTGTCCCCGACGAACTTGAGGCAGCCGAGCAAGATATGCAAGAAGACGAGGTTGAGATATTTGAAATCGAGCCGGCCGCAGTAGAAAAGCCGGCACAATTAGGACCAGCCTCGAAGCAAATTACCGTTTCTGTAAGATCGGAGGTTACTGTGAGCTATGAAACGGCGGATCCTAGCCTTGAAGCCAGAGGTTTGATAAAGATGCTTCTCGGAGTGCAGTCATGAGTTTTCTGAACTTTAAAGGCTGCAAGATTACGGTCGTCACCACTGCCACTGATCTACGAGCCGGTTACTTTAGACTGGAAGCCTTTGCTAGAAGCACTCTTAATATAGACATCTGCTCGGGCAATCATTGTGTTGTGTTTTTATCTCGTACACGGGCGCTGGCCAAGATTATCGCAGCTGACCAGTCGGGAATGACTTTGATAACCAGACGGCTGCATCATGGGAGCTTCCAACAGCTAATGAGTCTTCTTGACAGCCCGGCTAAAAGAAGCCTAACAGCTGAACAGCTCGTATCCTTTTTAAATGGAAAACGCATTGAAGGAGCCCGCAAAAACTACTTTAAGGAACAATAAGTTGTAACACTTTGTTTGATAACCAGCGTTAAAAAAATCCATCCTATAAACCTTGATCACCAAGGCTTTTAGCCATGGTATTTGAGAGCTTTGGAGGGGACTGCGAAGGCCGGTTTTAATCTGCTTTCAGTTGCTTCATAATTGAACAGTGTTCGGCATTCCCAACCGGAGAGCAAAGTGTTCAACAAGAAGCAGCTCAAAAATTTGTCACAAGAAGAACTCATTGAGCTTGTGCTTAAAACGGAAAAAGAAAAAGAAGAAATACAGGCGCGATTTCGCGGGCTCTCCACAATTGTCATCAACGCATTTCACAACTGTAAAGAAGTGGCCTTATTAGCCGACAAATATCTGATTGCCGAAGATAAATGGATGGGGCTAGCCATTGAACAGCAGATCAGCCATATGCTTGAATCGCTCAGAGTCTTGGCTGAAAATAGTTCGAGTCAATTTCAAGCTTTACTGGGAAAAGGATCGGAAAAAATTGGTAGGGCAGAGGTTGATAAAGAACTCAAAGAAAACAAAGGTTCGTGGGTTAACGGCAGCAAAGAACTGATAGAGGCCACACGCATCGTTGATCAAGTCGTTAAATCGTTGCCGGAGAACACTCCGTTAGCCGGAGAATTTAAAAGCATCGTCAATGAGCCTGCTGCTTCGATTGCCGCTTTAGAAAAGAAACCGAGCCTTGGGCGCCAAAAGGTAAATCCAAAGGTAAGAGAGCGCACCGTTGTTCCTGCTTCCGACAAAGTTCCTCACTGCAAAGGCTGCACGGAAGAGATGGTAAAGCTCTCTAGCTTTGTAGAAACAATAAGAAGAAAGACACTGCCGAAACTGAACAATCTTGAGGCGCTCTCTCAGCGGCAAGATGTTTATGTATGTCCCAAATGCGGACAAGCACATGTCAGGCTCCCGGTCGATGCAGAGCATCCGGTTAACTGCGCACGCACAGTCGGTACATCGATGCTGCTTGAGCTAGCTATGGGACTTTACAGCGGAATACCGCTGCACAGACAGATTAAGGAGCTGCAGCAAAAGCTTTGCTTGGGCCATGACACCGTCTCGTACAACTTGCATGATTTAGCCCGCTTTTACCTGCATCCTCTTGCTCTGCTTTATGAATCCTCTTTAAAGAAAGCCGATGTACTAATTGCAGATGAAACTGTATTTCCGGTGCTTGAAGCTCAGGGAAGAGGAAAGTGTGCCAAGGAGCGCATGAATGAGTCTAAGCTGCGCAAACAGAATTATCTTCTGGCTCTGACAACAGCAGCTTCAGCGCCTGAACAAATATTTATCCTTAAGTATTTACCAAGCCGAAGCGCTCAAGCAATTAGCTCACAAATCACATCAGACTTCCAGTTCAATACTTTAGTAACCGATGGCTATAGCGCCTATGAAACAGTTCTTCAGGCACTAGGCGGGGAAAGAAAGCATCAAAGCTGTTTAATTCACTACCGGCGCAAACTTCTCAGTGCTCTGTTAAGCAGCAGTCTTTTAAAAGAACTTCATCAATCAGCGCTCGGTGAAAAAGAAAAGCTCAAGCAGATGAAGATAAGAGTCCAACAGGCTGAGCCGGGCAGCTGCGTGCTTATCTGTGTTGAGGCACTATCAAAGCTGTATAACCTGCAAGAGGCAATATCGAAGGAAGTCTCGCAGAGGAAGCAGGAAGAATACCGCAGGCGCCAGGACTCTTTATTAACGGCGGTAGACAAAATAATGTCCTACCAAGCCGACAAAATCTGTATAAAAACTCAATCTGGTTTATATAAGAAAGGAGTCGGAGGCGGGTTGTACTCAGCGGCATGCGCTTACTATATGAATTTGCGCAACGAATTTAAGGTCTTTATCGATGACTTCAAAGTACCGGCTGACTCTAATCTGGTAGAAAGCCGCTTGAGGCCGGTGACAGTTCTGAGGAAAAACATTTGGTATAAACAATCGGTTGAGTATGCGGTGGATATGTGCGACATCTACTCTATCTTTAAGACGCTCGAACTCAACGGCATAGCCCCAGTGGAATATTTGAAAAAGTACTGTCGGAGCGTCTATGGTCACGTCCTCGATAAGGCTTGGACGGAAGCGTTAAAAGACGGACACGATAAAACCAAGAAGATAGGTTCCTTGGACTTCAAGCACGGACTGGAAGATTACGACCTCAAGCCATGGCTTCCGTCTACCTACAAACAATTGCAAGCAGAGAGCTAATACCGGAAAATCCACGGCTCTTATCGAGCCATGGGAACCTTACCTTTCTCTCCTAGCAATTCTGTTGTCTGTCCCATAAACAATTTAGCCAGAACTTTTGTCCTGGCCAATCGTTTACATTTTTTCTAAATAGCTCTGTTTCTTAAGGAATGTCTAATGCTTGGATGGTGACATCAATAACGAAGAGACATTGTAAAGATCACTAAGCTTTTTAAGATTTTCAGAGGCATGAATAAATTTAAGATCGCCTCCTAGTTTTTGTGCTTCTTGCTTCCATTTCAAAGCAATGGCAATAGCAGAACTGTCAATGCGTTCAACTCCGGACAAATCCACGATGAAGTCACCCTGTCTAAGAGCTTTTAGTCCTTCATCCAGAACCTCCATTGCATTTACATTGGTTATCTGCGGCTGGCTAATCTTCATGTTATTTATTAGCTTTCTTTCTAAGTTCAGTAATCAACCCGTTAATGCCGCCGTTTGAAATAACAGAGGCGAATTGGCTGCGGTAGTTTTCAACGAGCCAGACGCCACCGACATTTACGTCAAAAACCTTCCATTCATTATCTTTTGTCTTCAGGAGACGATAATCGAGCTGAATCGGTTCTCTTTGTGAAGCTGTAAGCTTAGTTCTGACCAACACCACCTTTTCATTCGGATTGATGTTGTTTCTGCCAAGCTGCATAGAGTAATCGGAAGCTTCCTTCAAAGCACCGGAGTAAACGGCAATCAACAGCTTTCTAAACAAAGTCTGAATCTCTTCCTTTTGCTCTGGAGTGGCATTTCTCCATTGAGGACCCACTGCCATACGTGTCATGCGAGGGAAGTCAGAGTAGGGAAGAATGTGCTTATCAACTAAGTTGTTGATTGCAGAAGGATCTTCTTTTTGAAGTTCCGGATGATTTCTAATCTGGGTTAAAACTTCGTCTGTAACTTCAGTAATCACTTGCTCCGGCGGATTGGTCAAGTTAACAGATGCGAAAGATACTGCTGCACACAGTGTCAAAACAAAAGTAACTAATAACTTTCCTAAATTTTTCATTTTTTACCGTCCTTTGTAGGCGCAGCTTTGGTATCCGGTTCATCGTCCTCTGCAAATGGATCAAGCATGGAAGAAGCCGGAATTACCGCGGGTTCATCTCCGTCCTGAATTGCTGACTGGCGAGACTGCAAATAAGCATTCCTCATTGCAACGTACGGATCGATTGCATCATCAAGCATGTCCGTTACAGGAAGAAGCCTTTCTCTTGCACTAACGTATTTTCCTCCCCACCAAGACCATTTAGTGGCCGGATTTCCGATATAGGTATTCGGGTCTAAGAAAACTTCAGGGACAAGTGCAATACCGTCACGCACAGTAGACGGTCCGATAATTGGAATAACTAAGAAAGGACCGCTGGATATACCCCATACAGCCAATGTCTGACCAACGTCTTCTTCCTTGCGTTCGATTCCAACTTCCTGGGCTACGTCAAAAATCCCTGCAACCCCGACAGTAGAGTTAATCATTAAACGGAATAAAGAAAGGATTCCATCTTCGACTTTGCCTTGCATTACGTTGTTGACTGCGTTAGCCGGCTCCATCGTATTCTTGAATACGCGTGTTACGCTTTCTCTAACCGGTTTCGGTGTAATGAACTGATAACCTTTTGCCAAAGGTCTTGAAATCACCGTATCAAATCCTTGGTTAAATGCAAAGGTTTGGCGGTTCATTGCCTCCCAGGGGTCTTTAGGATTTGAGCCGGCACCATCCGGAACAGAAGCACATCCGCTTAAAAGCATGGTGCCTGTCAACACAGCGGCTGCCAATAATTTATTATTTTTCATAGAAATCTCCTTACTTGCCCCCGTTGTTTTCCTCTGCCTTGTTAAAGAGGAACTGACTAATCAGATTCTCAAGAACAACTGCGCTCTGGGTGTATAAGATTTGAGAGCCGTTTTTTCAGGTTCTCTTCTTCAGAGCCGGGCTGCAAGCCAATATATTGTTCTCCAATTAACCCACTGGTCAAAATTTTAGCCGAAGTATCTTCGGGAAATTGGTACTTACTTTCTATACCAAGCACTAACTTGGCTTCAAATTTATTGTTGTCATAAGAAATACTCTTGACTCTTCCGACGGTAACACCGGCACTTCTGACAGGAGCCCTGACCTTTAATCCTCCGATATTGTCGAAATAGGCAGTCACTTCGTAAGTTTTACCTGAGGTAAAAGATGTGAGGTTTGAGGCCTGCAAGGCTAGAAAAAGCAGGCCTACTGCAGCGAATAATACGAACAGGCCTACAAAAAAGTTAACTTTAGTATTGTTTTGCATATAGAAGCCAACCTTAAGAACTAGTAAACATGAGAGCGGTCAACATAAAGTCGAGCCCCAGTACAACCAGTGAAGAAATAACAACAGTCTTGGTTGTCGCCCGAGATACACCCTCCGGTGTGGGACGAGCCGTATAACCCTCGTACAGAGAAATTAAACCTACAGCAAGACCAAAGAAGAAAGATTTAAGAATTCCGTTGCCAATGTCTTCCCACAGAGCGACACCGGCTTGCATTTGTGACCAGAATGCTCCGCTGTCCAAACCAATCATTGGAACAGCAACAATCCAGCCGCCGATGATGCCCACGGCAGAAAACAGAATTGCCAGCAGCGGCATTGAAATTACAACAGCCAAGAAACGAGGTTCAAGAACCTGCTTAACGGGATCGACGCCCATCATTTCCATGGCGGAAAGCTGTTCGCCCGCATTCATCAAACCAATTTCTGCCGTCAAAGAAGTTCCGGCCCGTCCTGCAAACAGCAATGCGGTGACCACCGGGCCAAGCTCTCTAAGCAAAGAAAGTGCAACTAAAACGCCCAGAGCCTGTTCGCTTCCGTAGGTAGAAAGAACATAATCTCCCTGAAGACCGAGGACAAAGCCTACGAACAAGCCGCTGACGAGAATAATTACGAGTGAGTAATTACCAACAAAGAAAATTTGGCGGATTGTGGACTGAAAATTAACAAAGGCGGAGCCTAAATTTTTAAAAAGACGAAAACTGAAGACTCCAAACTTTCCGAGTTCTTGTATCTTCTCCAGACTCCACCCTCCCAGGCTAGCTATTTTGTTATAAATGTTCATGCTTCGAGTCCTAAATCTTTTGAAAACGGCGGTGCGGGATATTGGAATTTAACAGGACCGTCAGGCAGCCCGTTGATAAATTGGACCACAAAAGGATCTTGACTATGACGAAGTTCTTCCGGAGTACCTTGGGCCGCGATTTTTCCGCTTGAAATCATGTAAACGTAGTCAGCAATTTCGAAGGTCTCGGCCACGTCATGGGTAACAATAATGCTGGTTGAGCCCAAAGCATCATTGAGCTTTCTTATCAATTGAGATGTCACACCCATGGAAATCGGATCCAAACCTGCAAACGGTTCGTCATACATAATCAGCAGAGGATCCAAAGCGATTGTTCTGGCCAAGGCCACTCTTCGGCTCATCCCGCCGGAAATTTCCGCAGGATAAAGAGAAGCAGCTCCTCTTAGCCCCACCGCGTCCAGCTTCATCAAAACCAGCGAGCGAATAAGTTCTTCGGAAAGATTGGTTTGTTCTCTAAGAGGGAAAGCAACGTTATCAAAGACCGTCATGTCAGTAAATAACGCGCCGAATTGAAAAAGCATTCCCATGCTTCTTCTAATTTTGTAGAGGGCTGCTGAATCGGAAGTATCGACCTTCTGACCGGCAAATGTCACCGTCCCCTTCTGGGGCGTTAAAAGGCCTCCGATGAGTTTTAGCAGGGTTGTCTTACCCATGCCGGATCCGCCCATGATTGCCACGACGGAACCCAACTTAAAAGAGAGGTCCACGTCATCAAGAATGATGCGTTCTCCATAAGAAAAACTCATATTCTTAATATCTAATAAAGTGTCTCCCTTTTTCATAACAAGCCAGTAAAGTACTAAAAAATAAAAGACTGAATGCACGTTCAGTCTTGGGCTGATTATGCCACAATGAAAACTGTTCAGGAGTCCGAATAGGAAATAGATTCAATAAGTTTCTTTTCAAATCCTAAAGTGTTGCTGAATGAATCTACCATCCGTATTTGCCGGTTTTGATCTGATGTATACAAAAAGTTTTCGGCTATTAAGACCCAACAAAAAGATTTCTTTTCAATTGCAGTGTTTCTTTTCAATCAGGCGTGCAGACGAGATTTTCGTCAGCAGGTTTCATCAAACACTTCTAAAGGCTTTCCATTCCACATACTCTCTTTTCTCGAGACTGAATACCAAGACGAAACGGATAATTTCTGCGTCACGTCTTTGAAGACGATAATTCTCTTCATTCAGTTGAGAAACTGCTTCTTCCAGCTTCTTTGAGGCATTCTCTGCTCTTTCCGCGCATTTAAACTCCATGACCCAATATCTGCTTCTAAACCGCGAAAATCTCTCAGCCCAAACTTAAACAAGGACTCAAACGTCGAGATGAGAAGTGATTTTCCAAATCTTCTCGGACGAGTTAAGAGGAACTTCTCCTTTTTTGAAGACAAATCAAAAATCAAACGAGTTTTATCAACATAGATTTGGCCTGCAACCTTAATTCTTGAGAAAGAAGAGTTGCCCAGCGGAAGAGGCCTAGGAAGGCTCATGAGCTTAGGTTGATTTGCGTTTTAACTGTAAGTTCTATCGTAAATCATTCAGGCAACCCTGAGAAATTTTTGCTGTTTCTCGGCTCACCAACTTTCCGGACTTCTCCAGCCATTCCGAAAGTTGGACAATAAAAAACCGCTTCTGCCCATCCACGTAGGACCTCAGAAGCGGCCTCAAATCAAAGAACAAAAATTACTTCATGGCTTCAACAGCATTCTTAGCGGCATGACGGCCGGAATAAGAAGCAAATCCGAAAGCATGACCGGAGAAGAAGTCCGGATATGTTGGTCCAACCATATTGGAAACTTCCAAGCCTGCAGCATAAAGACCCGGAATCGGCTTGCTGTCTTTTGTTAAAACTTGGTGGTCTCTGTTAGTAATCAAGCCGCCATAGGCGCTGAAGAAATAGGATTTAAGCTTCAACGCATAGAGCTTCTTACCGGTAAGCGGTCTGAGATAACGGCGGTCTTTCAAGAACATCGGATCATGCTGGAGTTCGCATGTCTTGTTGTACTTAGCGACTGTCTTTTCGAGGGTCTCTGCCGGAACGTTAATAGCTTTAGCCAAAGCGGCTACTGAATCAGCTTCTTTGAAGCCGTCGCTGTCAGCTGCCAATGCGTCTTTGATATCGTTCTTCAGATTGGTGTACTTCGTTCCGATTGGAACTAATACGCCGATACCGGAATCAGCACCTTTGTTCATCAAATAATCGACGGAGTTTTCATCAAAGATAGCCCAGCCATAGTGACCCGGTTGTACATAAATTGCGTTTGCAGCTTCACTGAAGGCGTTGCAGGTAGATTCGTCAGTAAAGCGCTGACCCAATCTGTTAACCCACAAATTTCCCGGCTGCCAAGAAACACCGTACAAGTTGCTTAAGAACTTAATGCCTTTGCCTTCGGTTCCCAAATGGCCGATAAAGCTGACAGGACCTCTTTCAGCACCGGCTTTCATGGCCATCACAATGCCGTCGCCGGTCTTATTAACGGGAACGGAGGACTTCCAGCCTTCAGGATCTCTATGGCCCAATCTTTTACTTTCTGAGGATCGTCACCGAAGCTTCCGGAAGCAAGAATGACTGCCTTAGAGTTGATGGTGTAAGTGTCACCTTTAGCATCCTTGGCGATAACGCCCACAACCTTGCCGTCTTTGGTGATTAAATCAACGGCCGGAGTAGCAAGTTTTGTATCTACGCCAAGTTTGTCGGCAGCTTCTTTCAAGCCTTTAATCAGGCCGGCACCATGGTCTGTGCCTTTGAAGTTCTTAATAATATGCCAGGTATTATCTTTCAATGGAGTTTCGCGTCTGACTTCAAATTCGATGCCATGGGAAGCCAGCCACTCAATATTTTCAGCGGAACCTTCTACGAAGTCTTTATTTTTGTATGGATCAACCATATGGTTTTGCTTTTGAATAAAGGCTTCATAAGCCTGCTGGCGAGTCAAAGGATCACCGCGCAGACGGTTCCATTCGGAATCGACGGCAAACAAGCCTTCGGCATGCTGAGAATTGCCGCCTACAAATGGATTCTTTTCAAGAAGAACAACCTTCTTGCCTAATTCCGCACCTTGAACAGCTGCACTCAAGCCAGCGGAACCGGCTCCCACAACGACCAAGTCCGTGTTGACCTTGTGGTCAGCTGCATAAGAGATTGTTCCCAAACTGATAGCAAGAGCGGCAGCTAATGCTGTTACGACGGGTTTATTCATTGTGATCTTCTCCTTGTTCTTGAGATATAAGAGAAGATTAGCAAAGTCAATTTTCTGACTATGTAAAACAGCTAACACTTTGAAAAGCGACTAGAAAAAGACCTGGAAAACCTCAATGGCAACCAGGTCCTTCTTACAAAAAGGCGCTAAATCGCAGCTTTGAATAAAATCGTTTTTATTCCGAGCTCTTTAAGCTCTTTGTCGCTGCTCGGAACACAAAAGAACGAAGAAGAAACCTCTTCCGGAATACTTTGGCCGCGCCCCGTCTCGATATCGATAAAAGCCCACTGGGTAGCCCCAAGCATGCATACCTTCTTATCTCTCATCAGATAAAAGCGGCGCAAGCTCGTCTTATCCTGCATGTTTTCCACCCAGGTGTACATCGTCAGTCTGTCGCCCAAGAAAGTCGGACGCAGATATTCGATCCAGTGCGCCTTAGCCACAAACGCCTGTCCGATTTTGAAATATCTCTCGGTATTCCAACCGAGGAGCGAAGAATGTGCTGTAGCAGCTTCTTCCATCCATCTGAGATATTCCTTGTTGTTGGTGTGCTTCATCACATCAATGGACTCCGGTCCGACAACAATTGGATAGGCAAATACTCTGTTCATTCCGTTCCTTTTTCATTAAGCGCTTAAATAACGGTCTACCGCCTCAGCACAACGGCGACCTTCCGCAAGTGCCCAAACTACTAAGCTCTGCCCTCTTCGGCAGTCTCCTGCCGCAAAGACTTTAGGCACATTTGTAGAGAATGAGTTTACTCCTTCATACTGTGCGCGGGCATTGCCCCGAGGATCCGCCTCAACTCCGAAAGCTTCCAGAACCCCTTGATTCGGGTGGAGGAAGCCCATGGCTAAGATAGCCAAATCAACTTCGATTTCGAATTCAGAACCCGGAATTTCTTCAAATTTCGGTCTCTTAGTAACCGGATCAGTTGACCAATTCAGACGGACTGCCTTAATGCCTTTTAGTTCACCCTTTTTATCGCGGATAAACTCTTTGGTCATAATGGCCCAGTCTCTTTCGCCCCCTTCTTCATGAGAAGTAGAGGTTCTGAGAATGCGAGGCCAAAGCGGCCAAACTTTCATCTTGTCGTACTCTGCGCTCGGACGCGGACCCAAGTCGATCTGAAGAATTTCAGCCGCACCCTGACGAACGGCCGTTCCCAAACAGTCGCTGCCGGTATCTCCGCCGCCGATAATCAGCACTTTCTTGTTCTTAGCGTTGATTTCCTCTTTGACCGGGACTTCATCATTGATCTTGTTCTGACGAGGCAAATACTCCATAGCGAAGTGAACACCTGCACCTTTTCTGCCTTTTACAGGCAAATCCCGCGGCTCTTCCGAACCGATGGCAAGAACAACCGCGTCAAAATCACGAAGAAGTTCGGCGGGATCCACATGTTTTTCTGCGTCAGACCAGATGCCCTTAGGTGCTCCCCCGGTGCCGATATAGGTGTTGTATCTGAATTGCACACCCTCGGCCTCCATCTGGCTGATTCTGCGCTCAATAACGGTCTTATCCAGCTTGAAGTCAGGAATACCGAAGCGAAGCAATCCACCGGCTTTGCTGTTCTTCTCAAAAACCGTCACGGAGTAGCCTTTTCTGGCAAGCTGCTGTGCGCAAGCCAAGCCGGAAGGACCGCTGCCGATAACGGCTACTGACTTACCGTTAAGCTGAGCAGGTATTTGCGGCTTGACCCAACCCTGGTTCCAAGCGTGGGTAATAATTGCACGCTCCACCGACTTTACGCCCATCGGCTTGCTGGTGTAGTTAAGAACACAGCCGCTTTCGCAAAGGGCCGGACAGACACGAGAAGTAAATTCCGGAAAACTATTCGTTGAGGAAAGAACCTCGTAAGCGGCTTCCCAGTCTTCCTTATAGACAAGGTCGTTAAAATCCGGCGCAATGTTGTGCAAAGGACAGCTGAACGTACAGAACGGTGTGCCGCAATCCATGCAGCGAGCCGCCTGCTGCTTTGCTTCCTTGGGATTGAGCGGCGTAATGAATTCACGGAAATGTGTTTTTCTCTGGGCTGCCGGCTCGTGCTCTTGTTCGAGGCGTTCAAATTCTAAAAATCCTGTTGTTTTACCCATGATTAAACTCCTGCGAGACGAGCGAGTCCCTTGATAAGGGCTTGTTTATATTCTTTCGGGAAGACCTTGATAAATTTCTGGCGGCACTGTTCCAGTCATCCAAGATTTCTCTTGCTCTCTGACTTCCGGTGTACTTGAAGTGCTTCTCAATCTGATCGAGAAGAATTTCTTCGTCAGTCTTGCCCAGATGCCATGTGGACGGTTCGCCGGAAACAAGCTGCTCCTTAGAACTCATGACGGATTCCAACTCAACGCTTTCCATGTTGCAGTTAGAGGCAAAGGTGCCTTCCTTGTCGTACACGTAGGCCACACCGCCGGACATACCCGCCGCAAAGTTTCTGCCGACTTCACCGAGCACAACCACAGTACCCCCAGTCATGTACTCACATCCGTGATTGCCGACGCCTTCTGCTACTGCGGAAGCTCCCGACAATCTGACCGCAAAACGTTCCCCGGTAATGCCGTTAAAGAAAGCTTCACCGCTGGTTGCACCGTAGAGAACGGTATTGCCGGCAATGATGTTTTCCTCGCCCTTGCCGCGGAAATCCGTCGGACATCTGACGATAACGCGGCCGCCGGACAAACCTTTACCGACATAGTCATTGCCTTCTCCGACAAGATCCAGGGTAACGCCTTTAACTAAGAAAGCGCCCAAAGACTGTCCGGCTGTGCCGGTAAGCTGGATGTGGATAGTATCGTCCGGGAGAGCTTCATCGCCGTAACGTCTGACAACTTCAGAAGAAATCTTTGTTCCGACGCAGCGGTGAATATTCTTAACCGGAGAAATGAAGCTGACTTTCTGGCCCTTTTCTAAAGCCGGCTTGCAGGCATCAAGCAATTGGAAATCCAATTCTTTTTCAAGCCCGTGAGGAATGTCGATGCTGTGACGCTTTTTCTTAGGATCGGATTCTTCAGGAACGTACAGGATGCGGGAAAGATCGACCTTGCCGCATTTAGCTAAGTCCATGTCTTTCTGCTTCAAGAGCTCCACGCGGCCGACTAAATCTTCGAACTTTCTTACTCCCAAGCTGGCCATCAGTTCTCTGACTTCTTCGGCCACGAAGAAGAAATAGTTGATGACATGTTCAGGCTGGCCTTTGAATCTCTTGCGCAGAACCGGATCTTGTGTAGCAATACCAACGGGGCAGGTATTGAGATGGCACTTTCTCATCATAAGACAGCCTTCGACAACCAATGGAGCCGTTGCAAAACCAAACTCATCGGCCCCAAGAAGAGCTCCGACGACAACGTCGCGGCCGGTCTTGATCTGACCGTCAACTTGGACGCGGACTCGGTCTCTCAAACCATTAAGAACTAAAGTCTGCTGAGTTTCTGCCAAGCCTAATTCCCAAGGCGTACCGGCAAACTTGATGGAAGAAAGCGGAGAGGCTCCGGTACCGCCGTCATGGCCGGCAATAACAATATGGTCTGCCTTAGCTTTTGCTACACCGGCAGCCACGGTACCAACACCCTGTTCGCTCACGAGCTTAACACTGATGGAGGCCCTGTCGTTAGCCATCTTCAGATCGCGGATGAGCTGAGCCAAGTCTTCGATAGAGTAAATGTCGTGGTGCGGCGGCGGAGAAATCAAACCAACGCCCGGCACGGAGTAACGCAGCTGAGCAATGTATTCAGAAACTTTATGGCCCGGAAGCTGACCGCCTTCTCCCGGTTTTGCACCCTGGCTCATTTTAATCTGAATCTGATCAGCACTGTTAAGGTACTGAGCGGTAACTCCAAAGCGGCCGCTGGCAACCTGTTTAATTCTTGAGCGCAGAGAGTCGCCTTTCTTAAGCGGAATATCTACCACAATGCGATCCTCTCCAAGAATCTTCTTCAAGCTGTCGCCCTCTTCAATAATCGGCTTGCCGGCTTTCATCTCCGCTGCGTAACGCTTCGGATCTTCGCCGCCTTCACCGGTGTTGCTCTTGCCGCCGATGCGGTTCATCGCAATAGCCAAGCAAGCATGAGCTTCAGCGGAAATGGAGCCTAAAGACATTGCGCCGGTAGCAAAGCGCTTAACGATTTCAGAAGCCGGTTCCACTTCATCTACCGGAATGGCTTTGGCCGGATTCACCTCAAATTCCATCAATCCTCTGAGAGTCATCTGACGCTGACTCTGATCATTGATGATTTCGGCGTATTCCTTGTATGTCTGATAAGAGTTAGAACGTGTGGCATGCTGGAGCTTATAAATTGCTTCCGGCGTCCACATATGTTCTTCTCCGCGAGAGCGCCAGTTGTACTCGCCGGATTCCGGAAGAAGCTTACCCTTGGTCGGGCTCTTGAAAGCATTTTCGTGATCGTTGACGGCCTCCTGCATCACATCAAAAATCCCCAACCCGCCGACTTTGCAGCTGGTTCCGGGGAAGTAACGATCAACGAAAGCTTTTTCCAAGCCCAAGGCTTCAAAAATCTGAGCGCCGCGGTAACTCATATAAGTTGAGATACCCATCTTACTCATGATCTTCTTAAAGGCTTTCCCGATAGCCTTGATGTAGTTTTGAATGGCAGCTTCCGGATCAATTTCCGTGTTGCCCTTGTAGTGCTTCTTGAGAGTCTCCAGAGCCAAGTACGGATGGATGGCTTCGGCACCGAAAGCGGCTAATAAAGCCATGTGATGGGTCTGCACTGCGCTGCCGGTTTCAACGATGATACCGGTCTCCATGCGCAAACCGTTTTTAATCAAATGCTGATGCAAGGCGCTGATAGCTAAAGGAGCCGGGATTGCAACACGATCTTTGTCGACTCTGCGGTCAGTCACGATAATAATGTTGTTGCCGTTTTGGATGGCATCCACGGCTCTTGCGCAAATGGAAGCCAATCGTGCTTCTACGCCTTCCGCACCCCATTCCGCAGGATAAGTGATATCCAACTCATAGGACTTGAACTTGCCGTTGGTGTACTTCTCAATTTGACGCATCTTGGCAATTTCATTGAAGCCGAGAATGGGCTGAGAAAGTTCCAAACGAAGAGGCGGATTAACGTTGTTGATATCGAGAAGGTTCGGTCTCGGACCCACGAAAGAAATCAAAGACATCACCAATTGTTCACGAATAGGGTCAATCGGCGGATTTGTGACCTGTGCAAACAGTTGACGGAAATACTGATAGAGCGGCTTGGACTTCTTAGAAAGCATGGCCAGAGGCGTATCGTTGCCCATAGAACCGAGAGGTTCCTGGCCTTTTTCTGCCATCGGGAAGAGGACGAACTTCAAATCATCTTCCGTGTAGCCGAAAGCCTTTTGTCTTTGCTGCAAAGGAACCGGATTGTGTTCGGGGATTGGATCGGGCGCAACAATGTCGGAGAGATGGATGTTAAGGCGCTTGGTCCACTCTTTGTACGGATTAGCTAAAGCGAATTGGCGCTTAATTTCTTCGTCCTCGACGATTCTGCCTTGTTCCGTATCGACAAGGAACATCTTGCCTGGCTGCAGACGCCATTTTTTCTTGATCTTGCTTTCCGGGATCGGAAGTGTTCCGGCCTCTGAAGCCAAGATAACAATATCGTCGGTGGTCAGCAAATATCTTGCAGGACGCAGACCGTTTCTATCTAAAGTGGCGCCGATTCTTACACCGTCGGTAAAGCAGATGGCGGCGGGACCGTCCCAAGGCTCCAACATGGCGGCATAGTATTCATAGAAATCTTTCTGGCCCGGCTTCATTTGGGAAGCTTGCTCCCACGCTTCCGGGATCGTCATCATCACGGCTTGGGCCAGCGGATACCCGCTCATGACAAGAAGTTCAAGCATGTTGTCTAAGCATGCCGTATCACTCTGACCTTCGTAAATAATCGGAAGAAGTTTCTTGACGTCATCGCCTAATACATTGGAAGCAACGGTTCTTTCGCGGGCACGCAGCCAATTGAAATTGCCTTTGACGGTATTGATTTCTCCGTTGTGGGCAACCATTCTGTAGGGATGAGCCAACTCCCAGCTCGGGAAGGTGTTAGTGGAGAAGCGTTGGTGAACCAAAGCGATCGCAGAGGTCAGTCTGGCATCCATCAAATCGTTGTAGTAGAGGCCCACTTGATGAGCAAGGAGCAGCCCTTTGTACACGATAGTTCTGGTAGACATGGAAGGAACATAGAATTCCTTGCCGTGCTTCAAGTTTAAGGCTTGGATTTTATGGCCGGCGAGCTTGCGGATAACGTAGAGCTTTCTTTCGAGAGCATTCGGCACCATGACATCTGCACCGCGCCCGATAAAGATTTGTCGGATAACGGGAGCAGCTTTGCGGACGGTTTCGGAGAGTTCGATATTTTCGTTAACCGGCACATCTCTCCATCCGAGAAGAACTTGTCCTTCGGCTTTAACGGTTCTTTCGATTTCTTGTTCACAGGCTCTGCGGGAAGCATGTTCTCGAGGGAGGAAAATCATACCCACGCCGTAATCGCCGGGCTGAGGAAGCAGAATATTCTGCTTGGCCATTTCGGTGCGAAAGAATTGGTCAGGAATCTGAATCAAGATGCCTGCGCCGTCGCCAAGCAGCGGGTCGGCACCGACCGCACCGCGGTGATCCAAATTCTGAAGAATCATCAATGCCTGTTGGACAATTTCGTGGCTTGGTATTCCTTTAACACTAGCCACAAAACCGAGTCCGCAGGCATCATGTTCAAATTTAGACTCATACAGTCCAAATTTCTCAGCCCTTTGACGGATCTCCTGAATGTTTGTCATGGGGATGCTCCTAATTGTTCGAGAATTTTTTATCAACGTAATCGAATGTAAACCAATTAGGAGCATTAAATGCCAAGAGGTCTATTAAACTGTCCCTCTTATTTATAATCCTCAAAGACTACCATATTTAAATGGGGACATATTAATTAGAAATTTCAGATTTTCGAGGTCTTCCTCGGCCTCTTTCAGGCCAGATTCTGCTGGGTTCAACGTGGTTTTCTAATAGAAATTCCCGATCGGCCCAAGGCCATCCTCTGATCAGATGCTTTTCTAAATCTTCCCCTTCTCTTTTGGGATATCCTTCGGGGAATAAGACTTTATAAGCTTTCTGACGCTCAAAAGGAGTATTGCCCAAACCCCAATATTCTTTTCCGGGGGCCATAAAGTAATCATTTCTAAGGCCGGCATGGTGACTATAGCTTGACCAAGGGTACAAAACCGCTTCTTGATACCCTTTGGTCTCCGGCAGCCACTCCATATAGAGCAGTGCATTTAAACAGCGGTCTTTGCCTTGAACTACGCAAGAGCGGAATCTTCCATGCCAAAGCGCCCCTGATCGGCGATAAGCATCATTGAAATAACGGGAGTACAAACGACAGAAGGCCTGCGTGAATTTAGACACATCCTCCGCAGAGTTTCTTGGAGTAATCAGGAGGTCTATTTGAGAAGGAAGGATGGCATAGCCTGTCATGTCCACATGATGCAAAGATACTACCTTGGAAAACAAGCTGAGCATCGCATCCAAATCTTCAAGCATCGGCATCAAAGAAATGTCGGCTGCACCGTAAACACGGACATAATGAACTTGGCTTGGGAGAGAGAGTCTGGCTAGTCGGGCCATGGAACTTCCTTTAATCTGTCACTCTTATTTGTTCATTTTATCTGGTCTTGAGCCGATTCGAGGCATATTAAGCAAAAATTCCGTATCGAATGCTGTCTTGAGCAACCATCCCTAACGAAGTTTCTCTAGGACCTGGTCCCGCAGAGCCGATTGAATTAAAGGATTCCAAACTAATGACAATTGAATTTCTGCAGGAGCGTCCACTATTGGCCTAGCGACAATATTCTTTGGAATCCAATCCTTGAAAGATTCTCCTAACATGGCAATGCCTTGTCCGCAGCTCACATAGGCCATCTGTCGAGAACTGGACTGCACTTCATGGCAGATTCGAGGCGTAAAGCCTCCTATGTTTTCGCATATACGCACCAGTTCGTCAAAATATTTAGACGCCACTTCTCTCCGATGAAAAACAAACTCCTCATTGCGTAAATCTTTCAGGTAAATTTCTCTGTTTGCCGTCAGCCGATGCCCCTTGGGCAATAGAATAATCGGCCGCTCCCGACGTAATGGAATCAGCCTCAGCCGCTTATCATCCAAGTCCTTAAAAAGACCAATACCGAAACTAATTAAACCTTCGGAAACCTCAATTTCTACATCCCGCGAGTCAACTTCTTTCGTAAAAATCTCAATCTTCGGAAAGTCTGCCTTGACCTGTTTCTTAAAGTCCGGAACCCAGAACAGCATCGCTTCAGCATTCGCACCGACCGACAAAATCCCGCAAGAATCTTCCCGCATTTGATTTAAGGAATAGTAGAGCTGCTCGGCCTGCGTTATAAAACGTTCAATAGAAGGAAGCGCGGCTTTGCCTTCTTCCGTAAGTGAAACGCCTCTCGGCGAACGCCGTAAAAATTTCAAATTCAGATTTTGTTCTAACTCATTGAGTTGGTTAAGCAAAGAAGGAACCGATAAGTTCAGTTTAGCGGCTGCTTTTCTTACGCTTTGGTTCTCGGCCACCACCGCAAAAAGCAGAAGCTGTCGGATAGTTTTGTGATCGAAATGATGTGCCATGGTTGCGGTCAGACTGTTTGAACACTGTGTATAGAAAGTTTAATCACTGAAAGCCTGAAACGGCAATTTTCTTTTCTACACTTTTTTCGTACAAGGAGAGAAGAAAAATCATGTCCCTCAGCACATTAGGTCTTTTTTTAGTCGTTGTTTTCATCACCTGCGTTACTCCAGGCGCGGGCGTTTTATACACCTTACATAATGCCGTTAATTACGGCGTTAAAAATGCCTTTATGTCGCCGACAGGCAATGCCCTCGGAGTAGCCGTCATGTCCGTCATTGCCGCCAGCGGCATGGGCGCAGTGATTAATAACAGTCCTGTTCTTTTCTACGGCCTACAGACTGGCGGATGCCTGCTCATGGCTTGGTTCGGATGGAAGAGCTGGAAGGCTCCGGCACTTTCTCTCAAAGATCGCCTCGGCACACCATTAGATCCAACGGAACAAAAAACAAGAAACTGGAGCATTCTCGCCAGCGCAGCAGTCTTGCAGATCAGCAATCCCATGCTGATTGTTTTTCTTCTTTCATTGATGCCGCAGTTTATCGATCCGAAGCAAGCGTACCTGCCGCAAATTACAATTCTTATCGCACTCTTTGTTTTTATCTGCTGGCTGGTTCATATCGCCTACAGCTACAGTGCTGCCATGGCCTCCGACCGATGGATGGGGCCGAAATTCTCTTTCTACCTTAATAAGATAAGCGCCTTTCTTTTCTGGGGTATCGGCGGCTCCGTAATGCTTCATCTTTACGGACTGGTTTAAGCAGAAAAAGGCCCGAGATTAAGCTTTGTCGGGCCGTCAACCTCATCAGGCTGACCGTTTTAATCAACCTTTTCTTTTTGTTTAATTTGATGCCTCGTAGGAAGGATTAAACACTCTCTCGTATTCTTTAACAGCGTAGCGGTCGGTCATTCCTGCAATGTAATCGGCCACGGCCCTTTGGACGCCCCCGTTAATGGCTTTTTCGTAAAAGCTTGGAGGAAGCAGTTCCGGGTAAGAAGTAAATTGCTCAAAGAGTTTTTGAATGACTCGAGAAGACTTATTCATTACCCGGAGAACCTGATAATGTTTATACAGGGCTTGCATCAGATAACTCTTTAAGACTCTCATCTGAGCAATTCCCTCATCAGAGAAAGCAATTAGAGGGTATTGAAGATTTCTGACGTCCTGCACAGACTTCAAGGTTTCTCCTTGAATCTTTTCGGAACTGTTAGTCACTAAGTCATCGACTAAGTAACCAATTACTCTTCTGACAACTTCTTTTTGGCTTCTTCTGATCGAAAGCCCGGGATATTGTTTCTCAACTTCTTCAAAAAACTTTCTGTAAATCGGGACGTTCTCAAACAGTTCTTTGTGCGTCAACAGTCCGCATCTCAACCCGTCGTCCATATCATGCGTACTATAGGCAATCGCATCCGCAATATTAACGAGCTGAGCTTCCAAGCTCGGCTGAGTTTTTGTGTGCTCGGCATGAGTGCAATCTAAAGGGTGAAAGTCCCGAGCTCGCCCGCTAGTGGGAAGAGCTAGCGAATCTGCAAGGTGTGTGCAGTGATGTACAGGCTGAAAGAAGCAGATAGCAAAACCTTGAACTGACGAACAGAAATCGTCTATAGGCAGGCGCAGAGGATGAGAATGCAAAATAATTCGAAGTCCGAAAACTAGCCGGAATCTGCGAATGTAAAGACGGCAGTTACATGAGGTGAAAGAGTGCACTCTTACCCGAGGAGGTCTTGTCAGCTCCGACAGGGGTAGTAACAACGAATGGCAAGAAGTCAGCAGAGGTCATAGTACCCAAGAGTAAGGGGGAAGGACCGAACTAGTAAACCGTGAAAGGAGGAACGCTGCAAGGCAAGAATGGAAAAAAAGGAAGTACACCTAGGCTCTGAAGGATAGTGCGGAACACGAAAGTTAAGAGCAAAGGAGTTCGATGACACCAAGCAGACGGAACTTATGAGTAGCGAAACATTTGGAGAAATCACGCTCGAAAGGATACTCGCCAGAGGGAACCTAATGCAGGCTCTGAAGAAGGTGGAAGCAAATAAAGGTTCATGCGGTGTTGACGGCATGGAAACAAGTGAGCTGAGAGCCTACTTCAAATCAAACCCTGGGAAACTTACAGAGCAAATTCTTCAAGGTACTTTTAAGCCCTCGCCTATAAGGAGGGTTTACATCCCAAAAGACAACGGGGAGCAACGTCCCTTGGGGATACCCACGGTAATCGACCGCTTTGTGCAACAGGCAATAGCCTTAGTACTGAGCGAGGAATACGAAAAGATTTTTGTGGATCACAGCTATGGGTTCAGACCCAACAGGGACTGCCGGCAAGCCGTAAGGCGAGCTATGGAGCATATTCGAGAGGGATACGAATGGGTAATCGATATCGACCTACGTAAGTTCTTTGATACGGTTAACCATGATTTCCTAGTTCAACTCCTATCCAGAAGGATAAGGGACGGACGTGTAATCTCTCTAATCCATAAATTCCTTCGAGCGCCGATTAGCGAGGAAGGGAAAGTTGGGAAAGCGAATCGACTCGGCTGTCCACAAGGGGGTGTTATATCTCCCGTGTGTGCGAACGTAGTTCTTCATGAACTGGATATAAAACTCCGTGAGAAGAACATGAGAGCATGCAGATACGCCGACGACGCCGTCATCTTCTGCAAAAGCAGGAAAGCCGCGGAGAGAGCACTTAAGTGGATTAAGAAATTCATCGAGAGCAAGCTTCACCTCAGAGTCAACGAGGACAAGACAAAAATTCTAAAAGTAGGAAGCCCCGATGTTCAATTCCTAGGTTTTAGCTTCACGACTAAAGTCTCAAAGGCTAAAAAGATGAAATTCCCGCAATACCGATACTTCCCTACTGTGCACGTAAAGAAACGCAAGAAGCTCAAGGAATCCCTGAGAATATTGCTAGACAGACGTGCCCGAGGAGGGATAGACAGGATAAAGAGGAAATTGAGGCTGAAACTCAGAGGGTGGGCCAACTACTTTAAAAAGGCAGTTCCTATAAGCTGGGTTCAGGACCTAGACTCATGGATTAGGCGAAGGGTTCGGCAACTTCTGTGGAAACAGTGGAAGAAGCCGGCAAATCGATACCGTGAGCTGAAGCTAAGGTGGAACAAAGCTCCAAACGTAGAAAAATTTGCTTATTCCAGTAATCGATACTGGCACATCGTCACTTGCAGACCCCTACAAACCGGTCTAAGCAACAATGTGCTGGAATCAGAGGGATGGTACAGTTTAGAAAAGGCCCTGCGAACCGCATCTGGAACGTAGGGATGTTTACTGGAACCGCCTTGGTGCCGAACGGCATGCCAGGTGGTGTGAGAGGGACGGGTAATAACCGGCCCTACTCGATTCTAAGAATCTCTTACCCAAATCGCCCAAGCGCATAGCATTGAGAATATTGCAGTGCTTCAAAATGCCTTCGCGAGTTTCCCAAGTCAAATTCAGACCGTCAAAAGCAGGATACTGCTCTTCAAGTTTGTCGACGATCCGCAAGGACTGAAGGTTATGTTCAAAACCCCCGAACATTCGCATGCATTCATTAAGTGCTGTTTGGCCGGCGTGTCCGAAGGGCGTATGCCCTAAATCATGGGCTAAAGCGATAGCTCCCGTCAGATCACAGTTCAAAGCCAGTCTTGAAGCTGCAGTACGGGCAATCTGTGCTACCTCGATAGAGTGCGTAAGACGAGTGCGGAATAAATCGCCTTCATGGTTAATAAACACCTGGGTTTTGTACTCCAGTCTTCTGAAAGAGGTCGAATGAATGATTCTGTCGTGGTCACGCTGAAATTCGGTACGCGTTTTACTTGGATTTTCCGCATAAACACGCCCTTTGGATTCCGAAGAATAGCAAGCGTACGGAGCTAAAACTAGATTTTCATGAATCATGCCACATATCCTCCTTCAACGAGAACTTCCCGAACCAGTTCTTCCGGAACTTCAGAAACATATGACTCACCGAGTTTGTTGAGTAAGACGAAATGGATGACGCCGCCCGTACTCTTCTTATCGCCCTTCATCGCTCTAATAGCTTCATCGACCGACAAGCCTTCGATTCGAACAGGCAAGTTGGCTCTTTCCAGCAATTTTCTTACGCGCTCGACATCTTCTTTTGTCAGGTTGCCGAGTTTTTGACTTAAGTTTGCGGCCAGTATAAGACCGCAGCCGACGGCCTCGCCGTGAAGCCATGTTCCGTAACCGGTTAGTTTTTCAATAGCATGACCGAATGTATGTCCGAGATTCAGACAAGCGCGCCTTCCCGCTTCTTTTTCGTCTTCAGCCACCACGGCTGATTTAATCTTGCAGGAACCGGCAACAATTTCAGCAGTTTTCCCCGAGTCCAACGCCACCAAAGATTCCATATTTGCTTCGAGATCGGCAAAGTAATCCGCGTCGGCAAGCATACCGTGCTTAATAATTTCGCCGATGCCGGCACTTACTTCTCTTGCAGGAAGTGTTTTCAGCACGGAAGAGTCAGCGATTACGGCAGAGGGCTGATGGAAAGATCCGATCATATTTTTACCGGCTGCCATATTCATTCCCGTTTTACCGCCTACGGAAGAATCAACCTGAGCTAAAAGGGTCGTCGGAACCTGAATAAATTTGATTCCTCTCATATAGATGGAGGCGGCAAAACCAGCTAAATCCCCGACCACTCCGCCGCCTAAAGCGACGACGACAGATTTTCTGTCCGCGCCCATTTCCGCTAACTTGGTCAGCACCATAAAAACTGAATCCCAATTTTTTAAAGGCTTCGCCATCGGGTAATTCGAGGTATTCGGTACGAACCCCTTTGTTGCAGATTTTGCGTACCTTTTCTCCGTAGAGGGGGCCGACCGTTGTATTGGTCACAATAAGAGCTGAAGAAGGATGAATTTTTTTTTAGCTCTTGGGCAAGCTGAGGAAGAATATTTTCTCCCAGGTAGATCTTGTACGGAGCTGATCTGACGCTCACATCGATTGAAATCATCCTTATTTTTCCTTTCCTAATTCCTTCAGCAACTCTTTGCACATTTGATTAAAACTGAGCTTATCCGTATCGAGCGAGAAATCTCTGACCTCGGTATAAAGCGGGTCTCTGTCCCGCATCAAATTTTCAATGGTCTGCATCGGATTTTCCGTTTGGAGCAAAGGACGGCTTGAGTTGCGTGTTCTAAAAAAGCAGATTCTCGGGGACACCGTCAAATGCACGACACAGGCATTTCCATTTTTCAAGATTTGCCGGTTTTCATCCCGCATAACCACACCCCCTCCGGTTGCCACGATAAAGCCTTCTTTCTCGATAAATTCTCTGAGGAGGTCGGTTTCGCGCCTACGGAAACCCTCTTCTCCTTCTTTTGCAAAAATCTCGGGAATTTTTACGCCGGTTCTGTTCTCAAGCTCTTCGTCTAAATCCACGAACTGATAGCCAAGCTCTTTGCTGCAGTACTTGCCGAATGATGATTTCCCGGCTCCCATCATTCCAATGAGAAAAATAGATTTGTAAGCTTTTACAGAATTGTTATGCATAAGCCTGTAATTGTGGCTGTCTTGATAATCATACGGAGGTTTAGATTTTATAATGTTTGCTGGTTTTCTTTAACTATTTAAGATATTTTCAGCAGTGTTCTCTTCTAAAAAGACTCCGCCAAAGAAAGCTCCTGCCAAAGCAGCTGCTGCGAAAAAAGCTCCTGCCCGCAAAAAGACGGGTTCAAGTTTTTTTGCCTTTATTAAGTATTCGATCGCTACGATTCTTGCTCTCGCATTGGCTGGAATCGGATTGGCCCTCTTTGTTTTTGCGCTTGTGTACTCTCAGCTGCCGCCAATTGATACGGTAGTTGACTACAAGCCGAAAGTCCCGATGAGAGTCTGGACGGCAGACGGGAAACTTATTGCTGAATTCGGCGAAGAAAGAAGAGACTTCGTCACCATCGATGAAATCCCGGCTCATGTAAAGCAAGCCGTGATTTCTGCTGAAGATGACGGCTTTTATCACCATGCCGGCATTGAACCGAAAGGTTTTGTCCGCGCAGCTTTAGCCAACTTTGCTTCCGGGAAAAAGAGCCAAGGCGCCTCCACCATCACCATGCAGGTTGCCAGAAACTTCTTCTTATCCAGCGAAAGAAGCTACGTCAGAAAACTTTATGAAGTTGCCATGGCTTTCAAGATCGAAGCCAACCTCACCAAAGATCAGATTCTTCAGATCTACATGAATCAGATCTTCCTCGGCAACCGTGCTTACGGGTTTGCGGCCGCCGGGCGCACATATTACGGCAAGAATATTCAGCAGCTGTCTATCGGAGAAGCCGCCACTTTGGCTGGTCTTCCGGCAGCGCCGTCCGTATACAATCCGTTCGCCAGCCCGAAGAGAGCAAAAGTCAGAAGAGACTACGTTCTCGGGCGTATGAGAGACTTAGGCTATATCACGCCGGACCAATATCAGCATGAGGTGGATGCTCCGATTCAAACACGTTTAACCAGACTTGCTGAATCCTCTTTGACGCCGACCAAGATGAATTCTTCTTTGCACGCTGAATATGTTGCAGAGTTGGTCAGAACCTTGATGTTCGACGTATTCCAGCAGGAAACTTATACCCGTGGCTTAAACGTCTATACAACTATTAATTCAGAAGATCAGAATTACGCTTATCAATCCTTGAGAAGCCACGTTCAAGCTTATGACCGCTCCCGTGGCTACCGAGGGCCGGAAGATAAGGTTGACTTATCTAATCCTGCTACAGCCCAGCAAAACATTAACAATGCTCTGCAGGAAGCCCTAGTGGCAGCGGATATGCCGGCCGTTGTGGTATTAAAAGCCTCTCCGACAGAAGTTGTCGTACAAAACTCTTCTGGCAAGCAAATCACGATTAAAGGCAAGAATCTTGATTTTGTTAAAAATTCTCTTCAACCTAAAGCAAAACCGGACCTAAAGATCGAAAGAGGTTCCGTCGTCCGTATTCAATCCGGCAAGAACAATGAATGGGAAATCACACAGCTGCCCCAAGCTGAAGCCGCTTTTATAGCAACCAACTACACGACCGGAGCCATTCAAGCTTTGGTAGGCGGCTATGACTTTAATCTGAACAAGTTTAACCATGTAACCCAAGCTTGGAGACAGCCTGGTTCTTCCTTCAAGCCATTTATTTACTCGGCAGCCATCGAGAAGGGATTCTCTCCGCAAACGGTTATCAACGACGCCCCTATCGTCTTAGATCCATCAGAAACGGGCTTCAAGAAATGGAATCCAAAGAACTTCTCAGGTAAGTTCAGCGGTCCGGTCATGATGAAAGATGCGTTGAGAAAATCTCTTAATCTCGTTTCCATCAGAATTCTTCAAGCCATTACGCCGAGATACGCCGTCGACTTTATTCAACGATTTGGGTTTGAACCGGACAAACATCCGCCGCACCTTTCTCTGGCTCTTGGTGCAGGAAGCGTCACGCCTTGGGAAATGGTCCAAGGATTCTCGGTTTTTGCCAATGTCGGCAAACGTACCGAACCGTATTTGATTTCTAAGGTTACTGACCCGAACGGCAAGATTCTTATGCAGTCCACAGTCGAAGCCGAACGCCTTGCCGGAACTGAAGTACTTGATCCGCGTAATGCCTACATTATGCACAAGATGCTTAACGGCGTTGCCACCAGCGGTACAGCAGCGCGAACAACAGCAACCTTAAAGAGAAGAGACATCGGTGGGAAAACCGGCACCAGCAACGACTCCTATGACGTTTGGTTTGTCGGTTATGCCGGAGAACAGCTCGCTGCCGTCTGGATGGGCTATGACCAACCAAGAACATTAGGCAGAAGAGCTCAAGGCGCCAGCTTAGCTCTTCCTATTTGGGTTGATTACATGAAGTTTGCAGTCAAGAACGATCCTGAAGTTGTTCGTAAGGCACCTTCGGGAGTCACTGAGGAAGGCGGCAATTACTACTACACCAACCGCAAAGATGCTATTCCTTCTTTAGGTGTTGATGTGCAGCCTGCAGACAATGATCCGTTAGGAGCTCTGATTCAGAATTCGAATATTCGAGGTCAAATCTTCTAATTAGGGCAAATACCTATATAAATTAAATGATAATCATTTTTATTTAGTGTATAGTTCTCATTACTGAATCAATTTTGATTCGACTCCTTGAGCGAGGCCAGCCTCGTGGGTAGTTAGTTAATGGGGATTGCCGATTCTAAAGAATAGGCACTTAACCGCAGATTGCAACGAAACCATCTGCGGTATTTTTTCGCCAACAATCGTAGATTCTGTGAAATTGTGGACAAACAACCTTTACTATGCTTTTCCGTCGGACTTTACAAAAAGCCTTCGGAGAAACAAAGATGCTGTGAAAACAACAAGTAAAAAAACGACTACAAGGAAAAGTGCAGAGTGCAGTGAGCTCATCTGTGCCAAATATCCGATGCATGGAGGCACGAACAGTAAACCTCCGTAAGCAAGGAAAGCAACGGTTGAGCTAGCCTGTTGAGGAGAAATTCCGGGAACTGAACCAGCTAAGCTAAATAACGTCGGAACCACAGGCTCCAAACCAATACCCATCACTCCATAACCAAACAAACATAAATACGCTGATTCCGCAAAAAGAACCGTAAGCATTCCGAAAAGGCCCAACAACAAACCTATCCCGATAGGCACGAAAGAGCCTACCTTTTCTCTGATGGGATCTGCCGCTAATCTGCCGACAAAGCTCATTGCAGAAAAAACGCCATAAACCAATGCACCAAGAGCATTAGGAGCATCTTTTTCTTCGACAAGATAAAGCGCTCCCCATTCCGCTATTGAGCCTTCCGAAGCATCCGCCAACAGCGTCAGCAATCCGCATACGATCACAATGAGCGGAATTTTGTGCTCTGCTTCTGAGCCCGCTTTCTCCTCGTCCGCTTTTTTGTCATCCGCTAGAAGGCCCGGTTTTGAAAGGACTCCAATCCCAACAAATAATGCCGCGAGACACGGGAAGAACACTTCCGGTTTTAGTGCCGTGGAAGCAGCAAGTGCGGCGATGATAGACAGTGCAAGGCCACCGCCACTGCACAAAGCGTGGAAAAAATTAAGTGCCTGCTGTTTATGACGCTGCTCAAACAAAATTCCTTGGACATTGATCGCCGCATCGAACACACCCACTCCAAGACCCATGGCGCCGAAGCACATATATAACTGAACAGGACTCGATGCAAAGGCAATAGCACAAATGCCCATGGACATCCATAGTGTGCAAAAGAAGATCACCAAAGCCGACTCAATTTTTTCCAAGATATTTTTGCTCACGAACAAAGCGATCAACGAAAAAACGCCAAAGAAAAAGAAAGCAGTTCCGATTTGTGCATTGGTTGCTTGTGTATGCTCCTTGATTACGGGCATATACGCCATTATGGCTGAATAAACGCCGCCGGCAATAAAGAAAAAAGCCATGCAGCTCAGCCGAGTTTTCAATTGTTCAGTCATCAAGACACCATAAAAACAAGGAACGGGCCATCCGGCTGGCGCATTAGAGTGTGGGAAAAATATGCTGCCGGGTATAGGGACTCAGACAAAACCAGCAGGCAACGGTTTAGATTTCAACTCCGGATGCACAGAAGGAAATTACGATATCCAGATCCACAAAAAATTAGAACTAGGGAAAACACTTACAGCAATCTAATTGATAATGATTTTCAATTAATGTATAGTTCTACTTACTGAATCAATCTTGATTCAACTCCTTGATCGAGGCCAGCCTCGTGGGTAGTTAGTTAATGGGGATTGTCCATTCGTAAAGAATAGACACTTAACCGCAGATGGCTCCGGCCACCTGCGGTATTTTTTGTGTGCTCGGCATGAGTGCAATCTAAAGGGTGAAAGTCCCGAGCTCGCCCGCTAGTGGGAAGAGCTAGCGAATCTGCAAGGTGTGTGCAGTGATGTACAGGCTGAAAGAAGCAGATAGCAAAACCTTGAACTGACGAACAGAAATCGTCTATAGGCAGGCGCAGAGGATGAGAATGCAAAATAATTCGAAGTCCGAAAACTAGCCGGAATCTGCGAATGTAAAGACGGCAGTTACATGAGGTGAAAGAGTGCACTCTTACCCGAGGAGGTCTTGTCAGCTCCGACAGGGGTAGTAACAACGAATGGCAAGAAGTCAGCAGAGGTCATAGTACCCAAGAGTAAGGGGGAAGGACCGAACTAGTAAACCGTGAAAGGAGGAACGCTGCAAGGCAAGAATGGAAAAAAAGGAAGTACACCTAGGCTCTGAAGGATAGTGCGGAACACGAAAGTTAAGAGCAAAGGAGTTCGATGACACCAAGCAGACGGAACTTATGAGTAGCGAAACATTTGGAGAAATCACGCTCGAAAGGATACTCGCCAGAGGAACCTAATGCAGGCTCTGAAGAAGGTGGAAGCAAATAAAGGTTCATGCGGTGTTGACGGCATGGAAACAAGTGAGCTGAGAGCCTACTTCAAATCAAACCCTGGGAAACTTACAGAGCAAATTCTTCAAGGTACTTTTAAGCCCTCGCCTATAAGGAGGGTTTACATCCCAAAAGACAACGGGGAGCAACGTCCCTTGGGGATACCCACGGTAATCGACCGCTTTGTGCAACAGGCAATAGCCTTAGTACTGAGCGAGGAATACGAAAAGATTTTTGTGGATCACAGCTATGGGTTCAGACCCAACAGGGACTGCCGGCAAGCCGTAAGGCGAGCTATGGAGCATATTCGAGAGGGATACGAATGGGTAATCGATATCGACCTACGTAAGTTCTTTGATACGGTTAACCATGATTTCCTAGTTCAACTCCTATCCAGAAGGATAAGGGACGGACGTGTAATCTCTCTAATCCATAAATTCCTTCGAGCGCCGATTAGCGAGGAAGGGAAAGTTGGGAAAGCGAATCGACTCGGCTGTCCACAAGGGGGTGTTATATCTCCCGTGTGTGCGAACGTAGTTCTTCATGAACTGGATATAAAACTCCGTGAGAAGAACATGAGAGCATGCAGATACGCCGACGACGCCGTCATCTTCTGCAAAAGCAGGAAAGCCGCGGAGAGAGCACTTAAGTGGATTAAGAAATTCATCGAGAGCAAGCTTCACCTCAGAGTCAACGAGGACAAGACAAAAATTCTAAAAGTAGGAAGCCCCGATGTTCAATTCCTAGGTTTTAGCTTCACGACTAAAGTCTCAAAGGCTAAAAAGATGAAATTCCCGCAATACCGATACTTCCCTACTGTGCACGTAAAGAAACGCAAGAAGCTCAAGGAATCCCTGAGAATATTGCTAGACAGACGTGCCCGAGGAGGGATAGACAGGATAAAGAGGAAATTGAGGCTGAAACTCAGAGGGTGGGCCAACTACTTTAAAAAGGCAGTTCCTATAAGCTGGGTTCAGGACCTAGACTCATGGATTAGGCGAAGGGTTCGGCAACTTCTGTGGAAACAGTGGAAGAAGCCGGCAAATCGATACCGTGAGCTGAAGCTAAGGTGGAACAAAGCTCCAAACGTAGAAAAATTTGCTTATTCCAGTAATCGATACTGGCACATCGTCACTTGCAGACCCCTACAAACCGGTCTAAGCAACAATGTGCTGGAATCAGAGGGATGGTACAGTTTAGAAAAGGCCCTGCGAACCGCATCTGGAACGTAGGGATGTTTACTGGAACCGCCTTGGTGCCGAACGGCATGCCAGGTGGTGTGAGAGGGACGGGTAATAACCGGCCCTACTCGATTCTAGCAATCATGCGATTGATTGTGTGAGCCTTCGACTACGCTTTGCCGCCGGAATTCACAAAAAGTCTTCGGAGAACCAAAGAGGCCGCACAAATAATAAGTAGAAAAGCGACCACAAGGAAAAGCGCGGAGCGCAGCGAGCTAATGTGCGCCAAATATCCAATGCACGGGGGGACGGAAAGCAAACCGCCGTAAGCAAGAAATGCAACGGTAGAACTGGCCCGCTGAGGAGAGATTCCCGGAACGGAACCAGCCAAACTGAATAACGTCGGAACTACCGGTGCCAAACCGATTCCCATCAATGCATAGCCGAACAAACAAAGATAAGCCGATTGTGCGAAAAGAACCGTAAGCATTCCACAAAGGCCAACCACCAACCCTATTCTAATTGGTACAAAAGAGCCAACCTTTTTTCTGATCGGATCGGCAAACAATCTCCCTATAAAACTCATTGCAGAAAAAACTCCGTAAACCAGTGCGCCAAGTGCTATAGGAGCATCTTTTTCTTCAACAATATAAAGGGGGCCCCATTCTGCTACAGAGCCTTCAGAAGAATATGCCAATAGCGTCAACAGGCCGCAAACAATTACAAAGAACGGAATTTTGCGTTCAGACGCAGGCTTCGCTTCCTTGTCTTCAGCTTTTTTGTGATCAGCGAGAAGGCCCGGTTTTGAAAAGATCCCAATCGCAACAAATAGCCCCGCGACACAAGGGAAAAACACTTCCGCTTTGAGTGCGGCAGAAGCCGCAATAGCGGCAATAATGGATAGAACAAGACTTCCGCCGCTGTACAAGGCATGAAACAGATTAAGAGCCTGCTGATTATGTCTTTGTTCAAACAAAATCCCCTGCATATTGACAGCCGCATCTATCAAGCCTACGCCAAGACCAATCGCGCCGAAACACATATATAACTGCAGTGGGCTTGATGCAAAGGCAATGGCACAAATGCAGAGAGAAATCCAAACTGTGCAGAGGAAGATAACCAAAGCTGATTCGAGTTTTTCCAGAATCTTTTTGCTCATGAGCAGGGAAATCAAAGAAAAGACTCCGAAGAAAAATAGAGCCGTTCCGATTTGTGCATTGGTTGTTTGAGTATGCACCTTGATTGAAGGCATATACGCCATAATGGCTGAATATGTACCGCCGGCAATAAAGAAAAAAGCCATGCAGCTCAGCCGATTTCTTAATTGTTCAGTCATTGAAACACCATCGAAAACGAGGAATACGTCCTCAGGCAGGCGCATTAGAACATGTAAAAAATGAATAGTCAACTTTAGAAATTTTTTTAAATTCAATATGTTGCATATAAGCCGCAAACGTTGGGGCAAGCCTCCCAGTTTGTTTCTTCCTCAACACCATATTCTTCTTGCGCCTTATTCATTTTTGTGCGCAATAAGGTTATTTTTTGCTTGAACGAAACGGATCTACTCATCTAGCGTTAACCGTTGAACAAAATTTGGGAGGAGATATTCTGCGTTAAACATTGAACATTTGCACAAAGCCCGAGGATTTACTATTGGTCTAAAACCTCAATCACAAGGAGTCGATATGGATAAAACAATCTTGGTCTGTGCCGTTTCCTCTTGTCTCATGGCTTTTGCAAATGCTGCCGAATATAAGCTCAACACTGATGTACTTGTCATCGGAGCTGGTTCCGCAGGTTTAACTGCTGCCGTGCAAAGTGCTGAAAAAGGAAAGAAAGTCATCCTGCTTGAAAAGAATCCTATGGTTGGCGGCAGTTCTCAATTCGCTGAAGGTCTTTTTGCCGTCGAATCCGAACTAAATCGTCTCAGAAGCGACACCTTGACACAGGAAGAAGCATTCAAAACCTTGATGGAAAAGCACTTCTACGTTATTGACGGACCAAAAACCAAAGATTATGTAGAAGGCTCCGGTGAAAACATCGCTTGGCTTACCGATCACGGCATCAAATTCGAAGTCGTCAGAATGACGCCTTGGGAAGAAGCTACATGGCATGTCATAAGCGACTACAAAGGTACAAATCATGGCGCCGGACTCATCAAAGGATTAAAAGACAGCGCAGACAAACTTGGCGTTGATACCAAGACAAGCACTCCCGCTACAGAACTCATTCAGAACGACAAAGGAGACGTCATTGGCGCCAAAGCTGCCAACAAGAAAGGCGATACATACATCATTCAAGCCAAGGCAGTTATCTTAGCCTCCGGTGGTTTTGGTGACGATCCTAAGAAAATCGCTGAATGGGCCCATAGAGATCCTGAAGGCTGGAAGTCTTCGGTCAACATGAACAAAACCGGCGACGGCATCCAAATGGCCTTGAATGCTGGCGCACAGATGGGGCCGGTATCCTTTGTCGGCCATTTAGGAACAGAAGGCAAAGGCATCAAGTTCTTAAGCGACCTCTACACTACTTCTTGGCAGCCCTCAGCTCTTTGGGTCAACTCAGACGGCAACCGTTTCGCCAACGAAGACGTCGCCTTCTCTTTCAGCCAAGCGGCCAATGCCATTTATGCACAGCACGGCCATTATGCCTGGAGCATCTTTGATGACTCTCAAGTCAAATACATGATGGACAAAGGCATTGATTCAGGCATTGGCGTATTAGCACCGGTTGGCAAAAAACTTCCTAACCTTCAGAAAGATATCGATGAAGCTTTGGCCGCCGACAGCGACAACTTCAAAGCCGCTGACTCCGTTGAACAATTGGCTAAAGAAATTGGCGTTCCGGAAGCAAATCTAGCCGCCGCGGTTTCCGCCTACAACAAAGGTTGTGAAGTACAGCATGATAGTCAATTCTTTAAGCTGAAGAACTACATGCGTCCGCTTAACACCAAGAAACTCTATGCCATCAAGCTCAAAGCCTACTATTTCAGCTCTTACGGCGGTCTTGTCACCAACAGAAATCATCAAGTTCTGGATAAGAATAACAAACCAATCAAAGGTCTTTATGCCACAGGATTAGAAGTTTCCAACATGGTTGGACCAACATACACAACTTGGTCTTCTGGACACGCCTTTGGATTTGCAGCCTTCTCTGGCAGACACGCTGCACTTCATGCCACAGAAAACATGAAGTAGCCTGATTAACGAATTTGATAGTCGAACTAAAAACCGCGAGGCACTGAACTTTGCGGTTTTTTGCTTAAAAATGAGAGGCTGACGTTACCTATAAGCCTTCATCTTATCGTTCCTCTCGGCTCATGCTTGCGCCCAGCGGACAAATTGTCTTTCTTTGATGGAGAATATCAGGACAATCTTTTTTAGTTCTAGATAGTTTTCTTGCTCGCCGTAGTGTCGAGCTCTCACCTGATCTATAGCTTCCTTCAGTTCTTCATCTGCGGCATGCTCGTCTCTGACTACCTTGAACTCAAAAATCCACAACCTATCACTCGCTTGAACTTCCAAATCGCTTCTGCCATGAGCATTGTGGTCCTCAATCTTTGGTTTTAAGCCGGCACCGGCAAAGTACACCTGAACATAAGCTCGCAAAGAAGCTTCGTCCTTAACCGGATAACGATGATAGTCGACTGCCAAAAATAATCGATTAAGGATATGGAAGACGGATTCCGGCGACTCTTCTTTCAGCACACGCACAATCGGCCCTGCTCCGACTTGACCTGCAACTCTACCGCGAAGAAGTTGTTCCAGGTACAGCTGAGCCATCGCGCGTTTTACTTCTTGGTTTGGATAGTCCAGGTATACCGTGTCTGTATACTTTATGGCCTTAATTGTTAGATATCCTGCCTGTGTCAGAAGACCAAGATCTGACAAGCCTTCTACGTCCGAGGATCCTTCCAAAGAGGCCAACGAAACGGTTTTTTCGCGGCCGTATTCTTCCGGATTTCGAAGAGTATGCGATTTCAAATAGCCCAACAGTACGGATGGCTTACCTCCGCTTTCGAACCAGTAGTCCAAAAAGCCGCTTTCAGGTTCAGAAAAGAATTTCAACAAGGACCAAGGGGCAAAAACTTTGCTTTTGGCAGTTCTTTCAAAACAAAATCCATCATATTGACTAGTAAGTTGCTCCAAAAGTTTTTCTTGTGAGAGGCAAAGTGCATCGGAATCCTGATCTATATAGCCTGAAAAATATGCTAGGAGCTCCTCACGGGTATAGCCAAGCAAGCTTCCGAATCGCGGACTTAACGAAATATCATCCAAGTTATTAAGCTCAGAAAAAATATTAGTTTTATTGAATTTTGTAATGCCGGTAATAAAGACAAACCTCAAAATCTGATCATTGGACTTCAAAATGGAATAAAACTCGGATAGTACGTTCCTGACAGAGGTGAAAAGTTCCGGATCGGATAAGGAGGATGTTAGAGGAGCATCGTATTCATCGATTAGCAGGACCAAAGAATTCACTGGCTGTGTCTTCATCCACGCAGACAACTGGCTGAATATTGTGGTGTTATCGGGCTTGTAAGCGAAACCAAATGGTGAAAAATTATCAATCAGACGATCTCGCAAACCATGCATAAATTTCTGTAGTCCGAATAGAGGCTTAACCTCAGAAAAATCCAGCCTGACCACATTGTAAGTTTTGTCATCTGTCCAGAGCCGCTCGATATCCAAGCCGTGAAAATCTCTTAGGCCATGCTTAAACAGAGACTCAAAAGTTGAAACTAGCAAGGACTTTCCGAATCTCCTTGGGCGAGCAAGAAAAGATTTCCGTCGTTTGGAAGCCAACGCAAAAACCATTTTGGTTTTATCTACGTAAATTTCGTCTGACATGCGTAAAGCAGCGAAATCAGAGGTTCCAAGTGGTAAGTCTTTCAGAGCGTGTCCTGTCATCTGCTATTCCAAAATTTTTCTTTTCTATATTCTACTTACAAGCCGCATTCCTCGGTTCTTTTTCTTGGACCTATCGGAGCCCAAAGCCAAAAATTCGGTTCCTCCTAAACCCTATAAACACTTGGGAACCGCAGAAAATTGCTATATAGTTATCAACAGACGGTGTTTTTTAGTCGGGGGTAGATTTGCGCCAAATCGTATTCGGACAACAGTGGATTCACTCGGAGGAGCCTCCGGAAATAAAGGAAATCTTCTTCAAATACGGCGAGAAGAGAAAAATCAAAAAAGGCCAAGAACTCCTCCATGGCGGACCGTTCGGAGAAATCGGGTACCTACTCAAAGGTTTGTGTTTTTATCGCTTTTGGGACTGGAACGATAAGGAACATGTATTTTCCTTGATTCTTCCTAAAAGATGTATGGGCGATATCGACGGCGCCTCCTGCACGGTTGCCAACGTCAGCGCTTACGTCGTTAAAGACGGTGAGGCACTATTCCTGCCTTACGAAATTTGGCACCGAGAAATCACGGCTAATACCAAAATCTTGGACATATTCACTGCTCACGTAGTCAAAAAACAAGAAAGCCAGATTGAAGCACTTCTTGCTTGTTTCACTATGGAAGTAGATATGCGGTTGATATCACTTTTCCAGGCCTTAATCAAAGCCTATTACCCAATCAAACCCGACGGTTGGAATCCTCTTCCTGTTCAGCTCAATACCGTAATGCTCAGCAAAATTATTTCCTCCAGCCGAACGTCTGTCTCTTTACAGCTAAGTGAATGGGCAAACCGAGGATTGGTGAAGAAAGACGGAAAATTCCTGCTAATTCACGGAGCGCTTTTCTCCGATGTCTTTGACTGGTGGGAAAACAGAAAAACAGAGGGAGATAATTTAGGAGGCCGGATTGTTTCCAGCCTCAATAAACAGATTTCCAACAAGAAATGATAGAGTTAGCTCACGGCTTCTTCTGCACACTTCAAGCAATCTTTCACTGCTAAAACCGCTTTATTGTTATCGGGAAGTTCAAGTAAAGGACGGCCTGCAAGATCGAATTCTTCCACTTGCTTATCGTACGGAACTGAACCGATCACGTTGATATGTTCTTTCTCTGCAAACTCCTTAAGGCTTGTCACATCGGACTGGGCTCGGTTAAAAACGACTCCTAAGTTTTTGCAAGCCGGAACCAAGCCTTCATCAACCATCTTTTTGATATGACGAACGGTCTGCAATCCTCTGAAAGAGGTATCAGTTACCAATATCAGCGTATCAATCTTCTCGATTACCTGACGGTTGATTTGCTCTAGGCCGGCTTCGCCGTCAATCAGCACCACATCGAAAGAGTGCATGATATTTTCAATAGCTCCTTTGAGCAAATCGTTAACGGAGCAGAAACATCCGATAGTGTTCATACGGCCCATGGCCAAGAAAGAAAACTTCTCTTTTTCATCTAAAGCCTGCGCAGTCAAATACTCTACACTGTCAGCCAGTTCTTCTAAATCTTTCTTAGTGCCTTTTTCCGCTTTTTCCAGAACCATTTCACGGATAGAGCCGATAGTTACTTCACTTTCTCGGCCGATAGCGTAGTTCAGACCGAGAGCCGGATCAGCGTCGACCACCAACAGTTTCCCCGGGACTTCGTCCATCAACACTTTTGTCAGCATTGCAGTGAATGCCGTCTTACCGACGCCGCCCTTCCCGCAAACTGCAATTACTCTTTGCTCACTCATTTCCTTTCTCTTTTCTCTTCAGGGTAAGAATGCGTTCGACCTTACGGACATTGGCGCAAAGCTTTTTATCCGAGCACTTTCCGCAATGTCCAAGTACATGACACTCTTTGAAATTGAATCCGCGCTTATCCCAAACTGCAGCCTTCAAGGCTTCCTGCTGCTTATTCCATTCTTCGGAGGCAACCCGTACCGTGTCAAAGATAGGTCCGGTTTCCGTTACAAACAGAATTTGGATTAATGACAGTTCAGTAAATTCCTCTTGCAGCCGGAATAAAAGTACCGAGCCTAATTGAAAGAGGTCTAGGCCGCCTTCTAAAGCTTTCTTGGAAAACCGAAGCCAGATTTTGTTTGCTGAGCCTTTAACCATTACATCCTTGATCTGAAGCTCTCTCTTCAGATTTTGAATGATGAGGTACAACAGTTCATCATTATCCTCGCACCCGACAACATTAAGCTGCATGGCCAAAGGCTGACTTCCGACCAGTTCATTGACGTCCTTTCCTACCAGATAGACCCCGCTGTCAAATTCAGACGGAGACTCAGAAAAGGTCAGGAAAGACTGTTCAGGATTCTCGCCCAAATCAACGGCAGTATTTCCTTTCAGCACAAAGTTAGATCGTGTTGAGAAAGAAGCTTCTTGTTCTTTTGTAATCGGGCAGCCGCCTTTTTTTGCTTGAGCCAGCAGCGAATCCCAAACATTCCGTCTTTCCATGCTATGCCTTCTTTAATGCTTTTTCTTTTGCAAACAATGCTGCGCCTAAAGCTCCGGCAAGCTGAGGATCGCCGTCCATATGGCCGAGCTTCATCTTCAGTCTCTTTTCCAAAGCTTTTTGAAGCGCCTTATTCTGTGCACAGCCGCCGGTTAGAACCACATCTTCCTCGATGCCGACTTTATAGGCCATGCCGTGAATTCGGCGGGCAATCGATTCATGGATGCCGGCAGCAATATCAGGCAGCGGAACGTCATTGTTAACCAAGGAGATAACTTCCGATTCCGCAGATACGCTGCACTGCTTAGAAATAGCACAAGGTTTGTCAGACTTTAAAGCCTCTGCCGCCAAATCTTCCAAACTTAAATCCAACACGCGGCCCATGACTTCAAAGAATCTGCCGGTACCGGCCGAGCACTTATCATTCATTTGGAATTCCAATACTCGGCCTGTTTCATCAACAGAAATGACTTTGCAGTCCTGACCGCCGATATCGATAATGGTGCGAGTTGTCGGCCGCAAATAGGTTGCTCCGCGGGCATGGCAGGAAATCTCAGAGATCTCTTCGTTGATATTCTCAACGGATCCTCGGCCGTAGCCGGTAGCTACCACGTAGGCATCCTTCGGGAAACCCGTTGCCGGATCGACTTCATTAATTCCGGCTTTCTGTATGGCTTCTGCTAAAGCGTGTTCCATCGTCTTTTTCGGGCCTCTGGAAGAACGCACGATGGAGCTCCCGAGAATCCTTTCAGATTCATCCATAATGACAACCTTGCCGGTTGTCGAGCCTAAGTCACAACCTATAAACAGCATTTCGCACCTTTCTTATTTCTTGATATCTTCTTTATTATTTCTTGGCATTCTTCTCGAAGCCGTTGGCACTCAAGAAGTTCGAAATATCGTTCTTAACTTTCTCGATCGGAGTAAAGCGTTCATCGAACAAGCTTGTAGTCAAAGTCAGAAGAGGAACCTTCATGTCTTTGCAAACTTTCTTCATGAACTGGTTAATACCAGCCTGATCCTTATGTCCCATGTGTCCGGAGAACAACACGGCATCAATGTTGTAGTCCTGGATAGCCTGAGTCAAATCGTCAACAACAACGTCAACCCAGCCTCTTCCCTGACGAATCATCGGAACTTCAGCGACATTTCTGCGGGCCAAACCGAAGAGCATAGATTCTTCCGTAGAAGTATCGACCGGAGTATACGGACTCAAACCTTGGAAGGAGTTAACCACAACGGCATTCCATTCTTCGGCAAGCCAATTTCCGAGTTTTTCGCCCCAGAGCGGATTCAAGTCAGGCCAGAACAATCTGATTTTTTCGTTCATGACCGGGCCCACGCCTTTTTCGACGTTAGCCTTAGCAACATCGCGAACGGCTGCCATCAAACCGGTAGCTCTCGGATCGCCTGCCGGCAAATGCTGAGTTAACGCCCAGAAAACGTCGCCGATTACAAAGGACGGCATCGGAGCCGGAGATGCCTTCATGTATTCGTTGACTTCTTTCCAAATTTCATACTGTTTATTGGTTTCTTCAACCACTGCTTTGACTTTTTCGAAGTCATACTTAGCGCCGGTATTCTTCTCGATGAAGCCAATCATTTCTTTGAGCTGCTTGGCTACATATTCGAAGTCTTTATCTGTATGACCATAGCTTGGGTCGATGGTATAGACAGGAACGCCTTTCAAGAATTCAGAGCGGGCAAATGCCTGGTGAAGCATCAGTTGTCCGTCGCACGGTTCAGCCATAGCAACGAAGCAATCGGGACGCGGATGGAGTCTGTTTTCCATGGAATAGACGGCATATCGAACCAAAGAGCACATCTTGTCGTCCAAATTGAACTTGTCGCATTCTTTAGCGTCGGCATAATCAGTCAAGCCAAGATGGAACATCAAATCGAATACGGGGTTGTAATAAACCACACCCATACCCGCGAGGATTTCCTGGCAGTTGCCGTACCAAGTGCACATCAAAGGCTTCTTGTTTTCGAAAGCGTCAATCATTTTTTCGTTGTGATCTTTCATTAACTGAACCACAGCGATCTGAACCGGATTTCTTTGTTCTTTCCGGAAGAGACTCGAAGAACTTCAACACACCTTCTAATCTGTCTCTGTATTCTTTGGTTCTTTCGACACCGGTTAATTGGGATAAATCAGCCATTATTCTTCTCCTGGATTAGAGGTTCTTTTGAGATTTCAGACTTTCAACAAAGGCCTGAACACGAGTTCTAATCTGTCCTTGGGAATCCGGGACATAATCGACTTCTAATTCAAGACCCGGGATACCTTTTTCTGCCAAATATCCGCGCATGAGGTACTGCTCAAAAGCCCACATATCGCACATGTAAATGCGTGAGGAAATAACCCCGTCAACTTTATAATCTTCAACTAGCTTGCCAAGCTGGTCAAGTCTTTCGTCTTGGGTGTGCATTTGACGGGTAGCGGCCGGCATTTCATCAAAGTAATAATCGATGATGGCGTCCAACGGAGCCTTTTCTTCATCAATCAGGACTGCGGAAGAACGGCTGCCGAAACCGAGGTTATCTACGACAATTTGTCCGCCTTGGTTTTCCAAGAGTTCAAAAAATTCCTGACTGTCAGCATGACCGCCTGTATAGAGGAGGCGAATAGCAGGTTTGTACTGCGGTCCTTGTGCTTTAAGTTCGGCAATAAGCTCCTTAAGCAATTCGTTGTAGTCTTCCAAAGGCATGGAGATGCCGGCCATCATCACGGCAATTAATTCAGAGCCTTTGAGGTAGACTTCATCGCCTTTTTGCATTTCATAAAGTTCGGCCTGAAGGCGGCGTGTTTCATTATGAAGCTTGATGGCTTTTCTGAGGTCCTCGTCAGTGATCTTGACGCCGAACTTTTCTTCGGTAGCTTTGATGTATTTTTCGATTTCTTCTCTATAGAAGGCCTTAGCGAGATCTCCGCGCTTCTTAGGAATATAGATAAAGTGATAAACAGGATTTCCGGGGACGGTCAGCCAGTTATCATAAATACGGCGAGCATGGTCGCAGCTGTTATAAAAGACTGCTCCGTCAAGGAAGTCGAGTTGGTCATCCAAGATTTGGTTGTAAGTATGACGAACATAATTACAAGCTAAATTGCGGAAGAATGCATCAGCGTATTCCGTTCCGTCGGAACCTGTTCCGCGAATGAAATACGGAACTGCACCGGCAGCCGTAATAATTTCAAGCGGAGTTTCCTGATATAAAAAACCGACGACTTTCTTGCCGTTTCCTTTTGCTTTCTGAAGAATAGGATTATTTAAGGCCGTGGCAGCTTCCATCAATGGCTTTAGAGCTTTAGGTCTGTCTACATTTTGCATTGACGCTCTCCTTGAGATGAGGCTAATTAGATTTGTAAGCTTTTAACAAGCTACTATCCAATATAAAGCACACGTCTGAAAAACTCTGTTAACTGACTAACACTACTTTTTTATCCGCAGGAAAACCCCCGTTTGCCGTGAATAAACTCCTGCTGGGCTAAGGTCGGCAGCTTATCCTTTAAGCACCAGAGTGCGCCCAACATGCGCGCCTCATGGATTACAGCTTTTTCGAACTGTACTTTCGAGGTAATCCAAAAGTCATCGAAACCGTTATCAACGGCATTCTCAAGCAACTCGATATTCCACAAGTAAATATCAAAGCGGTTATCACGCAGGAACGGGTTCTTACAGTCGAAAAACGAAATGCATGTCTTAATGCTGTCGCTTCAGATGCAAAAGCCAAGTTAATTAATTTTGAAGTGCAAAGGCCAGACAGAGTTCTCTTTCAAGGGAGCTCGGCATTAAAGTTCTTTGCTAGGTACAACTAATCTCACAAGCGGAGAAGATTTTGACAAACTTCCGGATACCCATGTTATCTTTATTCTAGAGTATGACTTGAAAAATCAAGGACTTCCTGCCTACCAAGTTAAAAGGACCTTTTTGGAGGACAATTCGGATTTTGATGACGGAACTAGATTCATTTTTGTTAACGGAACTTACCGTGGTAGTGATCCTATCGGAGAGCTGATGAACGATTTCAATGCGGAAGGAGCTGAGCCTTGAAAAGGCCATTGAAATTGCAAAAAATATGCTTAGATTCGAGGATCCTTTAGAAAAAATTGTACTTATAACTGGCTTGACCTTACAGCAAGTGCAAAATATCCAACATTCTCTTCAAAGCCCGATGTGATTAAAACGGAAAAGCTATGAAGAAGTCTTTGCAAAAAGTGCAAGAAGCCAAGAAATAGCTGCAAAATCAATCAAGGTCGCAAACAATCTTTTCAGGATATGGGATTTTTCTTTGGAAAGAGATTGTCAGCTTCGCAGGATTAACATTGGATCAGGTCTAATCTTCTCAAAAATCGCTTGTTGCCTTGGAATAACATATTCCTCTCTCAAAGACTGCTATTTCTCAACTTTTTTCTGCAAAGCTTCCTTAATTTTCTATCTATGAGAGAGTCCTTACAGTGAAAGTAGGCGGAATATTGAGAGAAGTGGATGATCTGGTGCCGTTACTTATTTTCTAAATGAACGCAACTTTTGCCTCAAGAAAAACCTTCCTAGAAATCTCATAACTTCTGAGTAGCGTTAACTATTTAACGGTTTTTGTCTCCAAGCTGAGGAACAATGAATTATCTGTTTTCCATCTAACACAGTCGAAAAATAAGAAAGTGGAAAATAAGAACTATGACTACTCAAACCAAGGAGTTAAAAATGAAATTAAAGACTCTTGCATTACTTTGTTCCTCCGCAATTTGCTCTGCAGCATTTGCCGGAAATGTTGAAATCTATGGTGCAGTTGACGAATATGTAGCCGTCAACGCTACAGGCGGCGAATGGAAAACAGCTATTAAGAGCGGCGGACTTTCTGCTTCTCACTGGGGTCTTAAAGGAACCGAGGATCTTGGCAACGGCGTAGAAGTTTTCTTCAATTTAGACAACGCATTCTTAGCCGATAACGGCAGCGCTACATTCGGAAATGACGGAAAAGCCTTCAGCCGTGAAGCTAACGTCGGTGTCCGCGGCAAATACGGTCAATTATCCTTCGGCCGTCAATACACTCCGCACTTCTTAGTATTTGCTATGTTTGATCCGACAGAATTGAGTCTCGGATCCTCAGACTCTCCATATTTCTTCCCGGGTTCAGCAGCTGTTACAGGTCAAGACGGCAGTTTAGTACGTGCCGACAACTCCTTGATGTATGTTCTTCCGACACCATTCGGGCTTACTAATTTCTTCTATGTCGCTTTGGGTGAACATACGAATGCTGCCGGAACGCAAGACTCCAACAGCAAAGGCAATATCTACAACTACGCTGCTAAGTTTGATCATGGGAACTTCTCCATCATGGGCAGCTACTTATTCCGTAAGTTCAGTCCAAGCGGACAGCCTGAAAGTTGGAACAACCAATATCTAAACTTTGCTGCCAGCTACGACTTCGGATTTACTAAGCCGGTTATTCAATTCACCAAGAAATTCAGCAGCGATGAGAAAAAATCTGACGATTTCTGGATGGCTCAGTTAGGCACGGCAACTCCATTGTGGGGCGGCAAATGGATGGTTTCCGGTTCCTATTTAAAGAATCAAACGCAGGACAAGGCGGATGCCTGGTCACTAGGAACTAAATATGCCTATCCCTTGTCTAAACGCACTCGTCTTTACGGTGGTGTAGAAGCTGTATTCAATGACGATAATGCTGGATACGCAATTGAAGCGGGTCCAGACAGCTCCTTGCATTTCAACTTCTCCGGAGAAACTGCTTACGGCATTCCAAAGAACTTGCTCGGCAAGAACTCTGTTGAATTCTTCGTCGGTATTAACCACCAGTTCTAATTTTCTTAAAATTTAGGCTCAAAACGCCCGTCTAGCGGGCGTTTTGCTTTAATTGCTTCTGACTCGCTTATACCATCTGAATGGTCTTGTACTCAATACCAAGCTGCGGAAGGAGCTTACCAATAATATCTGCCACACTCATTTTCAAACTGCAATCATTGATGCACGGATGACAGTCAATGTACTCGGCTTTAAGTACATCTTCGTCAAAGATTAACTGAACGTCTTTTTCTTCATTAAAAAGAAGTCCCAGCAATGAAACAGCGCCAGCAAAAGTATTCAATTTGTTCCTTAAGTCTTCTGCACTGGCAAACGACAAATGACCGCAGCCAATTTGTTTTGCAACAGCTTTGGAATCAAAGCGTTTGTTGCTCTCCAAGACAATCAAAAAGAATTTTTTCTTATTCTTTACCAGAAGAGATTTGCAGCATAAAGAGGACAGTCCCGCGGCTATCTTTCTTCCCTCTTCCACCGTCAAAATTGGCGAATGGTCATGGATCTGACAGGGCATTTTTAACTCTTCTAGTCGTGTCAAAACTTCTTTCTTAGGATCGGAGGTCATTCTTCTAGCTTACCGGGATCATTAGTTTGAAATAGGCCTCTTTCTTATTAGAGGAGAGCACCTCCAAAACATTAAAACACAGAATGTTGCCGTCAACGGAAAAACCTGAATCACCAATTTCTCTGATGACCGTGCAGGCCGCTTTGCGCCTAGCTTCAAAGTCTCCTCTGCCGTACCAGACAGCAAATTGACCTTTCTTTATTTTTATTTTGGTACTTAAGTCAACCGTGTCTTTTAAGAAAAGCAACCCCAAGATTACAAGGCGTTCTTCTTTAGCGGCATTTGAATCGAAAAGGATTCCGAATACAGGAGTCGGGACCGGAAAGGTCAAAGTTTTTTCTAGGACTGTACTGTAGTCGCCGTCCGAGGAGATTTCCTGCGGTTCTGTTTTCACAAGCAGGAAGCTTTGTTTTGAGTTTTTCTGAACCATTAAAGAGTCAAGAGGAGCTTCCACCGTTTCTACTGCCAACTCACCCAGTTCTTTCAGAAAAACTCTTTCTATTTCTAACTTAGAAATTTGATCTTCTATCTTCTCTGAGGCTTGTATTAAAGAACATCCATTCTTTTTATTGGTTCCGGTCTGACAAAGGACCTCAATTTCTTTTAATGAGGCTCCGGAGTCTTTTAAAAAAGAAAGGAAATGAAAGTCCATTAACTTGGAGTAGGAATAATTTCGATAACCGTTCTTTAAAACCTGATCTGGCTTGAGTAAACCAAGCTTATCGTAATGGAACAGAGTTTCTTTTGTTGTGCTGCAAAGCTTTGCAAACTCTTGAGTCTTAAACATGATTCTGCCAAAGAATAGTGTTGGTTCAGAGTTTAACCAACTTCGAACTGAATTAGAAAACTAAATGTTAGTAAAACAGCATAGTTCAATAGCACAGTAGAAGAATCATACGGCGTTTTTAATGCAGAGCGGTTCTTATCTGCATCTGATCCTCGGATCAAACATTTTTTCGTATTTTTACGCTCGAGAACTACCGCAGGCTGTTCTCTGGAACCCGGAACAATGTCAAGCGAAAAAGCAAGTACTTCTCCTAATCTTGCGAAACAAGATTCAAATTTTCTATTTTTTGAAATTCTGTATAAAACTGGTTGAAATTCGGATCTAATCAATTTAACTCAATATATGGAAGTGGCCAATCTACCAATCTTTCCAAGCTGTTTAAAAGGTCGCTATTGACTTTCTTTGCCTACCATGAAATTCAAGATCAGTCCGCTTGTGCCTCATAAAGCCTAATGCTTGTAAAACAATCAGCCTGCGCAGACCGTGGAACGAGCCTATCGGCTTTCTCATGCTAAGTTGTAGTTGATTGTGCTCGAATTTTCTTGTTATCTCTAATGTCCTTTAAACAGCTTGCTTTGGCAAAGAGCACTTGGCAATTGCAGCAAGTTTGGGATTGAATGATTTACCGCTGATCAGCATTGCCCTGATAATCCTCAGAAGCTTTGCTGCTACAACACACGTAAGCTTGCCCCAGAGCATTTTTTCCTCTGCTCCTTTAAGATCAGCTCTGGCTTTTAAATTTCCTTTATTAGCCATGAGGATTACGGATCCGGGTGCTTGAATCATAAGGCTCCTCATGGTCTTATCTCCTCCCTTTCTTTTCGTTGTGACCCGTGGATATGCTTCTCGACACAAGTCCAAAGTAAGCCGGAAAGTCTTTTGGATGCTTGGAGCTGGAAATATCGCCGATGGTCGCTCTGAGCCTACAAGCACATATCAGACCAATTCCGGGGACCGTTTGTACCACTTTGCAACCTTGCTTACCCGTTCTAACGTCTTGTCAATCCCTGTCAGGGCCTTTTGCACCTCTTGCGTATGCTTAACCATGTTTAGGAGCTCTTTCCTTAGTTTTTCTGGATTCTCGATCATTTCGTTTAAGAGTGAGTTGCCACTGATTCCCTTGGAGATGTTCAAGCCCAGCTTTGATAGATTCCTTTGAGCGATACCATGGTCTATCTATACTGCTTGACACACTGTTCTCGCAGGGTAGTTAGACTTGCAAATTCCAACTGTTGACGATCCTTAAGCTTGATGAGCCAGATTTGTTGTTCTCTTGCCAAAAATGCCAGAGCTTGTGCATCGTTGAGGCCCGTTTTCTGATTGGAAGAATGTTGTTGCAGGCATCTCTTGGGCACATTTCTCCAGATCATGGTATCCGAGTCGAACAATGCTAATGACTTCCCTATCGATTGTTATCGGAGCTGCGCTGACACAATTTTTTTGCCAAAATAACTTTGTATTCCTGGTTGGTATCAATCGTATTCGAGAGTATTCTTTTGGTTTACATGGGACCTCCAAATTTGGAAATTTTTTACAAACATTTTTATTTTGCTCTCATTCTCCAATGAGAAGTAGGAGGGTTCCATGTCATTAGGTCCGCGGAATTCCGGAGTCCTTCGTTAAAAATCTCTTAGGAAGCTCTCCTTTGCTCAAGAATAAAACTAAGGTTTATCCTGAGAAGTCTGCTTCTATCACTACTTCTAAATATTACCTTCTTATTTTCTTCTTTCCTTCCTAGGCAATAAAGCGCATACTTACAAGTGCAGAACTTTACGCACGTCTTTTGTGCATAACTCCGTCATCAAAATTCATCTTTAGGCAAAGGAGAGTCGAAATGAAAATAATCTGCCACATGATCATGTCTGCCGATGGTCGTCTTATCTCTAAATACTGGTCTCCCCTCTACAACAATTCCTCTGATGTTTCCGAAGTCTATGAAGCTGTAGCTTCTAAAATGCCGTCAGACGGCTGGATCGTCGGCCGTGTCACAATGGCCGAATACGGTGAAGGCATCGTTGAAGAAAAACCGGTAATGGAAGGCCCGAAAACAATGCACACCACAACGTTTGTCGGTAAGAGAGAAGGACGTCCTTTAGCAGTTGTGTTCGATCCTCAAGGAAAACTTCATTACAAGGCATCCAATCTTCCTACCGGTGAACATATCGTTGCCGTTCTCGGAAGCCACGTCACACGCGCATATCAAAAAGAACTGGAAGACGTCGGCGTTTCTTACATTATGAGAACTCCGGGCAGCAAACTCGAAGAAACAAAGAGCGCTCTCAAGCATTTAGAAGAAGATTTCGGTGCAAAGAATATGCTTCTTGAAGGCGGAGCTATTATCAACGGAAATCTCTTGAAGATGGGCTTGGTTGATGAACTCAGCTTAATCATCTACCCCGGCATCGACGGCAAGTCAGACCATCCGTCCATTATCGAATGCCAGTGCGGAGAAGAATCTCCAATGGAAGCAAGCAAACTTGAACTCAAGAGCTGTGAAACTGTAGGTTCCGGCTTTGTTTGGATCAGATACGCTATCCATCATTAATCTGTCATAACAGACGAACTGAAGCGGCACGAAACTGCCGCTTTTGTTCTTTCTGAAGGTTGCTACAATGCACACTTCTTACAATACGAGGTGGTCGAATGTCCGGAAAAGAATTTTATGCATGGCTGATGAAGTCCGAGCCGTCGGAAGTATCCGTAGATGACGTTCTCGGAATGCCAGAACAAACTGTCGGCTGGTTCGGCGTAAGAAACTATCAGGCCAGAAATTTCATGCGCGATAAATGCTCTACAGGAGATCCGGTCCTTTTCTATCACTCTTCATGCAAAGAACCCGGCATTGTAGGAATTGGACAAATTGCCTCTGATCCTTATCCTGATCCGACTCAATTTGAAATTAATTCCGTTTACTTCGATCCTAGGAGTTCAGAAGTTAAGCCAAGATGGGTTCAGGTCGATGTAAAAGTCCTCTATAAGGTAGAAAGAATCAGCCTCCAGGACTTAAGAGAGATTCCGGAGTGCGAAGGAATGCAGGTACTAAAGAAGGGAAACAGACTTTCCATCACGCCTGTCACCGAAGAACAATGGGATGCTCTGAAACCGCATCTTCATCGACTCACGGATTAACTTTTTAAGTACGCCAAAGCCCGCATTCTCGGGCTTTGACATTACTAAGCGGTTTTACAGCTTAGAAGGTGTGGTTGATACCAAAAGTGAGTGTCCAAGAATTGAAGTCAGAGGATTCTTTCAGCATCTTGTTGGCTTGACCGTAACCGGCGTAGGAATAAACCATTGTGCGCTTGCTGAACGGATATTCGTAAGCTGTGCCGACAGACCAAATGTTGTACTTCTCGTTAGTTGCTTTATATTTTCCAAAAGCATAGTTGCCTTGAAGCTTCCATTCACCGCCCCAAATCTGATAACCGATGGAAGCTGTAAAGGCGTTTTGGGTTACTCCTTTTCTGGATTCAAGGCCCATGCCACCGTCAACTACAGGGTCAGGAAGACTGATCCAGGCCGGAAGGTATTGGCTATGCAGAGCAAACTGATATCCGGCATGGACTGTCAAGTTGCCGAAACCCTGGCTTCCGCCAATCGTAAACAACTGAGTTGACTGAGCATCCATGCCCTTGTTATCAAGCATTTCCCACATGGCGCTGAAACCGGTGTCGTTCTTGCTGTAGTCAAGACCTAAACCATAGTAGTGAGAGTTCTTAGCCCACTTCTGATCATCGCTCCCAGTACCGTTGGAATACATTGCTGTTACGGTAGCGCCGCCGAATTCCGGAGAGCGGTAGACAACCAAGTTGTCGTAACGATCAGTTGTGATGAAAGCGCCGGCTACGCAGCCGTCTGTGTAGTAGGAAGTCCAAAGTGCAGAACCTCTCAAAATAGTGTAGGTACCGTTATCTGAAGACAGACCGCCGGCACGACCGAATGCCAACTGGCCCCAATCGCTTGTTACCTGAAGTAAAGATTCACGGTTGAATGCTTTACCTTCGGAACCTTCTGCCCCAGTACTCAATTGGAAACCTTGTTCAAGAATAAAGCCTACGGAATAGCCGTTGCCTAAGTCTTCGGTACCCTTAAAGCCGAAACGGTTTCCGCCGTAGATACCGTCGTCCATCATGACTTTGGCGCTCTGATTCTTGTGCTTTGTCACTGTAACCGCTGTATCTAAAACCCCATAAAGAGTTACGTTGGATTCAGCGTAGGCGCAAACAGCGATTGCTGAGCCGACGGCTGCACACAATACTTTCTTCAACATGTGAATTCACTCCATCGAAATTAAAAGTTAGTTAGTAAGGAAAGAATGAAGAAATTATCCGATACAGACACAAAAGAAAACAAAGTTCAAGGAAGAAAATTTATGGATGGTTCTACCTAAGACTAGAAGACGTCCCGTTTTTGAAGAGTCCGGACAGTACAATCTTTGTGCTTCTAGTTCACTTCAATCCGAGTAAGAGTCTGACTAATCCCAAAAAAGGTAATACTATTTTTAAAAGTTATTACGAATGATCCTTTTTAGCCCTTATATGTAATATATTTTAAAAATTCGTATTACTGAATGTTTGCCCCAGTCTTTACTTCCTCTGTTTGAGGCCTCAAACATTTTTAGTCAACACGAATATTCCAAATACACAGACAATGCTTTTCCAATCCTAAAGAGGAAACTATGCGGAAAAAATTTCTCTTGGCCTTCTCTCTCTCATTTTTTGTCAGCTTGAACTGGGCCGCAGCAGCTGGTTTTGATATAACCGATATCGAAGGACGACAGATCCATTTCGACAAACAACCTAAAACTTTCATTGTTGCTAACTACATCGCAAATTTTTTGATGGTGGGCGGTAAAGACAACCTAAGCAAAGTTACCGCACTAACTAAAGACGGATGGGAAGATACGCGTTATGGCGAATATCAAGTCTTTACGCGTTCCTTTCCTATCTTAAAAGAGCTTCCCAGCATCGGCGGATATCATGACGATATCCTGAACGCAGAAAGAATTCTTAGCTTACATCCCGATGTACTTCTCATCGGTCGGACCCAATACACCGAAAACAACCAGCGTATAAAGACCTTCGAGAAAGCCGGCATCAAAGTTGTTGTTTTGGATTACCACGCCATGACAACGGAAAATCACACTAAGAGCACGGAGATTCTTGGCAAACTCCTCGGCCGAGAAGAGATTGCTCAAGCACAGAACAAAACCTATAAAGAAGCTCTAGACCACGTCTTCAATATTATCGACAAGCTCCCGCCGGAACAAAAAGGCGCAAAAACTTACATGGAAACTGCCAGCAAAGGTGTAGCTCGCTACGGAAACTCTTACAACAAAGATGTTCTCTGGGGAAGCATCTTAAAAAATCTCCAAGCAGCCAACCTTGCAGAGAACTCTCCGCAGCCATATTTGCCTTTGGACAAAGAGTTTGTGATTTCTCAAAACCCGAAATTCATCTTCCTCGGCGGAAGCATTTGGCGCAATAAGTCTGAAGGAGACCAAATGCGTATGGGATTTACCGTTCCCGAAGAGCAAGCTCAAGAAAGACTTGAGAAATTTACTCACAGGCCCGGCTGGGACAAGCTCGATGCAGTCAAGAACAACCGCGTCTATGCCGTAGACCACGGAAGCTTAAGGAACATGGCTGATTACACGTTTACTCAGTACATTGCCAAACAGCTTTATCCGGAAGCCTTCAAAGATATCGATCCGGTCAAGAATCTTCATGACTACTATGCTGCTTATCTTCCTGAATTGAAGTATGACGGCACTTTCATGATTCACTTGTCTAAGACAAAATAGACCGTAAATGGCACTTGAATCGCATAGCAAGCTAATTGAAGAATATAAGCAGAGAGTACGAAAACGTTTTATGCTCTCTGCCTTTCTGCTCGCTCTGCTCGCAGTCTTAGTAATTTTCGATATTCAAGTTGGCTCTTCCAATATTGATTTAAACGAGTTATTAAAAGCGCTAGCCGAGGGGCCCAACGGCGACTCTTCAACAGCTTTCATCGTTTGGGAAATTCGTCTCCCAATGACTTTTACTTGTCTGTTTGTCGGCGCCTCATTGAGTTTGGCCGGTCTTCTGATTCAGACCATTACTCATAATCCGCTTGCCAGTCCGTATACGCTTGGCGTTACTGCAGGTGCCAGTTTCGGAGCTGCAATTGCCATCACCATGGGCTTTGCCGTTTTAGGACAGACTTGGATTGGAGTATCTCTATCGGCTCTTCTCATCGCGTTATTCGTTTCGGGATTCATTTTTTACTTAGGAAGCAGGAAATCACTTTCAGCCACAACGCTGATTCTTGTCGGCGTCATCATGAATTTCTTTTTTCAGGCTCTTCAACAGTACCTTCAGTACTGTGCTTCTCCGGAAGTCGCTCAAATCATTTCCGGATGGACATTCGGCAACCTGCAGCGAGCATCTTGGATCAGCACGGCTGTCTCTTCCGTGACGTGGCTCTGCGCTCTATTTATCGCTTTCGGTTTAGCTTGGAAATTAACTGCACTAAGCGATGGTACGGAACGAGCTAAAGGACTTGGAATCAATACTGATCGTTTGAGAATCTTTGTCTTTACCATCAGTTCAGTCTTAGTATCATCGGCTGTCGCTTTTATCGGGACCGTTGCATTCGTAGGACTGATTTCTCCGCACTGTGCCCGATTGATCCTCGGCGATGACCAAAGGTTTCTGATTCTGAATGCCTCCGTGATTGGAAGCTCTTTAATGCTGGCGGCTTCAATTATTTCGAAACTTATGTCTGAAGGGGCAACTTTACCGGTCGGCATTGTTACTTCCGTTATCGGCGTGCCGTTCCTTTTCTTCCTTTTGATGAGGACTCAGAGATAAAAATGCTTAGTCTGACTATCGAAAATCTCTCTTTTTCCGTTCGTGGCCGAGATATCCTTAAAGACATCAACGTTTCCTACATGGAAAATCAAATGTCGGCAATCCTCGGCAGGAACGGTGCCGGGAAAACCACCTTTATCAAATGCATCGCGGGAATGCAGCCTCATGGAGGAAAGGTCACGCTTCGAAACGGCAAGCAGAAGTTGGATCGAACTTCAATCGCCTATCTTCCCCAGTTGGAGAAAGTGACATCGTCTCTGACTGCTTTTGAAATCGTTCTTTTAGGATTAACCAAGAATCTTACGTGGAACGTTTCCGACGAGCAGTTGGAAAAAGTCTCAAAGATTATTCATGAGCTCAAGCTGGACAACTTGTCCGATCAACCTGTCCGCAGCTTAAGCGGCGGACAAAAGCAGCTGGTCTTTCTTGCACAAGCTTTTGTATCGGAGCCCAAACTTCTCCTTCTTGACGAACCAACGAGTGCTCTAGACATCCGACATCAGCTCGTTGTGATGGAAACCGTTGCCGAGTATTGCCAAAGCAAAAACGCCATCGCTTTGTATGTAGTACATGACCTAATGCTTGCCTCAAGATTCAGCGACTCCGTCCTGTTCTTGAATAACGGGACGATGCATGCATTCGACCATCCGGAAAGCGTTCTGAATTCGCAGACCATTGATCCAATCTACAACATTGAAAGTTTGATCGAAAAGAACAGCCGCGGCCTAATGACTTTAACACCGTTAAAACCTTTGTAAAAAATGAAATATCTGGAACAAATTCGACAATACTGGGATAGCCGATCAGAAGGCTATCGTCTTCAAATTGAAAAAGAACTCGACGGGCATCACGAAGAAACTTATCTTCGTTATTTTTCACAAATTCCTCAAGGCTCTTCTGTTCTGGATATCGGCTGCGGGCCGGGATATTTCTCTCTGCTTCTCTCGTCGCTCGGAATGAAAGTGACGGCAGCGGACTATTCCGAAAAGATGCTGGAACAGGCAAAAAATCTGCTTAACGGCACCACTTCTAAAAATGTCGAATTTGTCCAGGCAGCTGCCCAATGCTTACCTTTTGAAGACAATTCTTTTGATGCGGTTGTCAGCAGGAACTTAGTGTGGAATTTAGAAAGTCCTGAGGCGGCATATGCGGAATGGCTCCGGATATTGAAACCTCGAGGAAAACTTTTTGTTTTTGACGGAACCATTACTGCTATCTTTACAACCAAGACTTCGCTTCCGTTCAAGAGCAAGTGGAAAAAGAAAGCAATCACATTTTGCTGGATGTCGATCCAAAAACCATCGATCACATTGCAGAAGAGCTCCCATTAAGCCGCCATATGCGCCCGATGGAAGACAAAGAAATACTCACAGCGCTTGGAGCTAAGAACATTCATTCCGAAATTCTGGTATGGGAAGAAACTGCAGAACGAAAGAAATTGCCTTCAAAATTTTTCGTTTCAGCAACTAAATAATTGCAGTGGGGCTGTCTTAGAAATACAATCTTTCCTTGTGAACCCACACCTTGGAAAAATTGAATGGAGAGACTTTCTATTACCGTTGATAAACCGATTGCTGATGCCTTCCAGAAACTTATTGAAAAAAGAGGCTACAAAAATCGCTCAGAGGCCTTTCGCGATCTCCTAAGAAATGAATTAGCAAAAGAGTCTCTGCTCAATCCTGAACAGGAATGTGTGGCAGTGGTGAGTTATGCCTTTGATCATGAAAAGGCTCTTCTCTCCAAACGCAATGTAGAGCATCAGCATTCTCATTTGGATATGGTCATTAGTTCAATGCATGTACACGCAACGCATGAAACGTGCGTTGAAGCCGTTATTGCCAAAGGCCCTTATGAAAAACTCAGACAATTCTGCGAGAACACTATTGCGGAAAAAGGCGTTGGAAACGGCAAGATAAATTATTTGCCGATCCATTCGGAAAATTAATTAAGCCGCAAGAGGTACATGTCTTTGCTGCTTTCCAGGCCGCCAGTTAAATTTGAAAACAATAGAAGAAGCAAAAGTTGCTTTGTCAATGAAAAATTTGGAGATTGTTTAGAGGCTTAGTGGGGTACGAGATGGGACTCGAACCCACGACGACAGGAATCACAATCCTGGACTCTACCAACTGAGCTACTCGTACCACTAAAATCCTGACTGGCCTGCCCGACAGGATTCGAACCTGTGACCACCGGCTTAGAAGGCCGATGCTCTATCCAGCTGAGCTACGGGCAGTTAGTGCTGGTCGGGGTGGAGAGATTCGAACTCCCGACATCTTGCTCCCAAAGCAAGCGCGCTACCAGACTACGCTACACCCCGTCAAGGAGACAGAACTATACAACACATTTATCGGTTTGCCAAGTCCATCTCCAAAAAATTTTTTATTTATTACAAATTCACACAATCTTCTCGACGCGATCCTTCGGCAAAATAATCTGGAAGTCAGTGCCCTTTCCTAGCTCAGAAAGAATTTTCAATCTTGCCTGATGACGGAAAAGGACGTGCTTCACAATCGCCAAACCAAGACCGGTACCTCCTGTCTCACGGCTGCGCGATTTATCGACTCGATAAAATCTTTCAGTAACACGGGGAATAGCCTCCGCTGCGATGCCGATTCCATTGTCCTTAACGGAGATCACTAAACCTTCGTCATTAAAAAACGATGAGACAACAATGGTGCCCCCCTGAGGCGTGTACCGAACGGCGTTACTGACCAGGTTGGTAACAGCACTCTTCATTTCAATAATATCACCGAGGATATTCACCTTTTCAATATGATCTACCACAATAGAGTGGTGTCCCTGAGAAATGAAACGGCCGTCAACGGCGGCATCCGTAAGAAGAACGGTCAAATCAATTGGTTCTTTAGCAGCCGGAGCTGAATCTCTTTCTAAACGGGACAGAGTCAGCAAATCGTTAACCAATGCACCCATTCTCTCAACTTGTTCATACATCAAATCCAGATGCTTGAGCTGTTGAGAATTTAAGGGCCAGTCCTCTGCCAACTCCAGAAAACCTTTAATCACGGTGAGAGGAGTACGAAGTTCGTGAGAGACGTTAGCCACAAAGTCTCTTCGAAAGTCTTCCGAACGCTTTTGTTCCGTAACATCTCGGGTTACCAAAATTCTGTACTTGCTTCCGGCGGAAATTACCCTGATTTCGATAATACGCCCTTCCAGCGTAATTGTTTGAAGAGTTTCGTCCCCGCTTGTTACCTTATTCAGAAACTCTCCATTGGGATAACAGGTGTGAATTTTCTTACCGATGTCGGTCACCGCATCCAACTGAAGGTCCCTTTCTGCCATAGGATTAAGCCACTGAATCTCCCAATTCTGAGACATCAAAACCACCCCATCTGGAAGAGCACGGAGAGTCTGTTTGAATCTCACTTCCTTTTCTTCGGCTTTTTCAACCTTTTTGAGAATCTTCTTCTCTTCCTTTCCTTCTTTGCCGTCCCGCACCTTCATGCCAATCCTCATGCATCTTGAGTTTGCTTTGCGGCTCTATAGCCGAGACCTCTGACCGTTTCGATAAAATCCGCCATAGAAGTGGCAGCTAGCTGCTTACGCAAACGAAGCATATGAACATCCACAGTTCTTTCATCAATATCTGCGGCATAGCCCCACACATTGTCGATAATCTGCTGGCGTGAATACACACGCCCCGGATGCTTAGCAAACAGAGAAAGAATCTTGAATTCAACCACGCTCAAGTTCACTCTCTTATTTCCGATAGTGACCTCGAAGTCTTCAGGATTAATGACAAGATCTCCGCATTGAAGCGTCTCTTTCTTAGTTTCTTCCTCTCCATGACGGCGGATAACCGCTTTAATCCGGGCCACTAACTCTTTCGGAGAAAATGGTTTTACTACATAGTCATCGGCCCCCTTATCCAACCCGACAACCTTGTCGTCTTCTAAACTGCGGGCGGTCACCATAATCACCGGAATTCTTCTGTAGAACTCGCCTTTGCGGATTTCTTTGAGCCATTCCAATCCGGAGCAGTCGGGAAGCATCCAGTCTAAAAGAATGATGTCCGGGATTTTGGCCTCAAGCATCTTTCTTGCTTCGGCCACATTAGATGCGCGGCGAACCTCCATCCCGCTGCTTTCACAGGTATAAGCGATAAGCTCCTGAATCGCCGGTTCGTCTTCAACGATTAACACAGATGTTTCCATATCCGGTCCTTTCACATTATCGGGTAGGAATAATTACAGCCACTTCTTCGGCTAACTTTTTAGCTTCGTCTCGATCAGAAGACTCTACCATTACGCGGATTAAGGGCTCTGTTCCTGAAGCTCGGACTAGGATTCTTCCTCTTCCTTTCAAGAATTCAGAGACTTCGGCCATACGTTTTTGGAGTACCTCGTCCTGATCCCACTTATATCCTTCAGCAAATCTTCTGTTAATCAAAATCTGAGGAGAAAGATGAACTTCGGAAAGCAATTCGGCCAAAGACTTATGAGTCCGCTTCATTACCGCAAGAACTTGAAGGCTGGAGACGATACCGTCACCTGTCGTCTGTTTGTCTAAAACGATGATATGGCCGGAACCTTCTCCGCCGAGAAGCAAGCCTTTTTCTTTCATCAGCTGAAGAACATAACGATCTCCGACTTTGGCACGGAAGAAATTCAGTCCTAATTCACCGAATTTCTTTTCAATGGCATAGTTCGTCATCAAAGTTCCGACGACGCCTTCGATTTTCTTTCCTCTGGCAAGACGATCTCTAGCCATGACATAAAGAAGCTGATCACCGTCATAAACTCTTTCGGTATCGGCCATGATAACGCGGTCTGCGTCACCATCTAACGCAATACCGACATCACAGCCGGCTTTTTTGACTCGTTCGGGCAGCGTTTCCGTATGAGTGGCACCGACACCTTCATTAATATTGAATCCGTTTGGCTCATTGCCTTCGCAAACCACAGATGCACCGAGTTCGTGATAGACGTCAAAGGCAATGTGATAAGCAGCCCCATTTGCCGCATCGACGTAAATCTTTAAGCCTCTCAGATCCATGTCCGTCGGAAAGGTACTCTTGCAGAACTCGACGTAACGGCCGCTTGCATCGTCCAATCTTCTTGCTTTTCCGAGCTGAGCACTGTCTACGCAGGCATACCCGCGGTCCATCTCTTTTTCTATTTGAAGCTCGATATCATCGGGAAGCTTTGTTCCCTGAGATGAAAAGAATTTAATGCCGTTATCGTAGAAAGGATTATGAGAAGCAGAAATCACCACTCCGGCGCTTAATCTCTGCGCACGCGTCAAATAAGCTACTGCAGGAGTGGGCAGAGGACCGCCGAGCACCACATCTACGCCAGCACTTAAGAAACCTGCCTGCATGGCTGATTCAAGCATGTAGCCGGATACTCTTGTATCTTTAGCAATAAAAACTCCGACTTCACCATCCGTGGTTTGTCTTTTAAGTACACGTCCGGCGGCTTGGGCTAATAAAAGTGCAAATTCCGGAGTTATCGGAGAGATGCCTACTCTGCCTCGTACGCCGTCAGTTCCAAAGTATTTTCTACTCATCCTAAGTCCTTATAGTTTTGAGTACAGTTCAATATTGTTAAGGCTTCCTTCATTGCCGCCGCATCATGGACTCGAACAATCTGAATGCCTTTTTCTACGGCAATCAAATGCGCAGTCACGGAAGAAATTAACCGGTCTTTCGGGTTCTCTTTTCCCGTCACCGCTCCTAAAGATGATTTGCGGCTCATCCCGTATAAAACAGGATATCCAATGCGGACAAAATGATCCGCTTCGGCAAGCAATTCAAAGTTTTGTTTTACAGTTTTTCCAAATCCGAAACCAGGATCCAAGCAAATTCTATTCCCGCTGACTCCCAATAGCTCTAATTTCTTTGCCTGAGTTGTTAAAAAGTTACTGACTTCACTTAACAAATCAGCGTATTGAGGATTTTTTTGCATATTTTTGGGTTCCCCCTGCATGTGCATGATGCAGACCCCGCAGTCAGAAGCACCGATAATTTCCAATGCTCCGTCTTTTCTTAATCCGTAAACGTCATTAATGATTGAAGCGCCAGCCGCTAAAGCCTCCCGCATTACCTTCGGCTCGAAAGTATCAACTGAGATTGGAATGTCCCAAGAAGATAAAGCCTCAACCAGCGGCAAAACCCGATCCATTTCCTCTTGAACGGAAATGCTGTCTGCACCCGGGCGTGTCGACTGCCCTCCAATATCGATGATGTCAGCTCCGTCTTTTCTTAGTTGTTCAGCCTGTCGAAGAGCTGCGTCTTTATTTAGAAAGTCTCCTCCGTCGCTGAAAGAATCTGCTGTTACATTGAGAATTCCCATTATCTTGGGAACCGAAAGATCCAATTTAAATTTCCCGCATTGCCAAAGAAGAGCTTTGTCTGTATCCATTTCTTTTTGTGGAGTTTTGAAAAACCACATTCTAATTTGGATTACTACGGAATCTCGTTTATACATACAAGCTAGAAACGATTGCTTTCCATCGAAAAGTCTTCCTGATCAACAGCCTTTGAGAGTCTTGCCCATTTACTAATTCTCCGTAGCGCTGCCTTTGATGAAAAGCATCTAATTGAGCCTTGACGTGGATTTATTTAAATACAAATTAGCCAAAATCAACGGCGCATGCCTAAGTAAAAACCCGGTATAAAAGAATATAGGTTAACTACACAAGGAATTCAATGCGAAATCATCCCAAAATAATTGTTCTTCTTCTCGTCATTGGTGCGTTTCTCGGCGTGCTGATTTTTAACGAGACGGCGCCAGAGGAACCAAAGCAAACCATCATGGAAAAAGTCACTTCAACATTGTCTACAGTAGCCAAAAACCTGAAGGAAGAAGGACAGAAACACAAACAACAACTGCAGCCAGACACAAAAGACTCTCCTCGGGAGCCGGAGGCTCATGAAGGACCTGAACCACCGCACAATTCAAAACCAAAACTCAAAAAACCTGAGACGGCGCCTATTTAGCATAGGCAGCTATATAAGCGGAATGTTATTCAAAAATCTCACATCCTCTGTCAATCAACATTCGGACGGCTTGTCCAACTCGAAGGCTGGACAAAGCTTTTGAGTACCTCAATTTTTCTTCTTCATCCAACAGGAAATCTTCTTCCTCCAATGATCGCCGGTCTCCACGCACATTCTCACAAAACAAATCTGTCTGGTCTGGGCTTTCTTTTTGCTTTGTAGGTTACCGTTTTAAAGGCTCGAAACCTCTAAAATTAGGACTTCATTGAGAAACTAAAATTGAGTGGTTTTATCGCTCTTTTTACGAAGAACCATATGTATAAGAAAATTATTTTGGCTACGTTTGTCCTAGCTGGATTATCCGGCTGCGGCATGCAAGGTCCGCTTTATCTGCCTCCGAATCCGGACGATTCTTATCTTTCAAGAATTGAAAAAACTTTAAATGAGATGACTGGCCAAACAACTGCCGTCATTGCAGAGCCCAAAGATGATGCTGAGGTCGTCATCACCGATCCTGAAAAACTTGACATCAAAAAAGCTTCTAATGAGAAAGCCGGTAAATCCGGTACTGCTTCTTCTATGAATGAAACAGAAAAGTCTGCAGAACTCGACAGTAATGTCATTCATGAAACGGATAAACCAGCAGAGAAATAATCATGCTCCCATTTCTTCCAGACAATAAGAATTTTAGCTATCGAGACAATGAACTCTGGTGTGAAAGAGTTCCTCTGAAACAGATTGCCGAAGAATTCGGCACTCCGGTTTATGTCTATTCTTACAATTCAATCAAAAAAGCCTTTCTGGCATATCAGCAAGCTCTTAAGCCATATCCGCATTTGATGTGTTATGCCATGAAGGCAAACTCCAATATTGCTATTATTCATCTTCTGGCAAAGCTGGGGGCAGGCTTTGATATTGTCTCAGGCGGAGAATTGAGGAGAGTTATTGAAGCTTCCGGAGATCCAAAGAAAGTTCTGTTTTCCGGCGTTGGTAAAATCTACGATGAGATTGCTTACGCTCTTGAAAACGACATCAAATGCTTCAATGTTGAATCTGAACCGGAACTTGAACGAATCATTGAAGTAGCCAAAGCTCAAAACAAAGTCGCGCGTATTTCGCTTCGCGTCAATCCCAACGTTGATGCAAAACCCATCCTTATATTTCCACAGGACTGAAGCAGAACAAGTTCGGTATTGCTATCGAAGATGCCCCGCGCGTCTATGAGAAAGCCAGCAAAAGCGACTTCTTAAAAATAACCGGTATTGACTGCCACATTGGTTCCCAGATTACGGATATTTCCCCGTTCCTGGATGCCTGCGACAAACTTTTAGACTTAGCAGACGTCCTTAAGTCCAAGGGTATCGAACTAGATCATATTGATTTCGGAGGGGGCCTTGGAATTGTTTATGAAGAAGGCCAAGAAGTTCATCACGCCTCCGAACTCGTAGAAGCGCTTCATCAAAAAATGGAAAATCGAGGCTATGGCTATCTCGAGATGATTTTTGAGGCAGGCCGTTCCATTGTCGGCAACTCCGGTGTTTTAGTCACAGAAATTCAATATCTCAAGGAAGGCGAAACGAAGAACTTCTGCATTGTAGATACCGCAATGAACGACATGATCCGTCCAACGTTGTACCAAGCTTGGATGCAGATTGCTCCGTTACACGTCTATCCTGAAAATTGTCCTATCAAAGAAGAAATCTTTGATGTAGTTGGCCCGATCTGCGAGACCGGAGATTGGCTTGGAAAAGACAGAAAACTTAAAGTTCAGCCCGGAGATCTTTTAGCTGTAATGAGTTCCGGTGCTTACGGCATGACAATGAGTTCGCATTACAACACTCGTTTAAAACCGCCTGAAATCTTAGTTGACGGGGCTGACTACTATGTCATCCGCGAAAGAGAGAAAATCGAAAAGCTATTTTCCTCTGAACACATTGTCGAGCTGTAGGCTTTAAGAAGCTCAGGGTTCCTATAAAAATTAATGATGCGGTCACCGTGCTAATTTTGGAGGACGAAAAACAGACTCTGAAGATCCAAACTTCAGCTCTTTAGTCGTTTTCCAGCTCAATCTTTGACTTCCTCCTCTTCGTAAATGAAGAGGATTCCTACCACCACTACAACAGCCGTAGCCTATTGTTGTAGAAGGTCTCGTTGGGTTCCTGCTGACAACAGCCTTACTGCACCGTTCATTTCACAGGCTAACCGGACGTGTCCCGCCCTTAATACATTTATCGCTCCCACGACATCGGCATTTTCTTTGTATCCACATTTAATGCAGGAAAAATGTGCTTGCGTTCGCCTATTTTCTGCCGAAATATATCTGCAATTCGGACAAGTTCTGCTCGTATTTTTCGGAGGAACCAATACCAGCAACCCTCCTCTTTCTTCCAGCTTGTAAGCCAACATTGTCTTGAAAGAAAACCATCCTTGGTCAAGAATTGAACGATTTAAACCGCTTTTCTGTCTGACCTTTTTTCCGGGCTGCTCAACTGTACCTGACGCCGATGCAGACATATTCGATACTTTTAGATCTTCCATGAACACAATACCGTGGTTTTTGGCTATTGTCGTCGTGATCTTATGCAGAAAGTCTCTTCTTATATTCGCTATGCGTCTGTGCAGTTTTGTGATTTTGGCTTTGGTTTTCTTAGAATTGTTTCTTCCTTTTTGTTGTCGAGATAATTCCTTTTGCAGTTTAGCTAACTGCTTTAGATTATTTTTCAAGCTATTGACCGGCTCTACGAAAGTTCTGTTCGAAAAAGTTACAAACTTCTTAACGCCCATGTCAATTCCGATTTCGGAATTAATCATCCGCTTAGACTCTATTTCAAATTCAGTCTGAATGGAAACAAACCACTTTTGACCTTGTCGGGATACCGTAATGTTCTTTGGTTTGCCAATGATGCTTCTGCTCTTTCTATAGCCGACTGTCCCGATTTTCGGCAAATAGATCCTTTGTTTATCCTCATCTATTTGAATCCCTGCGGGAATCGGAATGAATCTCGCTGAAATTTCTTTTTGAACCTTGGAAATTTCGCTCTCTTGGCAAAAAAATTCTTGTAGCCCTTCTCCAAATCTTTCAATGCTTGTTGGAGGACTTGAGAATGACACTCTTTCAGAAAAGAGTGCTTTTTCTTCCACAGAACAAGACGGTTGGCACACTCTACATAGTTGAACCGATGTGCTTTATCTTTGCCGGAAAGTGACTTTTCTGTGGCTAAAGTTCTGTTATAGACATAGCGACAGGAACCCGCAAATTGGCTCATCAAACGAGCTTGGGCACCACTAGGGCACAATTCAAATCTAAAAGCTCGTCTTATCTGCATCTTTGTTTCCTGACTTCCTTGGCAAATTAAAATTTGGTCATGGGCTTAGATACTAATATCAGATACGACAGATAATGTCTTTTGAATTTGCATATTCATTTGGTCTTTGCCACAAAGTACACACGATACGTATTTACCAAACAGATATTAGACGCACTGAAAATAATTTTTCCCTCAGTTTGTAATGATTTTGAAGCTGACTTAGTAGTGTTTGATGGCGAAAAATATCACGTTCATTTGTTAATTACTTACCCACCTAAAGTCTCTATATCTCGTTCAGTCAATTCTCTGAAAGAAAGTATCGAGCCGTCTTATTCGAAAAAAGAAATATCCCTCCATTCTTAGCATGTTATGGGGGATGCTCTCTGAGCTCCTTCTTATTTTGCTGCAAGTTGTGGGGGTGCACCTATTTCTATTATCAAACAGTATATTGAACAACAGAATACGCCTGACTGAAAAAATTATTATATTCGACCCTTATATCACCGTCCTAAAGTACGGTGTTTTACGGGTCGGTCTGATAAATTCGTCAGGATAATATCTGGAAATATATATATTTTCGTTAGTATTATTATCGAAAATGTCTATATTTTCGTCACTATAATGATTGAAAGAGAAATCGCTGAAAGTGTTGCCTCTTCTACTACTCCCAAAGCGGTAGCCATATTTGGGCCTTGCGGAGCAGGCAAGACCACGCTGCTGAATCAAATTGTCGACATCCAACGCTCAAGATGGATCGTGGGAGATCTGTACAGCGGGATCGAGGCTTTGAATCTAAAAACAGAGGCTGATGTTGACGCTCTGCTTAGCTCGGCCAAAACCATCGTGATTGACGAAGCTCAGCGAATTCCAGACATCGGTCTCAAAGTGAAAATTTTGGTTGACCGAAACATCCATAAATCTTGGGGAACGAAGATTTTTCTATCCGGCTCCTCCGCTCTGGACTTAGCCAGCGACATAAAGGAGTCGGCTCTCGGCCGAATTAAGAGCTATCGACTCTGGCCACTCTCTATCGGTGAGTTAGCAAAGTACGACTCTTGGGCTCTAGTAGAAGAGAGACTTGGCAATTTGATGGTATTCGGCATGTTTCCTTCCGTTGTCACGGATCCAAGAGGCGCAAGAGAAAGTCTGATGGAATACCTTGAAACCATGCTCTATAAGGACATCTTTGCAACTTCGATAGTCCGCAAACCGGAGCAGATCATGCATCTGACCAAGCTTTTGGCCAGTCAGATCGGCAGTGAGGTAAATTACGACAATCTCTCCAGAGAAACCGGAATTTCAAAAACGACAATCGTCGAATATCTAGACCTTTTGGAGCAATGCTTCATCATTAGACGGTGCCCCTCGTACAGTAGCGGCACAGTCAGCGAATTGAAAAAAGGCAAAAAAATATATTTTGTCGACAACGGTATCCGCAATGCAGTACTCGAAGACTTTTCGACCTTTTCTTCTAGACATGACGCCGGAGCGTTGTTTGAGAACTTCTTTTTCATGGAGATGCTCAAACATAACGACTACGAAAAAACTTTCGCAACTCAATATTTTTGGAGAACCAAAGCCACGGCAAATACGAAAGTTTCAGAAGTTGATTTTCTTGAAATTAGAGACGCTAAGCCTTACAGGGCTTTTGAGTGCAAGCTTTCGGACAAGATCTCCTCGACCTCTTCCACAAGAAAATTTCAAGAAAAATTTCCGAACTGTCCTATTTCCATCGTTACGCCCAAAAACCTCCGTTCTTTCTTTGATTCCGCAACTGCCAGAGCGGATCAAGGTTAAACTGACCTTGCTCTTCCATCTTTTTCTCCGGTTCGAACCATTAATGGTTTGAATTTCTTGAACCAATCTCCGTTCTCGGAGAAACCAACAGAAGGAAGGAGTCTTGGGAAATTACTGGGCGCTAAGGTTCTCGCTAAGCGTGAAGATTTCTTCAAGCTGTTTATTATCCAGCTCCGTGATCCAATGCTCGCCTGTGGCGACCGTCATTTCCGCAAGTGCCTTTTTACTTTCAATCAAAGTATTAATTTTTTCTTCAAAAGAGTTCGCGGTAATGAAGCGGTAAACGGTGACGTTCTTCTTTTGTCCGATGCGATAAGCTCGGTCTGTCGCTTGATTTTCAACAGCCGGATTCCACCATAGATCAAAATGAATTACAGCAGAAGCCGCTGTAAGATTGAGACCGGTGCCAGCTGCCTTCAATGACAAGATCATCATGCGGCGGCTGCGATCGTTTTGGAAAGAATCTACCAATTCTTGGCGCTGCTTCACGCTCAATCCGCCGTGAATAAATTGCGGCTCCTCTCCGTAACGTTCTTTCAGCCATTGCTCGAGCAAATGTCCCATTTGCCGGAACTGAGTGAAGATGAGAACCTTTTTATCTGCCTCAAACAAATCGTCCAGTATCGCGAATAATCGCTCCATTTTCCCGGAATACTCCGGACCTTTGAAAGGAGAAGACTTTTCAAATTGGATCGGTGCATTGCAAATTTGCTTGAGCTGCATAATCATCTGGATCACGAGAGCAGACCGTTCAAACCGGTCCATGCCTTCGTTAATTAATGCCAGATTTTTATCTACGGTTTCTTGATAAAGCGCAGCCTGTTCAGGTGTGAGTACGCAATAATCATCTTTGACGATTTTGTCGGGAAGATCTTTGATGATACTTTTATCTGACTTCAGGCGCCGCAAGATGAACGGCTCGGTAAGCCTCTTAAACTGATCTGCTACAGCCTGGTTATGGCTCACTTCAATAGGATCGGCATACTCTTTCTTGAATTTGCGCTCAACGCCAAGTAAGCCCGGGTTGGCGGCTTCCATGATGGCCCAATACTCCAGAAGACGATTTTCAACCGGCGTACCGCTCATCGCGATACAGTGATCGGCCTTCAAACCGCGCACCGTCTTCCAAGTCGAGGTTTTGTGATTCTTTATGGCTTGCGCCTCATCTAACACTAAAAGCTTAAATTCTTTTTTCTTAATCTCCGGAGCTCTTCTGAGCGTTCCATATGTGGTCAAAATCACATCGGCATCTTCCTGAAAAACTCGTTGGGGACCATAAAAAGGAAGAATCTTGAGTTGAGGAGTGAACTTTTGGGCTTCTCTGATCCAGTTTGTCAGCAGCGTGGTGGGAACTACTACAAGCGCAGGCCTATTTTTGAACTCATCTCTTGAGCGCATGCTTTCCAAAACCGACAATACCTGCAACGTCTTTCCTAAGCCCATATCATCAGCAAGAATAGAGCCGACACCGATCTTCATATTTCGGAGCATCCAACGATAGCCTCTTTCCTGATAGTCGCGCAGCTTAGCGTTTATCGTGGCTGGAAGAGGAGCTTCCGAATCTTTGAACAGTTTAGCCAAGGCTTTTTTGACAGATTCTCCCAGCACAACATCAGAATCTTCCGTGTGTCCCGAAAGGATTGCACGAATTAGGCCCATAGTATTGAGTTCGGTATTCTTCCCGGCAAGCTTCTTCTTGATTTGTGCAATTTGCACCGGATCCACGAATAAGAATTCGTCATGAAATCGAACGATCTTCCCTGCCTGCTTAAAAAGTTCGGATTCTTCTTGTTGGGAAATTTTCCGATTTCCGACGGCCATTTTCCAATCGAAATCCAACAAAGAAGCCAATCCCAGCAATCCAGTACTTTCTTCCCACTCTTCAGGAAGCTCAAGTTCAAGTTTAACGGCAGGTTTCAAAAGTGTCTGAAGTGACTTCGGAAGCACCAAAGAAACGCCGAGAAGAGAAAGGGCAGGCAACGAGTCAAAAACAAGCGGCGTCAGCTCTTCCATCGTCAGTTGAGTCTGTGCCCTTGTATCTCTCAACAAAGCATAAAGTTCGGGACAGTGATCGGACAACTTAGAAGAAATCTTCATAGCGTCAAACTTATATTGTCCCAGTTCTTCTTTCGTCATGAAGTCCTTGAAAGTGAAGTAATCAAGGCTTTTCTGCCGTCCTTTCGATTGCTCTAGATTGAAACCTAACTCAATCGAAATCGATCTTTCGAAGGCTTCTTTCGTTGTTTCCGCTTTATTTTCGTCTGCGATTAGATCTTTAATGGTGAGTACGGGCCGAAGTTCTTCGCGAGCGATGGTCAAAGAACTTAACCAGTCCGTAAGCCGAAGTCGAGAAGCTGACGCCTCCGGATCATCTTCCACATCAATAAATTCGCCGCCGAACAACGCCGCTTGTTCGTAAATGTCTTTACCAGTGCCGATTAAAGTGGAAAAAGCCTTTTCAATATAGCTTTGAATGAAACCTCCAAGAACAATTTCACCAAGAACTTGATTGTCAACGGCTTCAGGAGCTTTAAGAATTTCAAACTCTTTCGGATCTAAACCTTTGAGCAAGAAGCCAAGGCGCCCCACTAGCTCGCCGATCATTTGTTCGGATACGGCCGGGACCCATTTCACTGCAAAACATTCCGGAACCGGCTGATAAATCGTAGGGACAATGGCGCCTGCAGCCACCAGCTTAGAGGCAATCATCCATGCGTCGTAAAGTGCCTCTATCGTCTCCGGTGTAGAAGAGAGCCGCTTATGGTTTAGAAAACCGGAAAACATTTCGTGGTAATACACCTGAGTTCCGTCTTCGCGTTTAGCTCCCACATATCTTTGAACCAGACCTTTTTTCCCGAGGTCATATTCTTGCCAAGACAGAGCTTCGCTCACGCGCGTCTGTCCCCACGTATTGACGCAAATCATTTCGTGCTCACCGGAAAAGGTTGGAGCCGTGCGCTCTGAAATATTCCGAATCTGCTGATCGGCTATTTTGCCGGCTTCCCGCATGACTTTTCCTGTCAAGGCTCTTAAATCACCATGAATGTATCCTGCAGGTTTTTCCGGGAGTACTTTGAGGATGGATTCCGGATCAAAATTAAACTTAGCAAAAGTAAGCTTGTTTAGATTCTCAAGCCAACTTGCTCTGCCTTCCGGCGTAGAAACATCGAAGGCGTCTGTTTTTTGAGCTTGTTCAATTGGATTTTGCCGAGTCAAAAGGTTTTGCCAGCTCGGAAGTTCAGCTTTTTTAGCGCGCTTTATGTGAATCCCTTCTTTTTCCAATTCTTTGATGAGGTCAATTCCGCGAAGTGTAAAAAGAATAAAGGGATTACTATCGATCTCCTTACTCAAAACATACATGACGGCCGCTATATGTTTACACGGCACGGCATAGTCCGGGCAACTGCACTCCATTTCTAAGTCATGCCAGCTCGTCGGAAACAAGTGGATACCCAGCTTTTCACAGATATTCAAAACCTTCGGATCCAGCTGTCTGGAAGCCAGTTTGACCAACACAAGAGGAGAGTTAGCGATTTGTTTAATCAGTTTTTTAACTTGATTTTCTGAAAAGGACGGCAATTTAATACGAACGCGATAATACGGATCATAATGGCCTTTTACGCGTGCCTTGATGACTCTTCTGGCGGGATCTATTTTAACGGAGAGGACTTTGCCGGTATTAGCGTAGCTCTTGCCTCTCGGAATTCTGTTCTCATAGTCAATATTGCTTAAAGCAGAGAGCCATTGTTTGCCCCACCAAGTCGTGCCGTATTCGGTTCTAGCCATGATCGATTTTCACAGTGCAAAAGTTTGTCTGTGATTTTGACATCAAAAATGGACAGATAGAGACTTTTAGCGAAGAAGTCCTGGAAATCGTCTCTTTCATGGTTTTAACCGCTGCTAATTCCAAGGGAGGATGCTAGAACGCCGAATCTCAGCAATGCGATTTCCAAAAATCAGTGACTCGAATAACTTCATTCATTGACACACGTGCACCTTGAACACGGAGAAGCGGCAAGTCCCGAATACTGCAGAGCATATCGCCAGGCCTGGATAATTTTTCAGTACTATTTTTCCCCAATATTTCTTTAGAGGCGCCAGCACCAGGAGTCTGAAAGCAAATAATCGAGTAACAGCAGCATCTTATAGAAAAAGGAATCTCTTTCCGATTGATAATCGACGTAGCCAAAATTACACGAATTTCCACCCGGCTACCTTCTATCATAATTTTTACGAGCAATTCCTCAGCTTCTTTTCCGTAAAAATGAAGCAAATCGGAAAATTCATCAATGACAACAACTATATCTGGAAAAATCTCGTGTGTACCCGGCGGGAGCTTGATCGGTTTTCCACGCCGATAACACCCGAACAATCGTTTATGCAGATATCTCAGAGAATTCATATCTATGGCATTTTTCAGATGTTCCCTTCTCTCTATTTCAGAAGCCAGCCAAGCCAGAGAACGCATAGCACTATCTACTCCGGCGCATATCGGTTGGCAAAGATGAGGAATGCCGTCGAAATCGGCATATTCCACAATTTTGGTGTCAACAATGATTAATCTGAGGTGCTCAGGTGTATTTGTACACAGCATTGAAAGCAGCATCTCGCGACTGGCAACGGATTTTCCGGTTCCTGCAGGCCTCCATCCACCCATCCCACAGAGCGTGCTATAGAGGAATTTCTTGTGCCTACCTCTAAGCCTTGGATGGAGGCCTTCTCGGATTGTTCAATTAAAGGAGTTATCCCAGCAGGAGTCTCAGAGTTGGAAAAATTGTTTTTAGGAACTTCTTTAATGAAGATAACTTAACCAATTAAGCGTCAAGATACGACACAAAAAAGTTATAAAGCAAGCCGACAATTCTGGCTAATCAAATCCGCTGGAAAGCAAAGAAAAATGGCATTGGAACTCCTAAATTTTCTAAACACTTGGGAACAGTGTAAGTTCGGTGAGCTTGTTAAAAGAATCTCAGGCTCTGCCCTTAGTTCTCCTGAAAACCCCGGCGTGGAGTACGACGACATAAATTCTGGAGAAGGTACTCTAAACAAAGATGTTCGATTGAAGGTAGGTACAAAAAAAGGACAACCTTTCGAGCCAGCTGATCTCTTGTATGGGAAACTAAGACCTTATTTAAAGAACATTCTTTTGCCAGATTTTTCGGGCGTGGCGATTGGAGACTTCTGGGTCCTTCGTCCTGCAAAATATTCTTCCAAGTTTCTGTTTAATTTAATTCAAACTCCAAGATTTGAAGAAAAGGCAAATTGTTCTGCTGGTTCAAAAATGCCTAGAGCGGATTGGAAGTTAGTTTCTAATTCAATCTTTGCCGTTCCAAAAGACCCTCGGGAAGCAGAAAGAATTGGCGAACTTTTTCTCTCCTTAAACAGTACTATCACTCTTCATCAGCGTGAGCTTCCTCATCATTAATCTGAAAGGTACTTATATGTCCGATACCTCCCCTCCCAAACCTGTCCTTTTTCGTTCGTATTACAGAGATTGGATTGAAGTTTATAAAAAGAATGCCGTTCGGAATGTCACCCTAAGAAAATATCTTCTAACCCTGTCCTGGGTAGAAAGATTAGCTCCCGACCTGAGACTTTCTGAACTCACCAGGCTCGACTATCAAAAGCTCCTCAACGACTTTGCTTCTGAGCATGAAAGACAGACAACGATGGATTTCCACCACAACATTAAGGGTGCAATATTAGACGCCGTCGAAGAAGGCCTACTTGAAAAAGATCCTACCCGAAAGGCCATTATTAAAGGAAGAGAACCAAAATCAAGAAAAACCAAGTACTTGAATCATTTTGAACTACATAAACTTCTTGAATCTCTAGAATTATCCTCAACGCCATCCTGGGACTGGCTCATTCTTCTTATCGCTAAAACCGGAATGAGATTTTCGGAAGCCATCGCTCTGACCCCCAAAGATTTCGATTTTTCCAAACAAACTTTGTCCATTAACAAAACCTTGGATTACAAAACGAGAACGGGCTTCTTGCCGACCAAAAATAAAGCGTCGATCAGAAAGATTCAGTTGGATTGGCAAGTGTTGATGCAATTTTCGGAGCTAACCAAGCCGATTGAAGAAGACGAATTGATCTTTGGCTCTCTGGGGAAAATTTTTAATTCAACCGCAAATCACAACCTAGAGAGACGGTGTAAGAAAGCTGGAATATCCGTCATCTCGATGCATGGTCTTCGACATACCCACGCCTCCATTTTATTGTTTGCTGGTGTTTCGATTGCTAGCGTAGCAAGAAGGCTTGGTCATGCCAGCATGACAACCACTCAAAAAACTTATCTCCATGTCATTCAGGAGCTCGAAAGCAAAGATATCGATCTAGTTATGCGTGCCATGAGCTCTCTGAACTGACCTTTATTTCACGCTGATGAAAAGAGCTTATCTCGTCTCTAGAACCGAGTTAAAGGACCGATTTCCTCTTTAAACATTTTGTTTGCTGCCTCTCGCAGCTCTTTCTTGTACCGTAATTTATTTTGTTTATTACCTTTCTCTTTGAAAAGAGGGTAATTCCCTGTCAATTCTATTGCACTGAGTCCATCCCAAGCATCTTTAACGGCATTAAGCTCGGCCATAGTTACCGCCCACTTTTCACTGAAAGCCTCTAGTTTCTCTAGAATCTTTTCCCCGAGTTTGCGCTCCACAATCTCAAAAGCATTCTGTCCAGTAAAATCATGCGGACTATTTTTTATATCTGCCCAGATTTGTTCGACAATGGAACCAATCCCTGGGTTCTGCTTTTTATAGAGCTCAATATATTTAGAAACTCTCTTCTCTTCTTTTTCACTAATTCGAGCGACGGCTTCATCGGCGCATTCAGGAATATGGGACTGGATAAGTTCCATTAAATATTTGTAGTTAACCTCAAAGAATTTGACACTTTCCAGCCTATAGTCAAAATCAACTAAAATCGGTGACTCTTCCGGATCAATAGGTCCCTCTCCCCTTATTATTTCTAAAGCATTTTTATAAAAGCCCACGTAGCTTTCTATCTTCTCGCGTGTGATTCCGAACTGTTCTTGCAGTTTATCCTCCTCAAACTCATCGTAAACTTGTAGGGAGCTAAAAGCTCTGTCCACTGCCTGATATGCCCGAACAAACTCTTTCAGGTCTTCTAGATCCGTAAGCTCGCCGGCCTTATCTGAAGAAGGCGCAATCTCTTTTAGAACTTTTACCGCTTTTTTAAACTCTGTCTTTGTTTCTTTCCACGAGGGGGCCGAAACCTCTGCCGTTCCCCCGCTTGAATACAGCACTAAAGCTTCATCAATTTTTCTTGCATATGAAGCGGGAAATTGCATTGTCACAATCTGCCCATAACGCTTGACCGGCGTAAAAATACGATTTGTCCGGGAAAAAGCCTGGATAAGGTGCTGAGGTTTCATTGGAGGGCGATCCAAGAATATTGTGGATAAACACGGTGCATCAAACCCTGTCAAAAGTCGGTCAACTACTATTACAAGATCCAACTGTTGATCTCGCGTCCTATATCGAGATTCTTTTCTCGCCAATCTTTTGTTTAAATCTGCGTTATATGCACCTAACTCATCTAAGCTGGCAGGCGCATCTGGGAACATCTTCTTGTAATCCTCCAGAGACTCTTTCATCGCCTCTTTGTTAACATCAGCTCCGTCTTCGTTTTCTCCTACCGTATAAGTAATGGCTACCTTCGGAAAATCCGGCAATCGAGACAAAATACTTTCTTTGACCTTGTTTTCCGCTTTAAATTGCTTGAACAGCTTGTAGTATGCCTGAGCTTCTTTGATGGAACTGCAAGTCAGAATTCCTTCAAAGGTATTCCCTTCTCCAGCCACCAAATTTAGCTTTCCTCCGCTCTTATTTATTATGTAATCAACAACCTTTTCGCGATGAGCCGAATTGCTGTACAAACTTTTGCCATTCTTTTCATAATGGCCAACAACGGCATCTTCCAGTTCCTCCTGGGACATTGAGAAAATTTTTTCTTCAGAAAAAAGTTTGTTTTCCCTGGCTAACTCTTGCAAACTCTCCAGTCCATTTCCTAAGGACTGAATCTGAAATCCCAAGACTGCCCCATCATGCAAAGCCTCCTTAATCGTATATTTATGGAGTTCTCTTTCGTAGAGCTTGAGAGTAGTTCGAGGCAGGTCTCCCAACATTTCCCTTTGGTTCTCAGCAAAAATAGGAGTACCCGTAAACCCATACCATAGACATGGATGTTCAAACGAACCAAAGAAATTGCCTAACTCTCGCTTTGTTTGCGGAGATACTGTTCTATGACATTCATCGATGACAAAAGCTAGACGCTTGCTCTGGAGCTGCTTTTTTAATTTTGCAATTGGCTCTGATAAGTTTTTCGCAGAACATTTTCTAATAATGTTTTGCATCTTCTGAATTGTTGTGACAATCGCCGTTTTTTCTTTATTACAAAGCTTATTCCCGTCTTTAGCTTGTAAAAATAAAACAAAACTCTCTTAATTCAGAGAGTTATATAATTTTTGAAGCAGACAAAAGTCACTTATATTGGCAATCTAACTCCGAGACGCTTCGTAATATCAACCACGGTGGTGAGTGTTGGAAGCGGCTCAACTCCAAAGACAGCCATCACTTTTTCCGCTTCTTGGTTTAGATCCACGCTCTTCGAGCAGCTGCTTTCCGGTTTCTCCAGCTCTTGTTCTCCTGTTTTAAGGTACAGCTTCACTTTGTTTTTTACCCCTTCAATCGGAGAGACTGTCGGAGACATCAGCAGTTCAACCATCATCTCCGCAGAGTACTCTATGCCTTGCTCTCGCAGCTTAAATGCCATGAACCTCTCCAAAGCCAGTGCCAGAACACAAACGACAAAGTGACCTCGGATATGTGCTTCTGTTCTTACATAAATCGGTCTCGTACACAGTACTGATTTCATTACTCGGAAGCAGTTCTCTATCTTCCATAATTCTCTTAGTCTCGAGTAAATCTCCTCATCACTCAAGTCTTCGCAGCAAGTAATCAAACCGTAATAACCTGCAAACCTTATTTTTCGTTCATAAAGCTCACGGTTTAATTCATAACGCTCCTCCGGCGCCTTTTCATCTGGATCTGACTGCTTTACTCTTTTCAAAAATTGTCTCGAGCCTCGTTTAAAAGAGGCATCAATTCTGCCGGTGCCGGCACTTACCATTTTTTTGGCTTGCTCCCATTGCAAATTTAATTCCTTCATGTCATGGGCATACCGCTTAGCCGACCAAGTCACTATCAAACGCGGTTTAACAGCTTCTTGTGATTCTTCTTGCTTAACCGCATCAGGACAGTCCATTGTCTTCATCTTCCATGACATCTCTCCTGTTTCTGAATCAAATTTATATTTCCAGCCGTCCTCGCTAAACAAGCTTCCCAACTCTTTGCTGCTGAGCCGCTGAAGACTGTGCGCCACGATAAAAGCACAGTCGTTTTTAATCAGTTTGGAGAGATTGTCTTTGCTGTTGAGTCCTCTGTCGGCTACAACAATGGGTTTGCCCTGCGGACATTTTTCTCGGAACGACTCAACAACTTTCATTAAAGTTTTAACTTCTGCCGTATTGCCGCGGTAGATTTCATAGTCGAGAGGAATGCCGCAACGATCAATTAATAAACCGAGCAGAACCTGTGTCTCATGAGTCCGGTGTTCTTTACTCATGCCTCTTTCACGTAAACAATCAGGTTCAAAGCTCTCAAAGTAAAAAGTGGTTACGTCATAAAAGACTAAGGAACAGTCCCGCGAAATTTCTTTGCATACGGCTTCATCAAGTTTTTTGATAATAGTCGGTTTAGAAGCAGCCAGAATGTCTAAAGCTTCGTAGTGATGATCCAGTGAGACAGAGTCAAACTTGAACAAATGACGGGGACATTGACGCCTCATTCCTCGCCGGCTCAAGGGACTGAGAATACGGCTGGCCACTTGATAGAACACGGCTAAATCTAAATCCCAGGAAAGTTTTCTGTTGTATCCGGCCTTACGGAACCACGCGTTTAATCCAAGCTTCTCCCAGACTTTTCGTATGGGCGCCATTCCGTAATGGAGCCGAGGAGATGAGGCGTCTGCCGAAGAATTAAAAACCGCGGGCGCAATCCGCCGAACCGCAGCCTCTTGGAGCTGTTCTGCACGTGAGGCATCCGAGCGCAGAGCTGTGACTCTGTCTTTTAAAGATTGAAGGTAGTTCGGATCCTCCTTCATTTTTTCAGAAATATCTCCTAAAGCTTCCAAAGTCCGAGAAGAGTTCTTACGGGTAACCGGGTCTCGAAAGGTTTCGATGATGCTGGCGTAATAGTGCGATCCTCGTTTGTAGTGCTGCAGAGCAATAGTAGGCATATCCTCTCCAGAATCTAATTTTTATTAATTATACCACAAAAGTAAAAACTAAGTATAATATAAATCAAATATAAGTTAAATTTGTCTTCTATAAAAAGTGGGAACAATTAAGCATTCACAAGGGTTGGAGAAGAATTTACATGGCTAAAGACGGGAGCAAAAATAGGAGTACCCGTAAACCCATACCATAGACATGGATGTTCAAACGAACCAAAGAAATTGCCTAACTCTCGCTTTGTTTGCGGAGATACTGTTCTATGACATTCATCGATGACAAAAGCTAGACGCTTGCTCTGGAGCTGCTTTTTTAATTTTGCAATTGGCTCTGATAAGTTTTTCGCAGAACATTTTCTAATAATGTTTTGCATCTTCTGAATTGTTGTGACAATCGCCGTTTTTTCTTTATTACAAAGCTTATTCTCCAAATCTTTAGTGCTTTCCGTCTTATCTACATCCACATCATCATTATGTGCGTAAGATTGGAAACTGTCGGAGGTTTGTTTATCCAAATCTCTTCTGTCGATCAGAAATATCGCCTTATCAATGGAAGGAATGTCTAGCAAGTTCTTTGTGACTGTATAAGAAGTCAACGTTTTTCCAGATCCGGTCGTATGCCAGACGTATCCGGATTTGTTTTCTTTAGAAGCTTCGCGAATTTTGCTAATCGCATGTATCTGATATGGGCGCAATAAAACTTGTCGTTTATTCGTCTCATCAATCACAGAATACCGTCCAATCATCAGATGAGCCATTGGTATATTCAAGGCGGCTTTGGCAAACTCCAGACAAGAATTAACTGTTTGATTATCTTCATCAACCCAACGGGTTAAGAACTTTTCACCCATCTCGCCTGTAGTATTTGCTGCTATATAGCGGGTCTCAGCCTCGTTCGAAACAACAAACATCTGCACAAAACCAAATAGGCTTCTGAACTGTCCCTCTCTACAATAATTTTGTATCTGTCTAAATGCATCCATGTACGGGTGGTCTGGATTTTTTTAACTCAATATGAATGAGGGGTATGCCATTAATAAGAAGAGAAACGTCGAAACGTCTTTCCCTCTCACCGGTTTCAGGAAGAAATTGGTTGATTACTTCATAAGAGGATCTTCCCCCAGCTATCTCTCTGTTATTCAAAGCCATCAGATTAATTTGGCCTAAAGAAGCATCTTCTCTCACTAAAGGTATTTGAGAAATCCCATGCTCTCCTGCGAGCCAGAGCGCAGCCTTGTAACTGGTAGAGGAATTCTCCAGCATGTAATCTTTGATCTGCTGCATTTCTCCGTCAGTTATCTCGACGCCATTTAAAACTCCTAGATTATTTTTATTCAACTTATCTCGGAAGTTTGCCCACAACTGCACATCAGTTTTAATATCAGGACGATGCGTCCACTGCGAAATTCCACTAGTTAGTTGATTTATTAGGGACTTTTCAATCTTTGCTTCTAACTCAGACATCGAGATTACCTATATAAACATTTGTTGGAGAAGTGCTTTTTTAAGCAATTGCATTTTTTCTAACTTACGCTGATGAAGAGAAATAGCATCATCCAAAGTACGGAAAAAGTTCCCTATAGCCGTTTTTTCTGTCTCAGAAGTGGGCATAAGGAAGACCATCTGTTTGAGCATCCCTCCAGTTATTTGATTAATAGTAGCTCCTAAGTTCTCCGTGATAGCTTTCTTAAAAGCCTGAGAATCCATTAAGACACTTATAAAAATCCGGCTGTTTTGTGCGGATCCCTGTCATAAATGCTCCAATTACTGCATTATCTAGTGGCGTTTTGACTATTGCATGCTTTCCAATAAGAGACCTAGAGCCATTTCTCACAACGACTATGATGTCGTTCAGTTGAACTGGAGTTGAGGTAGCTTTTCCCTTTAAGACATAAACGCTATCCTCTAAGGATATTTCTCCGTCTTTGACATTTGAAGAACGAAGGACTAACGATCCAGGTGACGGAACAACGTCTTTTGGAGAATAAGTGAGCCCTCCGAATAATTCAATTTCGTCTATTAACTTACGCTGTTCCCAAGCGTCAGCAAATTCAGGAAAGCGAAGCCTAGGGAAAATCTCCCCCTCTCTAGGGAACATATTTTGAAGTAAAGATTCCTTCAACTTTTTGAAGTGCTCGAGCTTTTTCTGATGAAGAGTGATAGTACTGTTTAAGGAGAGAAAAAGTTCGCCAATTCTTTCTGCTTCCCGAGGGTCTTTTGGAACGGCAAAGATTGAATTAGAAACTAACTTCCAATCCGCTCTAGGCATTTTTGAACCAGCAGAACAATTTGCCTTTTCTTCAAATCTTGGAGTTTGAATTAAATTAAACAGAAACTTGGAAGAATATTTTGCAGGACGAAGGACCCAGAAGTCTCCAATCGCCACGCCCGAAAAATCTGGCAAAAGAATGTTCTTTAAATAAGGTCTTAGTTTCCCATACAAGAGATCAGCTGGCTCGAAAGGTTGTCCTTTTTTTGTACCTACCTTCAATCGAACATCTTTGTTTAGAGTACCTTCTCCAGAATTTATGTCGTCGTACTCCACGCCGGGGTTTTCAGGAGAACTAAGGGCAGAGCCTGAGATTCTTTTAACAAGCTCACCGAACTTACACTGTTCCCAAGCGGGAAAATCGCTTCCATCGTCCTTCTTGAATCTCAAGCGGGGGGAACTTAATTCTTTAGTCATTTTTTTTTACCCCTATAACTTAAAACTCAGGCCAAGTTCTTGGAAATATTTATTTAACCCTTCAATAGATTGTTTTTCTTCCATTTCTATCTTATTTAGTTCTGCGAAAACTTCGGCTAAATCAATTTCCTCTTCCTCTTCAGAGGTATCCACATAACGTGGAATATTCAAGTTAAATTCATTCTCTTGAATCTCTTGAAAGTTAGCTACGTGAGAAAACTTCTCAATATCTTTCCTTTCTTTATAAGCCTCAAAGATTTTGTCTATATGCTCCGGAAGAAGGTAATTTCTTGGCCCCTCTTTCTTAAATTCTTTAGAGGCGTCAATAAATAAAACATCCCTCTCCTTGCGCCCTTTCTTCAAAACCACTATGCAGGTTGGAATAGATGTAGAAAAGAAAATACCCGGTGGAAGACCGATCACGGCGTATATGCTTCCATTTTCAAGCAACTTCTTCCTTATTGTGCCTTCAGAAGATCCTCTAAAAAGAACACCGTGCGGCAAAACAATTCCCATCGTCCCATTATCTTTTAAGTGATAAAAGCCATGAAGCAGGAATGCAAAATCTGCCTTACTCTTAGGCGGTAAGCTTCCGTAGGGAGAAAATCTCGGATCGGTGAGAAGCCCCTCATGAGCGTCATAATTTTGAGAATAAGGGGGATTCATCACGACGGCGTCAAAGTTAGTAGGCTCGTCAGTTGGCCAGTCAACACCAAGAGTATCGCCTTGTCTCAAATGTTGCTGGGCCCCAGAAACCTTGTGAAGGATCATGTTCATCCTGGCCAAGTTATAGGTTTGGTTCTTCATTTCTTGACCAAAATATTGAATCTTGTCCGTAAGAGATACCTCGTCTGTATCCAGCAGAAAATTTTTAGCTTGAAGAAGAAGAGAGCCGGATCCCATTGTTGGGTCGTAAATTGAAAAGCCGCTTTTCCTCTCCATTCCGTTAGTGACAATCCTTCCTAATAGTTGAGAAACCGCACGTGGGGTATAAAACTCTCCGGCTTTTTTCCCCGATTCTGAGGCAAAACGCGAAATTAAATATTCGTAGGCATCTCCTAGAGCATCCGCATCGTAATTTCGGAAATTGATGTTGGCCAACTTCTTGATGACGGATGAAACTAATACGTTTCTCTCTGCCTGAGTTTTTCCTAAATCTTTCGAGGTAATATCGAAATCTTCAAAAAGCCCTTCATAAAGATGATCTTGGCTTTGCTCAATATCTCGAAAAGCTTGGGCAAGGTCGCTAAGCATAAATTTGCGTTCATTTATTTGCTTAGCGAAATTAGCAAACGTATATTTGGGTTCGACGAAACAACCGAATTGATGCACTATCTCGTTTTTGATGTCTTCTGCGTCATCCGATTGGCAAGCTTCTTCAAAGATTGCTTGTGCTTCTTCTAAATCCTTCGGCTCACGGTCTTCCAGCAGATCCACAACTTCATAAAGAATATTGTCGGAAAGACTCTTGTAGAAGACAAGGCCTAAAAGATAATCTTTGTATACGTCCGCTGACATTGTTTTTCTCATTTCATCAGCAGACGCCCACAAAGCACTGTTGAGTTCCTCTTGTTTCAATCCGGTCATTGCCTGTATCTCCTACCAGTTTTCCACTCAGTCTTTGAGCAGTAAAGAAAGAGCTTTGTAATGTCTTGCTCTTCGGTTTTGAATTAGTTCTGTTTTTTCTAAAAAGATTTCGCAGAGAATGTTGAAATACAAACTGTATATTTCCCACAAGTGCAAAGAATAAAGAAAAGCACAGCTCTCGCCAACTTTTCCGAAACTACTCGGTGTTTTTACCCAACTCAATTCTGTTACTACGCGCGTAGTTTTATTCCTAGACTCTTCTTCAGAGATGGGTTTTTGGTCTCTCAATCAAATCTTTTTATAAATACAACTTCTCAATCTTTGGAGTATTTCACATGAATATCACCAAAAGTCAATTCCTCAAAGGATCTGTTGCTTCTGCTTTCGCAATCGGTTCTGTAGCCTCTGCTTCTGCCAAAGCTTTGACTCCGGATACAAAATGGGATGATGAAGCTGACGTAGTCGTAATCGGGTTCGGCGGAGCCGGCGCATCCGCTGCTATTACTGCGCATGATGCCGGCAGTAATGTCCTTATCATCGAAAAAATGGACGCTCCCGGCGGAAACACCGCAGTTTCTGCAGGCGGCTTTATGATTCCTGACGACATCAATCAGGCCCGCAAGTACCTGGCCGGAAGCTATCAGTATTGCCACGCTGAAATGGATGAACAGCTTCTCGATGCATTTTGCAAAGGAACCGGCGAACTCCGCGATTGGCTCACAGGCCTTGGTGATAACGTCGGCATGTTCGTTTACGGGTATGCCGGCTTCAAAAACCTCGAAGGTGCCGACACCATCAAGAGATATCGTATTCGCGGTCAGAAAGGAGGCCCTAAGAAAGGAAGCGGTGACTGCCTCTTTGATCTCTTGAAAGGTGCTGTAGAAAAACGCGGCATCCGCACCATGCTCTCCACTCCTGTCGTGGCCATCATCAGAGACGGTGACGAAGTAGTTGGCGTTGAAGTTCAGAAGAACGGCCAAAAACAAAACATCAAAGCTAAGAAAGGTGTTGTTCTCGCTACCGGCGGATACGAGTTCGATCCGGAATCTCTCCAGAACTACACAATGGGCTATGGAATCGGTGCTATCGGTAATCCGGGCAACACCGGTGACGGCCTCCGTTTAGCACAGTCCATGGGCGCAAAACTCTGGCATATGAACGCTTATTCTGCGTTCCTCGGCGTTCGTTATCCTGGCTATAAGACAAGCGTTTCTATTTCTCCGAAAGGCGCTGGTTATATCTGGGTTGACCAAGACGGCAAACGCTTCAGCAGCGAAAAAGTTGACGGCCACTGCCAGATGTACGTTGCCTCTCACTTGGACGCTGTCCGCCATTGCTATCCGAGAATTCCTTGTTACCTGATTTTCGACCAGGCCACAGCTGACAAAGGACCGATGGGCTCCGGCTTAGGTTCCGGCTACGCCATCAACAGAGAAGGTCATCGTTGGTCCAAAGATCTCAGCAAAGAAGTTGAAATGGGTCTTCTTAAGAAAGCCAATTCCATCGCAGAGTTGAGCAAGATGCTCAACCTTCCTGAAGGTCAGTTAGAGAAGACCGTCGAAAAATGGAATACAGACGTCAAAGCCGGTAAAGACACGGAATTCGGTCGTCCAATCCACGCTAAAGGTAAAGGCTCTTACACCTTCGATGGTCCTGAAATTTCTGCTCCAATCGAAAACGGACCTTTCTACGCTGTAGAACTCTATCCAACATTGGTCAATACACAGGGCGGTCCGAGAAAGAACGTTAAGGGTCAGGTTTTGGATGCCTTCGGCAATCCAATTCCGCGTCTTTACGTAGCCGGTGAGCTTGGTTCCATGTGGGGTCCGATCTACCAAGGAGCCTGCAATAACGCAGAATCTATGGTATTCGGCCGCATCGCCGGTGCGAACGTTGCTCAGGAAACTCCGTTGAAGTAATGATTGACTAGAGAAATCTAGTTTTTCCTGGTGTCGCGGATACGAGAAGTCAGTTCTCGTATCCGCGTATTCATTTGTGATTGATTAAGATTATTTTTTGATTTTGCCGTACTCTTCTCTGAACTCCTGGAGAGTAAGGGCATCAAATTTTTTCAAGATATTTTGACGGTGTCTTTCCAGCGTTCTTTCACTAATTCCCAAATGCTCCGAAATCAGCGAAGACGGCAGTCCTTGTGTCAAATCACCGGCTACTTGTTTTTCTCTATCCGTTAATTTTTCTAATTTTCCAGCCGGAGAGCTCTCAAAATTTGCTTCTAATCGAGCTCTGTCCTTGCTGACGCCTCTCTCTATCGCCGCAAACAGTTCTTCGGGCACAATGGGCTTTTTGAAAAAATCAAACGCTCCGCCGCGGAATGCTTTAACTGCCGTGTCCAACGTCCCGTAATTGCTCATAAAAATGATCGTCAGGCCATTGCCGAGCTTTTCCAGTTTTCTTTGCACTTCCAACCCGTCCATTTGCGGCATCTGAATATCCAGCAGCAAACATCCCGGCTGCTGCGGATCCAGTTCTTTAAAAAACGTCTCCGCATCCGAATAACACTTACACGCCCAGCCTTTATTTGTTAAGGCAAATTCCAAAGCTTCTAAAAGTTCTTGGTCATCATCAAGAATACGGATTAGACAGTCTTCTTTTGCAAAAGAGTTACTCATCTCCATTCACCTTACTTGACGGCAATTCAACTACCACTGCCAGAGCTCCCAACGGACTGACTTCAAACGATATGGTTCCTGAATGAAGCGAAACAATCGACTTTACAATACCCAGTCCTAAGCCCAAGCCGCCTTTTTGAATCGTTGTCCGGCATCTTGTTTTTTCTCGGATGGCTTCTAAAGTTTCCTCTGATATTTTCGGACCAGTATCCCAAATCTTCAGCAACCCCCGATTGTCTTTCTCTTCCAAAGTTAAAAAGATATGCGTCGTTAATCCTGATTGCGCTGCTCTGAAACTGTTTTTCAGCAGATTCATTACTGCCAACTCCAACTGATCCGAGGAGCAATAGACTTCCAAATCTTTTTTCGGCAATTGATAAGTCAAAATTGTTTGATCCAAGGAATACAAAGCGAAGAAGTCGGCTATTGTGCTGCCGATGACTTTATTCAGGCTCTTGTGCTCCAGAACCGCCTCTCCTTTAGCGAACTCTCTGACGAGCTGAACGATGCTATTCAGTTTCTCTGCCCGCACTCCTATCTTAGAAACGGCCGCGAGTTCTTTAGAGAAATCGACCGATAAATCTTTTTCTTTTTTTGAAAGCATCTGCTTTAAGGTATCTGCAAAAAGCAAAATAGAAGACAGGGGCTGCGACATATCATGGGCTACCGCAGAACAAAGCTGAGAGACTTCCTGTTTGCTCCTGAACGCCTGATATTTCCCGTCAATCGTTTGTATTCTGTCTTTGAGCTGTCTTTCGCGGTCAAAAGAATTCTGCAGCTGTTGTGTACGTCTGCGAACCAAGAAAGTGATTCGGATGCTGTGGTAAATATAGAAAAGTGCCGCCAACAGACCAATGAAGAAATAGTTTTTATATTTCTCAAAAAATTCTTGCATCGTCTGTGAATTTAAATGCGCAAAAGGACCAATCTTCAAATCTCTGTATAGATTGTCAATCAACGTGAAGTCACTGGCTATTTTCCATTCGTAGCCTTTAGGCATCGTTTTATTCGCCTTTTCGAGTTCCGTGTAGATCTTGTTGACCGTTGTCACGTCCAGATGCGGCGGAATCAGAATGCTGAATCCCGGATACAAAGGTGTACTTGTCACGCACGCACTGTATGGATTCCTCTTTTCGTTGATTACACGCAAATGTTGTGTCGGGTCAGGCTCGCCTTTTGCTCTCTTATTTTCCGCAAAACAAGCATTGAGCACGATAGCATCCACTCGGCCTTCTTCCAATGCTTTCAAAACGAGCCTTGACATCATCTCCGAGATATAACGTCTTGCTGAAAAAATTATATGGATCGTATCCCTGGTCATGCAGCTCTTTGAGAACCGTCAGCTCGCCTCGGTACGCTCCCTGCTTATTCGTACCGAGAATCTTGCCTTTTAAATCCTTCAAAGAAAATATGCGGTCATCTTGCGCTAAAACATAAATCACGGAACCCATCACATGATCCGGATCGGGACTTAGCGGCGCAGTGGAAGTCAGCAAATCTCTGAGCCCTGAATGAATATTTCTGCGGTAGGCAGCAGCTCCGGCAATCACGAGATCAGCCTCTTTATGCGAAATCGCATGATCGAGCCCCCTCCAATCCGTCGAATAAGTCGAGACCTCTCTCGGATAAACAGCCTTCTGAATGGCGACAATTGTTTTCTCGCAAAACTCGGAACCTTTTTCATCTCCCGTAAAGTCAGCTCCGTAAATCTTGAAAGGTTCGGCTAGCACGTTTTGACAGGCAAAAATCAAGAAAACCGGCAAAAATCCATTAATGATTTTCTTCATTTCTTCCTCTCGTACAGACGCCTAAAAAAAGGCCCTGATCGAATGACCAGAGCCTGAAAATCAAGGAGAACTAAATTAAAAACCCCAAACTTACTACTTTGCTTGAGCTGCGTTTGATCCGGCAATTCTTCCGAATACCATCAAATCAGCTACAGCATTACCGCCTAAACGGTTTGCACCGTGAATACCGCCCGTGACTTCACCGGCAGCATAGAGTCCTGGAATAATTTCACCCTTAGCATTGACAGCGTGAGCTCCTGTGTCAATGTGGATACCGCCCATGGTGTGGTGGATGGTCGGAACTTTTCTGGCAACATACCATGGTCCTTCAACCATCGGTCTGTCATCAGTATGAGTTGCTTTGAAGCCGAATTTATCTTGTTCAACTTCGTGGCGTGCAACTTGGTTGTAAGACTCGATAGCTGCTTTCAATCTTGCCGGATCAACGTTGATGATCTTGGCTAATTCATCAAGATTTGCAGCTTTCTTGACGCGGCCCTGAGCAAGCATGTCTCTCATGGTGCGTCCGCTTAACAAGTCAATAGCGTTTTCGTCCGGGTATCTGAGCTTGTTCTGCACCAACCAGTATGTAGAACCCGGCTGTGCGAACACGGCTTTGGACAATACGTCTCTGGCTGCACCTTCGTTAACGAAACGGTCTCCGTTGGTGTTGATGAAGAGACGATTTCTACCGGAGGTCTTAATGTCGAGCATCAAGCCGGTTCCCGGAGATCCGTTCGGGTGTACCTGAATATCAGACAAGCCAATCAATTCTGCACCGGCTTTTTCTGCTAACTGAAGGCCTTGACCCTGAGCAGCAACACCAATGTTAGAACAGCCGATTTCTTTGCCGAGGTCAGCTTCTTTCCAAACACCTGTGTTGACTTTCTGACGGAATTCAACGTTGGAACCGAAGCCGCCTGTGGTAACGATAACGCCCTTATCAGCCACGGCTGTGACATCTTGACCTTTGTGTTTGGCCTTAACACCGACAACTCTGCCGTCTTTCATGATGAGTTCGGTAGCCGGAGTTTCCAAAAATACTTTGACTCTATCAGGACCGTACTTAGCCAATTGTTTTTTCCAAGGTGACGACATAGGTGTTGCCGCCGGCCGGATTTGGATAGTGGCTTCTTTGATACAGAGCACCGGTAGCTGCGCCGACTTTAGGATTGAACTTCAAGCCCATGCCTTCAAGCCACAAGAGAGCAGAAGGAGCATTGTCAGCAAGAACTTTAACCAGTTTCGGATCGCTGACGTTGTGGCCGCCCTTCATAGTTTGTTCGAAATGCTTCTGAGGATTGTCTTCGATTCCCAAAGCTTTCTGATACTTTGTTCCGGAGGCGTTCAATGCGCCGCCGCAGACGTTGGTGGAACCGCCCAAGAAGCCGAGTTTTTCGATGATGATAACCTTAGCACCGTGTTCCAAAGCGGAAACCGCGCTAGCTAAGCCAGCTCCGCCGCCTCCAACGATCACGACGTCAGCACGTTCTGTGACGGGAGCTTTGTTGGCGTCTGTTATACGCTTGTTGAAGTCACCTTTTTCAGCACCTGCTTGCTTTAAGCAATCCTTAATGGCGCCAAGGAGCTGGAAGCTTGTTACGGAAGCGCCGGAAACGATATCAATGTTTGTAGACTGGTTCTTGATAACGCTGTCTTCGAGTTTCTTGATGGCAACTTTACCGACGCCCGGACTTTCCAGGTCTTTAGTTGCGATGGAAGCAATTTTGCCGCCTTTGATGTCAACGGTCACTGTGATCGGCGCATTGTGGCCCGTAACCGTCTTAGTATATGTACCGTCTTTGACGGCTGCAGAACATGTTCCTGCTATTGCAAAGGCAGCTAAAACGGCCAATGTGATCTGTTTCATAACAAAACCTTTGATTTGAAGTTGATTAGAGAAATTGAGATGAGGTTTTTTTGGTGACCGGGCCTCTCCGGTTTTTAATTAAGGAACCTTAAGTTCTCTGAATTCGTGGCATTCGTCGCACAAGAGAACTGGTTTCTTATGACCGCGGTGACAGCTTGTACAATCCGGATTTTCAATGTGTGAGTCGTGCGGATTGATGTCATTCTTGTCGGTACGGGCTGCGACTTTGTCATAGCTTCCGTGGCAAACCAGACACTGCTGAGTGGCTACCGCTTTCGGAGGCATTGTGGTATGGCATGCTTCGCACTTACCGCCTCTTTCCATGTGGCGATCAGCGAGCATCTTATCAGCTGCAAAAGAAGTCGTAGCTGATAAAGCTAAAACTAAGATGGAAACAACGGTCTTTAACATGATAAATCTCGGGAGGAGTGCCGCTTGCGCGGCACTTGTTAGTTAAAAGAATTTATTGAAGAGCTTATTACCAGTTTTGTTCGCCGGCAGCTGTGCGTCCTGCAATTCTTCCGAATACGCATGCTTCGGAGTTGTTGGTAGCACCCTGGTAGATGTGGCCCCACATAGAACCTAATTCACCGGCGCTGTACAAACGTGGAATCGGGTTGCCGAACGGATCAAGAACCTGACCGAGTTTGTTTCTCTTCGGGCCGCCCTGAGTGTTCAGAATGGCTGGGTAGAGTTCAGCTGCGTAGTATGGGCCTTCACCGATTGGACGAGAAATGATCGGAGCTTCACGGCCTTCGAAAGCAACTTTGTCTTTCTTTTCAAGAGGACGTCCGAAGTCTTTATCGGCACCGGCTGTAATCTGTTCATTCCATCTCTTGACGGTTTCAACAAGGTTTTCAGCAGAAACGTTGTTCTTCTTCCCGTCTTTAGCCATGTAAATTCTTCTCCAACCCTTGTGAATGCTTAATTGTTCCCACTTTTTATAGAAGACAAATTTAACTTATATTTGATTTATATTATACTTAGTTTTTACTTTTGTGGTATAATTAATAAAAATTAGATTCTGGAGAGGATATGCCTACTATTGCTCTGCAGCACTACAAACGAGGATCGCACTATTACGCCAGCATCATCGAAACCTTTCGAGACCCGGTTACCCGTAAGAACTCTTCTCGGACTTTGGAAGCTTTAGGAGATATTTCTGAAAAAATGAAGGAGGATCCGAACTACCTTCAATCTTTAAAAGACAGAGTCACAGCTCTGCGCTCGGATGCCTCACGTGCAGAACAGCTCCAAGAGGCTGCGGTTCGGCGGATTGCGCCCGCGGTTTTTAATTCTTCGGCAGACGCCTCATCTCCTCGGCTCCATTACGGAATGGCGCCCATACGAAAAGTCTGGGAAAAGCTTGGATTAAACGCGTGGTTCCGTAAGGCCGGATACAACAGAAAACTTTCCTGGGATTTAGATTTAGCCGTGTTCTATCAAGTGGCCAGCCGTATTCTCAGTCCCTTGAGCCGGCGAGGAATGAGGCGTCAATGTCCCCGTCATTTGTTCAAGTTTGACTCTGTCTCACTGGATCATCACTACGAAGCTTTAGACATTCTGGCTGCTTCTAAACCGACTATTATCAAAAAACTTGATGAAGCCGTATGCAAAGAAATTTCGCGGGACTGTTCCTTAGTCTTTTATGACGTAACCACTTTTTACTTTGAGAGCTTTGAACCTGATTGTTTACGTGAAAGAGGCATGAGTAAAGAACACCGGACTCATGAGACACAGGTTCTGCTCGGTTTATTAATTGATCGTTGCGGCATTCCTCTCGACTATGAAATCTACCGCGGCAATACGGCAGAAGTTAAAACTTTAATGAAAGTTGTTGAGTCGTTCCGAGAAAAATGTCCGCAGGGCAAACCCATTGTTGTAGCCGACAGAGGACTCAACAGCAAAGACAATCTCTCCAAACTGATTAAAAACGACTGTGCTTTTATCGTGGCGCACAGTCTTCAGCGGCTCAGCAGCAAAGAGTTGGGAAGCTTGTTTAGCGAGGACGGCTGGAAATATAAATTTGATTCAGAAACAGGAGAGATGTCATGGAAGATGAAGACAATGGACTGTCCTGATGCGGTTAAGCAAGAAGAATCACAAGAAGCTGTTAAACCGCGTTTGATAGTGACTTGGTCGGCTAAGCGGTATGCCCATGACATGAAGGAATTAAATTTGCAATGGGAGCAAGCCAAAAAAATGGTAAGTGCCGGCACCGGCAGAATTGATGCCTCTTTTAAACGAGGCTCGAGACAATTTTTGAAAAGAGTAAAGCAGTCAGATCCAGATGAAAAGGCGCCGGAGGAGCGTTATGAATTAAACCGTGAGCTTTATGAACGAAAAATAAGGTTTGCAGGTTATTACGGTTTGATTACTTGCTGCGAAGACTTGAGTGATGAGGAGATTTACTCGAGACTAAGAGAATTATGGAAGATAGAGAACTGCTTCCGAGTAATGAAATCAGTACTGTGTACGAGACCGATTTATGTAAGAACAGAAGCACATATCCGAGGTCACTTTGTCGTTTGTGTTCTGGCACTGGCTTTGGAGAGGTTCATGGCATTTAAGCTGCGAGAGCAAGGCATAGAGTACTCTGCGGAGATGATGGTTGAACTGCTGATGTCTCCGACAGTCTCTCCGATTGAAGGGGTAAAAAACAAAGTGAAGCTGTACCTTAAAACAGGAGAACAAGAGCTGGAGAAACCGGAAAGCAGCTGCTCGAAGAGCGTGGATCTAAACCAAGAAGCGGAAAAAGTGATGGCTGTCTTTGGAGTTGAGCCGCTTCCAACACTCACCACCGTGGTTGATATTACGAAGCGTCTCGGAGTTAGATTGCCAATATAAGTGACTTTTGTCTGCTTCAAAAATTATATAACTCTCTGAATTAAGAGAGTTTTGTTTTATTTTTACAAGCTAAAGACGGGATTGGAAGATTGAGTCAGGCTGGATAACCTATACTCCGGGGATAAACATGGCTATTGTTGTTGCAGTTGAAATGTTTACGGAACCGGGAGAAAAAGTCATTATTCAGTCTCCCGTCTATTATCCATATTATGACTATGTTACCTACAAAGGAAGGCAGATTGCCTTCAATCCTTTATTAAACAAGGGTGGAAGATACGAGATGGATTTTGCTGAGCTCGAGAAAATTGCTTCACAAAAAGATACACGAATGCTAATTCTCTGCAGTCCGCATAATCCTGTTGGAAGATGTTGGGAAAAAGACGAACTGAAAATGGTTCATGAAATCTGTGAGAGGAACAACGTCAAAGTTGTTGTCGATGAGATACATTCAGACCTCATTCTTGGAGAAAGTAAATTTATTCCATATGCCACTATCTCCGAAAAAGCCGCAGACAATTGCATTATCTGTACTTCACCTTCGAAGAGTTTCAATTTGGCGGGACTTCTTGTGTCTGACATCATTATTCCGAATGAGAAGATTCGAAAAGAGTTTCGCTATCGGATGGCTCCTTACTACTTATGGCCCGGCAGTTTTGGTTCCGTTGCTCAGATTGCCGCATACAATGAAGGAGAAACTTGGCTCGAGGCTCTTCTAACATATCTGCATGGCAATGCTTTGTTTCTTGACAAGTTCTTGAAAGAAAATCTTCCAAAGGTTAAATACAGAGTTCCTGAAGCTACTTATTTGGCTTGGCTGGATTTCAGAGCTTATGGATTCTCAACGCAACAGTTAAAAACATTAATTCATCAAAAAGGAAAGGTTGCTACCGACGACGGTACGATGTTCGGACCAAATGGTGAAGGAGACGGCTTCCACAGGCTTAATTTTGCTTGTCCCAAAAGCTTATTGGAGAAAGCATTGAATCAAATTGCATATGCAATCAACTCTTCTGATTTGAAGCCTTGATTAGCTTGGCGGAAGGATTACTACAAACACTTCTCGCCAAATGTTCAGCCAATAACGGTTCTTCTGCTTCCTGAAGTTCACTACTTGAACTATTAGAACTTCTCAGGATTAGCCTTCGTCTTTAAACGGATTGAAGGCTAATTTCTTACTCTTTTAGATTGAGGAACTTTTTCTTACAGAAGCCTTTAGGTCATTTAGGCGCAATTTCTCGTCTTATCGGCAAGCCGTAATTTCCATCTTGATATCAAACGGTTTTCCAAAGTAAACCCAGGAAGTGACAAGTACATCCACACCGGTTGCTGCAGCTTCTGCAGCATTATCTGCGTTTATTCCGCCGGCCGCGTTGATGATGAGATTTGGAAAACGTTTCTTAGCTTCCGTGACGAACTTAGCCAATGTCGGAAAATCGAATCTTTCGCACTGAATAATATCGGCACCGTATTCTGCAAATCTCATTGCATCTGCGTAATTGTCAGCCTCTACAGCCAGCTTCTTTTCCGGCTCATGAATTTTGGTCCTCCGAAAATCCTCTTCAAAGTCTTGAGAAAACACCCGATGTTGATCAAAAATCAGAATCGATCCAGACAGGCCCGCTCGATGCACGATGGCTCCTCCGGCAAGCGCAGCACTTAGAGATATTTTCTTGGTTCCCGGAAAGTGTTTTCTCGTTACGGCAACCATAACATTAGGATTAACTTTTCTTGCGGCATCGACCATCGCTCGTGCACGGCCCGAAATGCCAGATGAGTATTCCATCACATTTTGAGCGGTTTTGTAGACTGCATGGATTTTGTCTGCTTTACCTGTGGCTTCCAGCACGACTTCTCTAGCTTTTCTGAATTCACCGTCTTCTGCCTGTAAAAAGACCTTCATTCCGGCCTTTTCTAAGAGACAAGCCGCAATCTCAACTCCACTTACGATGCCGTCTTTTTTCGGATAGCAGCGAAGACGGCCCGGTTCTTTTGATATCCCAAGAGACTCTGTGGTGCAGTCATTCAAAGGAATATCTTCAGTAAGCAGATTGTCGATAAAAGCATCGGAAAGATAAAACATTAAATAACCTCTTTAGATTGGACAAGGTACAAAGCGACATATATAAAACAGGCGAATCCGGCAAGAAGAAGGCAGAGAAAAGTCGCGGTTTCAAAGTCTCCTCTCGAAACGGAATTGAAGATTTCTAACGAAAGAGTGTTTGTTCGGTCGGAAATATTTCCTCCAAGCATCATCGTAATCCCTACTTCACCGGATGCTCGCGCAAGGCCGAGAAGAAGGCCTGCTGCAATGCTGTTACGGATGATCGGCAATGTGATGAAAAAGAAATACTTGAGAGGTGGGGCCCCGCAAAGTCGAGCTGCATCCTCGATTTCTTTCAGATTCACGCTCTTGAGAGCACTTTGGACCGGACGGATGAAAAGCGGGAGGCCGGCGATGAATGCTGCAAGCACAATTCCGGTTTGAGAAAAGATCAGTTTGATTCCGAATACGTCACTGAAGAACCCACCTAACGGACTTTGTGTACCGAGCACTAAAAGAAGCAGATAACCAAGCGCAATGGGCGGAAAAACCAACGGAAGCGTCACTAAGAATTCCACGGCTTTGACGATGCTGTGCCGGCTTCTGGCGAACCAGAAAGCCAAAGAGGTTCCCAAAAGCAGAAACAATACGAAACTGAATCCGCAAACTTTCAGTGTTAGGTAAATGGGAAAGGAGAGTTCTTCTGCGGTCATGTGACTTATTTATCGATGCCGTGTTTGACGAGGAGCTTCTTGGCTCCTTCAGAATTCAAAAAATTCAAAAATGCTTGAACATCTTTATCGTTTTCCTGGCCTTTTACAACTGCAGCAACCATTTCAATCGGTGCGTAACCTTGGGTAATTTCAACGCTTCCTCCGATTTTATCTTTTCCTTGTCTGGCGGCCGTGCGATTGAGGAAGCCTGCGTCTACCTCACCTTTGCTCACATAGGCCATGACTTGAGGAACAGAAGCGATCTGCATGGTTTTGTCTTTAAGAGATGGGACGTTTAAGCCGTCAAGATATTCTTTAGCTGCACGGCCGTATATAGCAGCTTTGGGATCGGGATAGGTAAAGGTCTTGACTTTGTCGGTGGTAAGGTCCTGCGGTCCTGTAATAGCGCTTCCTTTCTTCCAGATAAAAACAAGAGGAGTATTGCCAAGCTTTTGAAGCTTTGAGAATTGAACCGGAGATTTAATGCGTTTGAGAGTACCGAGATCAGAAATTACGATATTGACGCCGTTGCCAGCGGCAACCTGTGCCAACATCTGACCAATGTTGCCTCCGTAGTTTTCTACAGCTTTCTGACCAGTTGCCTGTTGGTAGGCCTTTGCAAGTTCTTTGCTCATTGGCATGTAACCTGCGCCGGTTGTGATGCTAACTTCTGCATAAGCACTGGTGCAAAGAAAGGCAGCTGCAATCATGAGTGGTTTAAATTTCATTTTGGTCTCCTAGATTCTGAAGTTTCTGGAAAATTTCTTCGGGCGAATCAATAGGTTCGATTTGCCCGGCATCGATAAAAAGTGATTCGTTTCCAACTTTTTTGGCCTCGTTGGGACTGTGGGTGATATAGAGGATAGGAATTCTGAGAACACATGGAATTCTTCCGATGTATTCCAGAAGTTCCTTTTTCCTGACGATGTCAAGGCTGCTTAGAGGTTCGTCAAGAATTAAAAGCTGTTCGCTAGCCAAAATAGCTCGCCCGAGAGAGACCCTTTGAGCCTCGCCTCCAGATAGCTCACCGAGCTTTCTTTTAAGAAGACTCCCAAGATCAAGTAGATCGACGAGTTCGTCAAACTTCACTATGGATTTTCTATTGCAGTGACTGAGAGGAAACCGCATATTTTCTTCTGCAGTGAAATGAGGAAAGAGCCGGGGGTTTTGAAACACCATTCCTATGCCTCTTTTTTCACACGGCAAGTTGATTCCTTTTTCAGAATCGAAAAAGATCCTACCCTCAACCTGAATGCGTCCTTTATCGGGGGAAGAAAGGCCGGAAATCAGAAGAGCAAGCGTGGATTTTCCTGCTCCGCTTTTTCCAACGACAGTTGTGACAGGTCGGGTCAGCGTCGCCTGAAAAGTGAACTTGTTGGTTCCGAGTGTCTTATCAATATCAAAAAAAATCATGCTCAGTTATCAAGCGGATAGTTTCCGATTTCTCCTGGGTTGTCGTTATTCTTGTTGAGAATAACGATTATAACTGAAGACATCGTCTTAACTGGAATAATTAATGAATTAAAAAGGAGGGATTTAGTTCGTTCTGTCTAATCATAGGAAACCCTTCTCAAAAGTACGTTCTGATGGAAAGTTAAGGCAAACTTGCAGAAGTCATCTTTTCTAAAGAGCTTTGCCGAGGTGGTAAATCTAGAGAAGAGGTGCACAGCTCCGTGCACCTATTTACGGGGAGGAGAAGCGGGAGGAGTCGAGAAAGAGCTCAAAGATCCAGCAGTAGATTTTCAGTAACAGGAGGTTTGGGCGCCGTTATCGAAAACTCCTTCAATCTGTAAGCTAAACCACCGTTTCTCTTAGTTCGCGTACGAATGGAACGAGAAAGGACTTCAATACTGCTGAAAATCCAACAAGATGTTTTTGCTCTGGTCACCGCCGTATAAAGAAGCTCTCTGGTTGCCAGTCCGATTGCTTGCGTGTTTTCCGCATTATCTCCTTCGATGAACGGCATAAATACACCAATATTGTCGTATCCGGAACCTTGAGACTGATGGACGGTGATACAGAAGCCAACGTCGTACTCTGGCAGCAGCTGAGCCTTCAAAATCTTTTTAGTATCGCCGATGTAAGCATTCCATTGCCCGGGAATTTCTTTATCTTCAAAAATAATTGCAATATCTCCGTTGGAAACTCCTAAGGAGAGGTCATTTTTTCTGACAATAATTACTTTCCCGGGATAAAACTCAGAAGAGTTATCCGGACAGTGCAGCCTTGAAAGCAGTAACTTTTGACAGTAATTATTAACTGCTTGAACGCTCATGGGGCCTTTTCTCACGGCGGCAATTGGCTTGAAAGAATTGAGCACATGCCATAAGTTTTCTAATTCTTTTTCTTCTGCACCGTTCTCAGATAAAAGAATATCTTGAACTGCTTCCGCATATCGGCCCATATTCTCTGCAATCCATTTTTCTGCCTCCGAAGTTAAGGCCGTTTTCGGGTTCAGCTTCAAGTCGGTGCTGAGAAAAATATCTTCGGTCGTGGCTGAACCTGCTTTGCCATTTTTCTGAATCAAAGGGCCGTGATTGTTTAGAAGACTAAGAATCTCAGAAATCTGGTTCTCCTCATCCGCGGTATTTTGGTTAATGAGCTTGGATAAAGATCCGATCCCGGAGCTTCCTTTAAATCGATGACTCTCTTTTAGCTCTGTCAGGATGCCTTTAAGAGCATTGTCGGGAGAAGAGATGTCGGCATACACCGCACCCGGTCCCACCGCAGCAAGCTGGTACATATCGCCAAGGACAATGACTCTGGTTTTCTTAGTATCGATAACATTGAATAAGTTGAATGCGATCTCACTGTCGATCATGGAAGCTTCATCGATGACGAGAATATCGCACTCTAAACAATGCGTCTCATCAGGACGCCTGCCTTCATCCGTAGGCGAGCTAAGCCACATATGGATGGTATTTGCCAGAAGCCGGTTATCTTTATAAGCTCGACCAACGTTCGGGAAAATCTTCGGCCTCTCAATTAAGCTTTCAATTAATCGGCTTTTTGCTTTACCGGTTGGTGCCGTAACATAAATTTTAGCTTCCGGCTGCCCCTCTAAGAGAGCTTCTAAAATTCGGACAACGGACGAGGTCTTGCCGGTGCCTGGACCTCCCGAAATGATGCTGAGATTATTGCTTAGAGCTTTTTGAATAGCCTGCAATTGTTCTTTATTAGGACGGTCATAAATGTCCTGGCTTTTAAAGTAGTCGGCAAGTTTTTTGGATTCTGGACGGATTTCGACCTTTCTGGAAGCCAATTGAATTAGCTTGCGTCCCAGAAGTGCTTCATGAAAGAAGTTGGTGTGTGAATAGAGTCTCGTCTGCTTTTTTTCACTTCTGTCTATAAGAAACGGGATGGCAGGAATACCAAAGTTTCGATGAGGATTTCCGCTGTAACCCGAAACGTTATATGCCAGACCGAAGTCCTCCATTATCTGGACACCGAGTTCTTTTTCCTGTGTAGGAGACAGGGCGACACATACGCCTCCTTTTTCTTCTTCCATTTTCCACAGCTGAAGGAACTTCTCTAAAGTGTCCTTCAAAAGTGTGGCGTCCTTAGACGGATTTTTTCTAACCGCAACTCGGTAAAGAGCGTTTTTAATGCCTTGAAGAGCAGCTTTTTCGGGTGTCCAATCATTCTGCATGGTTTCCTCCTTTGAGCTCGGTTTCGTATTTTTGAACTATTTCTTCGCTGTATCCGTTCCGCAGGATTTCATTCAAGCAGTCGAGTACTTCTTTTTTGGGTCTATCGAAGTAGATCCCTTGAGAAGGGTTAGATGCCTTGATGCCGCGTAAAAAGAAATAGGCGGCTCCTCCTATAAGGTCATATACATCATTGCGTTTAAATCGAGTCTCCAGGTATCGCTTAAGAACTACAAGATAAAGAAGATATTGAAGTTTGTAGTGCTTTTTATCCATCGCCTGATCAAGAAGCGATTTTGTGTAGTTAGACGGATTCTCGTCTAGGAAATTACTTTTCCAGTCGATAACCCAGAACTTACCTTTAGCGAAAAAGATAAGGTCAATCGCACCAATCAAATAACCATTAATCTGTTCATCACTTAAGTTCAGTCCGGAATATCGAGGATCCAAGCGGCGAAGAGTCTCTCCGAGCTGTTTTCCGGTAAGACGATGGCAGTCCTCCGAAATTGCCGGGTTAGATAAAATGAAGTCCATTTCAGCTATTTTCTTGTCCGGCTCTAACTGCGACAGACTAAAGTTTTCCAGCCCGGGAATTCCCTTGACGTTCATCACGTCGGTGATCATTTCGACTAAAGCCTCCGTATGGGCATCAACTGCAGGTTCTAGGCTCTCACCTTCATCTGTTGAAGAGGCTCCTGCTGAAACTTCTGTCTCAATCGCATTGGAAAGAAGACGATTTTTGACGAACGGAATTAAGACATCTTCACGTTCAGGATTGCTTATATCTGCTGTTCTGAAATCTAATTCTTCAAGCAAACGGTGCAGAAAATCTCCGTATGCAGCTGCCGAAAGTTTTGGGTTTTTAAAACGCAGATTATCTTGAGCCTCGATGACTTGAACTTCTTCTTCGATTTCATCTTTAGAAGGAAGTTCATCCATGACTGGAGATTCTTCAGGCAGAACCTCGATCCCTCTGGACAAGGCAGAGAAGCTTGTCCGGATCCATTCTGCCGAGAAAATGGGATACGCCTGACCGACTGATAGGTCTGAGGCAGTCAGTTCTTTCGTAAGTTCTTTAGATTGAAACTGCCGCGATGGCGAAGGTATCAAATCCGGACAGAGCCCGGTTGAGAAGTTTCTAATTAGGGAAGCGGAATAATCGTCCGGAATAATAAAGTCGTCGGAAAGATTTTTGGTTCCTTCTATTAATGCTTCTTTCACGGAAACATTGTTTTTTTCTAACTCTTCTCCAAGAGTTTTAAACAAAGTTTTAGGACCGAAATATTTATCCGGGTCAAAAGAGCCCGTCAAAGCCTGGAGGGTCGAGGACTTGGTGTAATTTCCGTGCAAACCTGGGAATGCTTCCTTTTCTCCTTTCAGCTTTGAGTATTTTGTGGTTTGTTTAAAAAACATGGGAAGAACCAACAAGGATGAGGCCCGAGTCATAGCAACGTAGAGCAACCGAACCCTTTCCATTTGTTCTTCCTGGTAGGCATAGCTTTGGCCGTTTAAATAAGAACGGATTTGGGTTGCCTCGGCTAAAAATTTTCGAACTTTAACGTCATTAACAATCTCATTTACCTCAGAAACTACGTTTTTTCCTGCCATAAAAACAGTTCTCGGAAGGATAACCACAGGATATTCAAGTCCTTTACTTTTGTGAATGGTCTCTATCCTGACGAGATCAGAGTCAGATTCTAGCCTTAATGTTTCTTGATCGACATCATCTGAGGCTTTTCGTTCGAGCCAACGCAATAGTCCTGAGACAGTTTTAATTTTTCTATTTTCTTCATGGAGAAGCTCAAGGATATGGCGATAGTTTGTTAATGCTCTTTGGCCGTTAATTTGAGGCAGCAGGCGTTCCTCAACTTCGAATTCTTTAAAAAGTTCTGTAAAAGCAGCGAGTACACCGTATTTTTTTGCTCTCTCATTGGCTTTTTCGATTCTTTCACGTGCAAGCAAACTTGCTTGGACATCTTCTTCAATAAGTTTTATAGAGTGGCCAAAGATTGGGGTTACTCGGGCTTTCGTCATTGCCGACAAGGATTTAGGGTTCTCCATTGCACTCAAAATAGCCGCAATGTCTTGGGCTTCTTGACTCTCTAGAACTCGTTCGTCGCTTTGAATAATAAAACGAATCTGACGCTTGGTTAACTCTTCCATGAGTCCGTCAGCATCCTTTCTTCTTCGAACCAAAATTGCGATGTCACTGGGTTTTAATTTACGCAGGCTGGATCCCACTCTTATATCTTTTTCCAACAGTGATTTGATTTTTTCGGCGAGAAAGAAATCTTCATACTTTTCTAATACATCGACGTTAGAAGGGTCAGGCTCTTGTGATGACCAGTGCCAAACTTCAAAAGAAGAAAGCGGAATAAGTTTCCCGTTGGACGTGCACTCGAAAAGAGGAAGTTTGGATGAGTTGAATTCAACATCTGTGTATTGAATTTTGCTGTTTAAGAAGCTGCCGATGCCCGAAGCTGAAGAATTAAGGCCGAAGAAAGTATTGATTGAGGCCACGAGACCCGGGGTAGAGCGGAAGTTTTTCTTCAGATAAAGGTGATTCTTGATGTCTTTCTTCGAATCCAAATAAGTGTCTAAATCGGCAGATCTGAAGCCGTAGATAGATTGTTTAGGATCGCCCACGAATACTACCGGGATTTGCCTTTCCGGAGCTTTTAGAAATAGTTCAGAGAAAATAGTGTACTGAAGAGGGTCCGTATCCTGGAACTCATCAATGAGGACGGCATCAAACTTCTCTCTTACAGCTTTAACGAATTCAGGATTATCAAGTCTAGCCTCCATTTCTACGAGGAGATCATCATAAGTGATGGTTCTAGCTGCTGCTTTAAGTTTTTTAAGAAGTGCAGGAGCTTCGTCTCTAAACTTTTCGAGATGTTGTTTAAAAGAAATAGTATTCTCAAAGATAATGGACTGCGAGGAGGGAGATCTCACTGACAAAGCTGAAACTCTCTCTAAAATCTTTGAAAACCCTGGGTATTTTAGGAAGCCAACTTGATCTACCTGACTTACGTTTTTAATTTCTTTCCTGACAAAAGTGTCAACCACTTCAGAGATAAGGCCGGAAGTATCTCCGATTTCCGCATCTGAGTCTGACCTGGAAGAGAAAGAGCAGTCTTTTACCATTCTTTGACAAAAGCTATGGATGGTAAAGATTGAAGCGTCTTCGATTTTGGATAAAGCTTCGGTCACGCTCTCTCGGATAGACTCCGGAGTAATTGCACCGGTTTGAACCCATAATTCAATTTGGCTTTTTAAGGTCTCATCTTCAAGTTTGTCTAATTCTTGCTTCCAACTGCTTTCATTTTGAAAGATTTCTAAGATATTCAGAAGAGCTTGCTGCAGACGGTTTCTTAGCTCGGAAGTTGCGTTTTTCGTAAACGTAACAATGAGAATTCTTTCAATATCAATTCTCTTCTCAACGATTAATCGGAGCAGAAGATGCATCAAAGAATAGGTTTTTCCGGTTCCGGCGCTAGCCTCAATCAGAATAGGCTCTGTAAGAGAAGTATGAATGGGATCAAAGACATTTAATGTTTTCATCTTCCTTCCTTCAAAATCTGAGATTCGATGACCTGTTGAAGTTCATCAATGTCTTCCTCAAGAGGGCGGCCAACGTCCGTTGCCGTTTTCTTGGAATTTTTGGAATTAGGAAATAGTTTCGCCCAAATAGGTTTTGAGCACGCGCAGGCCGCAGTATGATCAAATCCTGTCCATAAGAGAGTCTGTGTTTTTTCTTGTGTCAGTCCGAGAGAAAAACGTCTTGAAAGATCAAAGAGACGCACCATTTGCTTAACATCTTCTTTATTTTCTTCGAAAATTACATCTGGAAGGTGATCGAGAGCTAAAAGAAAATAGTCTTCCTGCGCTGCTTCTGTTCTCGGATCCGCGACTAAACTCATCACCATGGTTGGTTTCTTTGCAGCTGTCCAGATATTCGCACGAAGTTCCAGCCTGTCAGTTTGGCTGGCTGAAGAATTGTCATCAAAAATTACATATCTATTTTGGTGATCTGTATAGACCTCTAGAGGAGAATCCGTAACCTGCGTGATTCTGCAAGAAGGTTTATCAAATTTAAGGATAATTCCCTCGGTAACTGAAAAGAGTTTGAATTTTTTTATTTTTTCAAGTTTTTTGGCATGAACAAGTTCTGCATTGCTCCACGCATCGTTTGTACTTGAAAGACGAACATCTTTAATTCCGTTTAACGGATCTAATGAACGCTGACGAGTCAGTTCATCATCACTATAACCTTCTTCTAATTCTCTCAAGTACTTCCGCTTCCTTAGGGTAAGAGATAACGCGTCATTCGGGGCAAGCCAGGAAAATTCCTCTTCTTCTTGTCCCGAATAAATATCCAGCTTGTGTTTCTTCAACACATACTTATCTGGATTAGAGAGGAACTTAATAAGCTCGGAGGCCGATAAGCTCCCTTTATGAACGATAGATAGACCTAGACTGGTATCGGGAATAGGAGTTCCTCCGATAGCCGGAAGAGGTAAAGAGTAATTGGCGCTCCTTGCTTTCAAAATGGATTGGAGCATTGAGGAGTCTGGACTGAGCCAAGGGCGTGAAGAAGTCTTCTTAAAATTTTTTTCAGAGAAGGAATTCAGAGGAAGTTTGACTTCAACAGACTCCCATAGTTTTTTCGCTTTGTCCTTTCCGTTCTCTCCGGTGAGAGCGTTCGATAAGAAGTAGTTCTTGAAATTTTGAACAACGCTCGAAGGATTCGTCTCCGTCACCGGATCTGTTCCAACCGTATAAGAAATAACTAAATTCTTTCTCGCGGCTAAAAGAATATCCAAAAATCTTGCTTTATTGTCCTCTCGGCTGTCTCTGTCGGCTCTTCTCTTGAGCTGGTCTACTCCCATGAGGTCGAACTCTTGATGGGAAGAACTGCCCGGGAAACCGCTGTTTTCATCAAAGCCGCAAAGTGCGATAACTTTAAAAGGCAACCCTCTTAATTCCTGTACAGACGAGAAGGTAATGGAACCAGTGGGTTGAGCAAGACTTGGAGTGTTTCTCAGATGAGTTTCGATAACGTTCCAGATAACGGAAAAAGGAACTTTTGTCCCTTCCTCGAGGCCTTCCTGCATAGCGCCTGATAATCTTTGTAGACTGCTTCGGAAGCTGAGAATTTCCTGCGGGGTTTCATTTGTGACGAAATACTGATTCAGCCAACCGGAAATGATTTCATGCCATTCTTGAGGCGTCTTTAAACCGCCGTCCTTGAATAATTCTTTTCTTGTCTCTTCTAAAGATTCGGACAAAGCTACAATCGTTTTGAAGAGCTTGCCGCGACCATCTGTGACTAAGTCAAAACCGCCTTTCTCATCTCCAAATACAGGAAGAACATCTCCGAAAGTATTTTTCTCAATAGGGTTAATGAAATAGCCCATGGTCAGACGCTCGACGGCCTGATCTAATGTTCCGTCGGATGCATCCAGATTTAAATCTTTTAAATGCTCCTGAGATAAGCCGAAGCGGAATCCGGCTGCCTTGAGCCAGGTAGATAAAACGGAAATGTCTGAGAGAGAAAGATCCCATCTTTCTAAGTTAATCGGCAGTTCAAGCCATTCTTCTAAATCTGCAGCATTGAATCGGGAGTTTAATAATTTCCCAAACCCTAAGATAGCTGCCAGAGAGAGGTAAGTATCTGCAATGGAATTGCCGATAATCTTATAAGGCAGTCGAAGGTTGTTGGGCAATGCTCCCATTACAGCTTCAATAGCAGGTGTTGCCTTTTCAATGTCCGGAACAATAACGGCAATGTCGGAGAGGTTGAGCTTTTTCTCGCCGTCTTTATTTTCGGACGATAACCGATAATGAATCCAATCGATTACTCCTTCAATTTCTCGTGGAAAAGAGGGAGCTTTAAATACCTTTAAAGACTCATCAGAAGGATCTGCTTCTGTCGGCAGCTTTGAGGAGTCCATAAATAGAATGGAGTTCTGGAATTTGTGCAGATAACTGTCCTGCGGTTGCTGGAAATAGTAGGCCTGAACATCTTCGGAAGTGAAGAGTTTTAATTCGGGCGAGAGGGGATCAAATTTTTTGCTTAAGTCTTCGATTCTTGCCCGGTTTCGTTTAATCGCCGGTTTAGTCGGTTTAGGAACCTCTTGCTCCTCGATAGCATCCGTCTCAATGACTTCTCCGTTATCCACATTCAGGAAGCGATACAAACGATCGATCATCGCTCGGGTAGACGGACTGTTGGCAGTAAGAAACTTCTGAGCTTTTTCATCCCAATCCTCTTTGCTGCTCCAGTCGAACAGTTCTATCGGCATGGACTCAAACCAATACTCCGCACAAGGGTTCATTATGTAAAGCCAGAGCTGAGGAGCATTTTTGTCTTCCGCAAAAGCTTTCAAGAAAGGCAGAAGTATCGGAGGCAGAGAAAACGGCATGAAGAAATGAAGCGATTTCCCTTTGTCTTTCGGTTCGAAATGGAAGTGCTGCAGAGTATCTTTTATTTTTAACAGGTTGTGAAGATCTTTTGTCTTTCCAGCCTTGGCGACTCTCTCCCAGAGATTTTTCTGCCAGTAATAGTCAGGTTGTTCCTTCATGGCGAGGGCTTTGTCTGCGGGCAGAGGAAAAGACTTCTCATCAATCCAATTTAATAACCAGTCCATGCGGAATGAGCCATAGGTGGCATAAAGCCGGCTCATTTGATAACAAAATTCAATCAGATTAATGTTTCGGAGTTCAGGTTCGGCGTTACGGTGAAGAAAGGTCTCAAGCCGCGCATAGGAGGTCTCCGGAACTACTGCTTTTAATTCTTCAAAGAATTTTGGGTTTTTGAGGATATTCCAAATCTGCCAGTCCAACGAAGTGCCGATGGAGCCGGGACGGAAGGTTGCACCCATGAAAGGTTTCAGCCAATCAAAAATTGAGCAAAATCTGATTCCCGGAAGAATAGAAAATTTATCTGCAAGACTGCGAGCGAGTCTGTCTTCAATGGCCGACGAAGCCGGGATAATTTCAATTTTCTCGAATATGCGAGATGGATCTCCAGCCATTGCTTCTAAGTCTTGAAAGACGTTTTCTGCCAAAGCGGCTTCTAACCCTTCGTAAACATTGCAGTAAATCGTGTGAATCATAAAGAAACCTTTTTAACGAAAGGCCCCGGAATTCCGCAGGCTTCAGCCTGCGGATGGATAGGAGCTTAATTGTTTGTAGGACGTTTCTGCTTCTGAATGTATTTCTCAATGACTTGTGTCGAGGCTCCATCGCCCACAGAAATCACGCAGTAACTTCTCGTCCAAAACCTATGTTCCCATAGGTAGTGACGAATTTGTTGACTGAACTCTTGTCGGATTTTTTCTGGAGCAGACTGATTTTAGCGTCCTCACTAAATCTGAAATTCTTACTGAAGGAGAAATTTCCACCAATAAGTGAACGTGATCCGATTCCCCCGAAAATTCTCGTAGTTCAGCATTATAGTCTTGGTACATCTCTTTGAAGATTTCACCCATTCGTGTCAAAATGGACTCTGAAATCACCTTTCTTCTATAAGCAACGACGAAGACGAGATGAATTTTCAGATTGAAAACGCAATGTGCTGAAGAAGAGAAATCCATAATGCCTCAAAGAGTAGAACGAATCATTATCAACCGCAACCATCCCAACTGGGCGGCATGTGCTCGTTTATGCTCATTAGCCAAGAAGCTCGGCAATTGTGCTTCATATATCTTACGTCATCGTCTTTTCGATAAGAAAGCTCCGTATACCCGAGCAGAGCTTGATCGAGCATTGCGAGAACAATACCCTCAGGATTACCGAGCAATGCCTTCGGCAGCTTCAGCTCAAAGGCAAGGTCAGATTGTTGCCAAGCAGTTCAAGTCCTTTGCCAAAGCGTCTGCGGAGTATAAAAAGCATCCGGAGAAATTCTTAGGTAAACCAAAACTGCCTGGCTACCGAAACAAATATCGTACATTTTGCGTGGGAAGAAACGGCTATAAGATTGAGAACCATCGCCTGATTATTACGGGAGGCGATACAGTCGGCTTCAATCCGATAATAGTCAGGAGTTGTTCGAATCAGTCGTTCAACGCAAAAGCTACAGGCAGTTTAGCGGGAGACTTGAGGATTATCCCCAAAGGAAACAGTTTCGTTGTAGAACTGACCTATCAAATTAAGGAGAATGAGAGAACAGTCTCGTTGAATCGTCAAGAAGCAGTCTGTATTGATTTAGGCGTCAATAACTTCGCAGCTATCGTATCGACCAAACCTGGAACAAGACCGATTTTGGTTAAAGGCGGGTTTTTGAAAATGCTCAATCAAAGCTACAACAAGCGTGCAGCTCAACTACGATCCAAGGGACATTTGAAACATCTGGCATCAGTATCGTTCAAACGACAGAGGAGAATTGATGATGCCTTGCACAAGATCAGTCGAACTATTATCGATTTTTGCGTACAGCAAGAGGTCGGTCGTATCGTCATTGGGAAAAATAAATTTTGGAAGCAGTTGAGTAATATGGGTCGAAGAAATAATCAGAACTTCGTAAATCTTCCGCATTCCAAATTGATCGAACAGCTTATCTATAAAAGTCAGGAGTACGGAATAGAAGTCAGTGTAGTTTCTGAGAGTTACACATCCAAAGCAAGTGCTTTAGACTTTGACGATATACCGGATTATGAGAAGGGAGTGAAGAAAACTTTCAGTGGTAAACGTATCAAGCGAGGCTTATATCTGACTAAACAAGGGAAACAGATTAACGCAGATACGAATTCTGCGGCGAATATTGGACGCAAAGAACTCGGGGATGAGTGGCTGAAAACGTTGCTCGGACTCGATGAGGGTGTTTTTGTGAACACACCCACGGTGCTTCGAACTCCTTATGGGATGAGAAGATCGTTAGAAGCCGGAGCATGCTCCGGTGAAGCCGCAGACTTCAGTCTGCGGTAGTTCACAGACTTCTGTTGATGCTGAACCAAATAAGAAAAAAGCAGAGTCGTCAATCCGCAAAGATGAACGGACGATCTCTACTTTCTTTTTACGCCTTAATGCGTCAAAGTATGTCTGAAGAAAGACTTTAAGCCTTTAACGGAGGTACCTCAATGCAGGAAACAAAGGGATTCTCAGAGATGCAGTCCAGCTTATATCTCTCTCCTTTGATGAGAGTGTAGTAAAGACCGTCTTTTTCAAAGTTAAAGTCAGGGTTTACTTCAAAGCCGTTTTTCTTGGCATATTCGACAAATTCCTTGCGGCTTTCGTCTACGGTCATACCGGGACGAACATAAAGCCCGACTAAATAAATGTTGGTGAAGTAGTCGTTAGGTACATTCATGCGATCGTAAGCGGTGACGGCTTCGATGCTTTCTATCGTCATGAATTGCTGTCCGACCAAACTCGGTTCTTCAATTTTTTCTAACTGTCCGGCAAGAGCTTGGTAAGTCTGTCTCTTCGTTAAAACGATAATGGCGATACTGTTTTCTTCCTGCGGGTCATCGGAAATCATCGAGATGCGAGGGAAAACAGAGACCTTGCGTGTGCCGACGCAGAACAATCCGCAATGCTGAAGGAATTTGTCCGGAAAATCTGTTCGTGAAGAGTAGGCCGGATGCATGGTAATGGACGCCTGAGCAAAATTGTCAGGACAGAAATCGGCCTCTAAATCAGCAACATCATTCCATACTTGTCTGGCCTGTTCAACAAGCGTTGAGCGGTTGACCGAGAATGTATAAGGTTTATTTGCGTTCAACAGATTGTTGAGTTGGACGTCTTCGGAATTTGGATTAATGCTCATAAGTTGTCAAATAAATCAGAATAGGAACGAACGTTCTTAGTAAGGTTAAAGTGGCTGTATGCCTTTGCGGTTGCAATTCTTCCGCGAGGCGTGCGCTGCACAAAACCTTCCTTGATAAGGTATGGTTCTACCATATCTTGCAGTGTCTCGGAATCTTCTCCGACGGAAGATGCCAAGTTTTCAATGCCGACGGGACCGCCTTGGAACTTTTCAATAATGGACAGCAAGAACTGGCAATCCAGGCTGTCGAGCCCGATAGGGTCGACTTCCAGCATAGTGAGAGCTGCTTTAGCAATTTCTGCGGATAACTGACCGTTGTGGCGTACTTCCGAATAATCGCGGATGCGCCTGAGAAGTCGGTTGGCAATTCGCGGAGTTCCGCGGGAACGCTTCGCAATTTCAGCAGCGGCTTCTTCATTGGCCGGCATATTGAGAAGCTTCATGGAACGAAGAACAATGGAAGTCAGATCTCGCGCAGAATAGTACTGAAGCTGAGAGCGGATTCCAAAACGATCGTTTAGAGGCTTTGTCAGAGACCCGGCTCGTGTTGTGGCACCGACCAATGTGAAATGGGGAAGGTCGATTTTGATGGAGCGGGCCGCCGGCCCTCCCCGATCATGATATCGAGCTTGAAGTCTTCTAAAGCCGGATAAAGAATTTCTTCCACTACCGGAGAGAGTCTATGAATTTCGTCAATAAACAAGACGTCATGCGGCTCTAAGCTGGTCAGCATCGCCGCAAGGTCACCGGCCTTTTCCAGGACCGGCCCGAGGTTTGACGCAGATTCACACCTAATTCATTGGCAATAATATTGGAAAGTGTTGTTTTTCCTAAGCCCGGAGGGCCGAATAATAAAACGTGATCCAGGGCCTCCCCGCGGTTCTTTGCTGCAGTAATAAAAATTTCCAGCTGTTCGCGGATAGCGTCTTGCCCGACATAATCTTTTAAGCGTGTGGGACGTAAGGCTTTGTCGACAACGTCTTCCTTAGAAACTTTCTCAGAGGAAACGATTCTGTCTTTTTGTTCTGTCATGTTTTAACGAATCTATTTTGCAAGTTGGACAAGGGCCAGTCTGATGCCTTCAGAGGTGTCAACTCCTTCAGGCAGGTTCTTCAGGGCTGTTCTTGCTTCACGTTCGTTGAAGCCGAGGGCCGTTAAAGCAGAAAGAATATCGGCCTGAGAAGAAGTTAGAGCTGTAACCGGTCCGGATGCGATGATCTTGTCTTTTAACTCAAGAACAAGGCGCTCGGCAGTTTTCTTGCCGATGCCCGGAATCTTGGTCAGTAAGGCAGTTTCTCCATTGGTGATGGCATTTTCGAGATCGGCAACGGACATGGAGGAAAGCATGGCCAAAGCAGTGCGAGGGCCAATGCCGCTAACCTTTAACAGCTGAAGAAAAAGTGCTTTTTCAGCTTTGGTCAAGAAGCCAAACAGAAGCTGAGCATCTTCTCTGACAATGAAAGCTGTGTATAACTGGACATTTTCTCCGAGTTCAGGAAGATTGTAGAAAGTCGACATTGGAACATCGACTTGATAGCCCACGCCGCAACACTCCACAACCACTTCAGGAGGGTTCTTTTCTTTTAACTTACCATTCAACGATGCGATCAATTTATTTCAATCCTCCGACTAATTTGGTCCATTGTCCTCTGACACGTGAGGAACTCGATCCCTTTCTTGCAACTGCAGTGCCGCTGACACCAAGTTTCTTCTGTGCAGGAAGCATCCCAAGAATAATTTTGGTATTTGCATAGCAGATGGCTGCCGCAATAGCGTCTGCCTCATCTTCTGAAAATTTCTTATCCTCACAGCGCAGGAGACGAGCGACCATTTCCTGGATTTGTTGTTTTTCAGCGGCGCCGTAACCCGTAACTGATTTCTTGATTTCACGAGTACTGAATTCACGGCACTCTAAACCTTGAACAGCTGCAGCGCAGATGGCAGCTCCGCGGGCATGCGACAGCAGCATACTCGACTGAGCATTTGTATTCAAAAAAGTTTTTTCGATAGCGGAAACAGCAGGCCGATTTTTTTCAATTATCTCGGCTAACCCTTTATAGATGTAGGCCAAACGCTCATAAAGTTCGCCCTTCGGGACGTTAAGTACGCCGGAGTCTACTAAGGTTATCTTCCGGGCAGATAGGCAATCACACCGTAACCGGTGTGATTCAAGCCAGGGTCAATCCCCAGAATTTTAAGAGCCTGCGTTTCCAAGCTTAGAAGCCTCCCATACCTGGGAAACGTCCGCCGAAACTCTTAAAGGCGCGCATCATCTTAGCCATGCCGCCTTTTTTCATCATTTTCATCATGTCGCGGCTTTGTTCAAATTGTTTCAGCAGCTTGTTGACTTCCTGCACACTAACACCGGCACCTGCGGCAATTCTTCTCTTTCTGCTGGCCTTGATGATTTCAGGCTTGCGTCTTTCCTTCGGCGTCATTGAGTTGATGATGCCTTCGGTACGAGAAACCATCTTATTAGCTTGCGCATCATCAATGGAACCGGCAGCTTGAGCGAATTGAGCCGGAAGCTTTTCGATAAGAGAACTGAAGCTTCCGAGATTTTTAACCTGTGCGATTTGTTCTTTGAAATCTTCCAAGTCGAAGGCATCGCCTTTTTTGATCTTCTCAGCAAATTTCTGAGCCTTTTGGACATCGACAGCATTCTTAACGTCTTCAACCAACGAGACAATGTCGCCCATGCCGAGGATTCTGCCGGCCATCGCTTCTGGCTCGAATCTTTGGAAGCCTGTGAGTTTTTCACCGACACCGATAAACTTAATAGGCTTGCCTGTGACAAATCGGACGGAAAGGGCAGCGCCGCCCCTGGAATCGCCGTCCACCTTGGTTAAGATGATGCCGGTTAACGGTAGCTTTTCACCGAAGGCTTTGGCAGTATTAATGGCGTCCTGGCCGACCATCGCATCGACTACGAACAAGGTTTCGATCGGGTGAAGATTTTTCTCCAGCTCAGAGACTTCGTTCATCATCTGTTCATCGATGGCTAAACGGCCGGCCGTATCGACGATCAGAACATCGTAGAAGTGGCGTTTGGCGTAGTCCAAAGCTCTTTCTGCAATATCTAACGGCTTTTCATTCGGCTGGCTCGGGAAGAAATCAATGTCCGCCTGAGCAGAAACCGTCTTTAACTGTTCAATAGCGGCTGGGCGGTAGACGTCGGTGGAAACCGCTAATACTTTCTTTTTCTTTTCTTTGACGAGCCAGCGGCCGAGTTTACCTGCCGTTGTTGTTTTACCGGCACCCTGTAAGCCGGCCAATAAAAGTACGGCAGGAGGCTGAGTGGCAAGATTAAGTTCTCTTTGCTGCGGAGTGTCGCTGCCCCCGATAACTTCAGTAAGTTCTTTATGAACGATGCCGACTAAAGCCTGCCCCGGAGTTAAAGAACCTACGACTTCTTCTCCCAGCGCTTTTTCCTTAATACGCTTAATGAGATCTCGAACGACCGGGATGGCGACATCTGCTTCAAGCAGGGCAATTCGAACTTCCCGGAGCATTTCTTGGGTGTTGGACTCCGTAATGCGGGCCTGGCCTGTGATGGTCTTAACAACTTTGCTAAGTCTTTGTGTCAGTGAATCGAGCATGAATTTAATTCTAATTAAATGGTTACGCCTTACAATACAGTCATCAAATAATAAGAGACATATAGATGACAATTTATGCCATATTTTACGTGCTTGCAGCTGTTTTGTATTTAGCGGCAGCCTTTGGTATTTACAAAAGTTTTCAAGCAGAAACTCCTGAAAATACCTTTTGGATTCGGCCGGTTATTGTAGGCGGATTGATGATTCAGGCTTTTCTCATTTACGAAGCTTTGTTTACTCACGGTACTCCTCATTTCGGCCTGGCTTTAGCGCTTTCTATCACTCTCTTTACATGCACGCTGATCCTACTTATTGAGACCTTGTTCTCAAAGATTTCAGCGATGTTGATTTTCATTCTCCCGCTTGCCGCGGTTTCAATGGTGCTTCCTATCATTCTTCCTGGAACACCCTTAGGCCGGAAACTGCCAGTTTCTCTTTCCGCATGCACCTACTGTTGGCTATTTTGGCTTACAGCTTGATGACAATGGCATTGGTTCAAGCTCTTTTGCTGGTTTCGGCTCATAACTTGCTTCATCAAAAGAAGCTCAGTGATGAACCGGAAGACGGAAAAGTCAGCCTTTTCGAAAGAATGCCTAGCGTCATTGAGATGGAAAAAATTCTTTTTCGTTTGATATGGGCCGGTTTTATTGCCTTAACTATTGCTATTCTTTTCGGACTGGTTTTTTCAGAGGAGCTTTTCGGACAGGCTTTCCGCCTTGATCACAAGACAATTGTGACCATCATGGCGTGGATGATTTTCGGTATTCTCCTGTTAGGACACCACTTCTTGGGATGGAGAGGCCGTTTTGCGGCCAGATGGACCGTTATTGGGTTCACGCTTCTCATGCTCTCCTACTTCGGTGTTAGATTTGTGCAGGAAGTGATTCAGTAAGAAGGTGTTATGGGAAGAATTCTATTTTTCGTAGTTATCGCATCCGCCCTTTATTTCGGCTGGAGAATGTGGAGAGTCAAGCAGATTCAAGAGAACCCTCAGAAAGACAGAACCCCTCATCCCATCACGAAGACTCCGGGTCACAAAATGGTTCAGTGCGACCATTGCGGGTTGTATTTGGATGAAGCCGAGGCTATTCGTAAGGATGGTCATTATTACTGCTGCAAGCAGCATATGATTGCTGGACCGAAGAATAATGAAAATTAGTCCTTCAGGCTGGTGCGATTCTGCGCAAGTTCTTCCGTCGCCATTTTTCAATGAAAGACCGGAGGAGCAGTCTATCGACTTGGTCGTTATTCACAACATCAGTTTGCCCGCTGGAAAGTTCGGTACGGGCGATGTAGACGCTCTTTTTATGGGATGTCTGGACTGTCAAAAAGATCCTTCCTACGAAGACTTGAAAGATCTCAAAGTGTCATCTCACTTCTTTATTTCAAGAACCGGAGAACTCAAGCAATACGTTTCTTGCAAGGAGCGGGCTTGGCATGCCGGAGTATCTTGTTTTCAAGGCAGAGAAAACTGCAATGACTTTTCCATCGGTATCGAGTTGGAAGGAACGGATAACACCAAGTTTGAAAGTGTTCAATATGAAAGGCTGGCAGCATTGCTGGATGCAATTGCAGATGTATATCCTATTAAAGCTGTTGCAGGTCACAGCGATATAGCCCCGAACCGAAAAACTGATCCGGGTCCTTGTTTTAGTTGGCTGCGTCTGATACGGCTTTGTGAAAATGGCAGAATAATCTCCTTTCCGTATGTGAAGTAAAAGAATTCTTTGAGAGTATTCGTCGATGCTCAAAGAGTTAAAACTGTAATAACATTGTGGGAAGGAGAGGAGGTTAGGTTAGAGATGTTTAGTTTATTTTTATTTACGCTTAAATTAGTTTGCTCCGCATTTGGATGTTTGCTACTTTTACGCGCATACATGCGTTTTATGTGTACACCGTCTAACGATCCTTTGTACGCATTTTGCTATTCCTTAACCGAGTGGGCAGTTAGATCCGCTTCAACTTTCATCAAACGAAGAGGTAACATTGACTGGCCGTCAATTTTTGTTTGCTACCTCGTTGCCGTCCTCTACCAATTCTTCCATTGGCTTGTAGGAAGCGGCTCCTTCGGTATCTTTCCCTTTATCTTGGGCTCGGCAGTACTCGTTGTTTATTGGGCAATTGAGCTGGCCATGTGGATTGCTTTGGCTTTCTGCATTTTCTCTTGGGTGAATCCCTCCGGGCAGATTTACAGAGTCACAAGTTTCTTGTCTTATCCGTTCTTGGCTCCCTTCAAGAAATTTATTCCGAACTGGCGCAACCTCGACTTATCGGCTATTGTGTTTTTCATTTTGGCAAATATTGCCTTAGCTGTATTAGCTCCGTTAACTTAACCTTTCTTCATTCGCTAGGAACAAAAAATATTCCTTTCCAAAAAGGAAGATTTTTTGTTGGAAAAAATAGAACTGAATAAACTATTCCCATAGCCTTTAGGAAGAATATTGTGGCAAACGCGGAAAAGAAATCAGTGTTTCTGATGCTGGAATGCGCCGTCGGGGATGCCTCGGGTATTTTTGAAGAAAAATCTAACAAAGGAATTTTCTCAAAAATAAAAAGCTCAAACCGAAATTTGAGCTTTTAATTTGGCTCCCCGAGTTGGACTTGAACCAACGACCTGCGGATTAACAGTCCGTCGCTCTACCGACTGAGCTATCGGGGAATGGAAATTTTTCAATTTTTAATCTTTGGCTCCCCGAGTTGGACTTGAACCAACGACCTGCGGATTAACAGTCCGTCGCTCTACCGACTGAGCTATCGGGGAATCAATGAGAACGTAACTATATACGAGTTTTTTTCTCAGTGCAAATCAAAAATAAGAAAAAATTTGTTTTTTCTACAAAGATGTCCTTTTTTTACAACACTTCTTTAATAGCCTTTGCAGTGTAGGCAACATTGGCCTTATTCAAAGAAGCCACGCAGATGCGACCGGACTTGACGGCATAAACGCCGAATTCATCTTTAAGTCTTTGAACTTGTTCAGGTGTCAAACGCGAGAAGGAGAACATACCGTGCTGATCTTCAATAAACGAGAAGTCAACCTTTGCTCCTTCTTTCTTGAGTGCTTCAGCCAGGAGGTGACGCATTTCTTTAATGCGTTCGCGCATCCCTTTTAAATCTTCATGCCACTGCTGAAGAAGTACCGGGTCGTTAAGGACGGCAGAAACAATCTTGGCGCCGTGAGCAGGCGGATTAGAGTAGTTCGCACGAATGACGGACTTCAGTTTGGAGTTAACCCTCTTAGCTTCTTCTTCGGATTTGCAAACGACTGTGAGAGCGCCGATTCTTTCCCCGTACAGAGAGAAGGATTTAGAGAAGGAGTTGGAGACGAAGAAAGGAATGCCTGAATCAGCGAACTGTCTGATGGAGCCGGCGTCTTCGTTAAGTCCTGCACCAAAGCCTTGGTAGGCGATGTCTAAGAACGGAATGAGGCCTTTGTCGCGGCAAACTTCAACGACTTGTGCCCATTGTTCTTGGGTTAAATCAACACCGGTCGGGTTGTGACAGCAAGCATGAAGAATAACAACAGTATCTTTCTTTAAGCCTTTGAGACATTCGAGCATGGCAGGGAAGTCGATTTCACCTGTCTTTTTATCATAATAAGGATAAGAACCTACTTTGAAACCGGCGGATTCAAAGATGGCAACGTGGTTTTGCCAAGTTGGGGCACTGACGACAGCTTCGGGATTCTTAAGGACTGTCGCCAAGAAGTCGGCGCCGACTTTAAGAGCACCTGTTCCGCCTAAAGACTGAACGGTGGCAGCACGTTTAGTCTTAACAACTTCAGAATCCGGCCCGAAGATTAATTTCTGAACGCCTGAAGTAAAGGCAGGTATACCGGAAATCGGTAAATAAGTATGAGGTGCACCTGCTTCAGCAAGTTTTTTTTCAGTCTGCTCAACTACCTTAAGTAAAGGAACCTTTCCTTCCTCTGTGCAGTAGACGCCAATACTTAAATTAACCTTTTCCTTACGAGGGTCAGTTTTGAACGCTTCGTTTAATCCCAGAATAGGATCGTCCGGAGCCATTTCAACGACATCAAAAACAGAGGTACTCATCGTTTTTCCTTAAAAAGTTACTAATTGTGAAGATTTGAAACTTAACTTTATAAGACTAATCCAAAATTTGTAAGGAAATCCGATTCAGGAGAGCTTTTTTGTAGCTCAAAGGAGCGTTGACATGTAGAGATTTTCTTGATTGAAAAGAAAGGTCAAATTCCTCAGCGGTAGAGAGAGAAAATACGTGTGACCACAAAAGCAACAGGGGTTATTGTAACCAAACCCAAATTGAGAAAATTTATTGACAAATATCTCAGAGATATATAGACTTCTCTACGTCTGTTAAGACAATCTTAATTTTATTAGGAGTGCTGCTATGTGCAGCTTCAACATCGGCAAGTGCCTATTCAACATAGGCATGCGCCGCACTCGTCATCTGACGCAGTTTTCAATGCGCGATTGCTTTTCCTTCGATAAATTCAGCGGCACGGGCCGCTAGTCCTCTGCTCCAGCGGCTTTTAGCCCTCCTGGATCCTAACCATTTCCGGTTAAGTTCAAGTTTGTGATTCTCTATGTCTCTCAGTGGGAAGAGATTGGTCGACTATTGCCGTTCATAAACTTGGCACAAAATTCGCTTAAAAATTTTTTGATGGAGTTATTACTTTAAGTAATAAAACCAGAGGACACTATTATGCATAAAATGAAAATTGCTGCTTCCCAGAAAATTAAAGACATGCTTCAAGTTGAACGCGAAGTTGTAGATCTTGTTACAGCTGATTTAACTGAAGTTTCTGCAGTAGTTATTAGCCTTGACGACTACCGTAACGGTAAATTGAAGAGAGTTGATGCAACTGCATTCGGTCTTCCAATTTTCTTAATGATGGATTCCGATCAGGAAACACCTAAAGAATTGATCGGCCGTATCGTTGGTGTTATCAATGACGACCCAACAAACCGCCGTCTCTATGGCCGTCAAATCGACGAAGCTGCTAGAGGATATGAAAGCAAAGTTCTTCCTCCGTTCTTTGGGGCTCTTACACACTATGTAAGACAGGGTAAAGCACAATTTGACTGCCCGGGACACCAAGGCGGTTCTTATTTCCGCCGTCATCCGGCAGGCCGCGCTTTTTATGACTTCTTCGGTGAAGAAATTTTCCGTTCCGACCTCTGCAACGCGGACGTTTCCATGGGAGACCTTTTGATTCACGAAGGCGCTCCATGCGAATCTCAAAAAGCAGCTGCCAAGATTTACAACGCTGATAAGACTTATTTCGTTTTGAACGGTACATCCGCTTCTAATAAGGTTGTGCTGAATGCTTGTTTAACACCGGGAGACTTGGTTCTTTACGATAGAAATAACCACAAGTCCATTAACCACGGTGCTCTTCTTCAGGCTGGTGCAACACCGATTTATTTGGAAACTGCACGCAATCCGTATGGATTTATTGGCGGTATTGATGAAAAATGCTTTGACGAAGCTTACTTAAGAAAGCTGGTTGCCGAAAAAGTTCCTGAAAAAGCAAATGCTAAGAGACCGTTTAGACTTGCCGTTATTCAGCTCGGTACTTATGACGGAACTATTTACAACGCCCGTCAAGTAGTTGACAAGATCGGCCATCTCTGTGATTACATTCTGTTCGATTCCGCATGGGTTGGTTACGAACAGTTTATTCCAATGATGAGAGATTGCTCTCCATTGCTTTTGGATTTGGGACCAGAAGACCCAGGCATCTTCGTTACTCAGTCTGTTCATAAGCAACAAGCAGGTTTTTCACAGACTTCTCAGATTCACAAGAAAGACTCTCATATCAAGGGCCAAGACAGATACATTCCTCATAAAGTCGTTAACAACGCCTTTATGATGCACGCTTCTACAAGCCCGTTCTATCCTCTTTTTGCCGCTCTTGACGTCAATGCCAAGATGCAGGAAGGTGAAGCAGGAAGAAGATTGTGGGCCGATTGCGTCAGAACAACTATTGAAGCTCGCAAACTTCTATTGGCAACTTGCCACTACATCAAGCCGTTTATTCCTACAAAGGTTAACGGAACTCCATGGCAGGATTATCCGACAGAACAGATTGCTACAGATCTGAACTTCTTCAAGTTTGGTCCGGTGAAAAATGGCATGCCTTCGAAGGATACGGTCAGGATCAATACATGGTCGATCCATGCAAGTTCTTACTCACAACTCCGGGTATCAATCCTGAAACAGGTGAATACGAAGAGTTCGGCGTTCCGGCAACTATTTTGGCCAACTACTTGCGCGAAAACGGTATCATTCCTGAAAAGAACGATTTGAATTCCATTTTGTTCTTGATGACTCCTGCCGAAGACAAAGAAAAGATGGACCATCTGGTTACACAGATTGCCCGCTTCGAAAGATTGCTTGACGAAAATGCAGCTCTTGAAGATGTTCTGCCAAGTGTTTACAAGGCCAATGAAGAACGTTACAAGGGCTATACAATCAGACAGCTCTGCCAAGAAATGCACGATTTCTACAAAGAGAGAAACATTAAGGAAATTCAAAAGCAAATGTTCCGCTTTGATTATTTCCCGAAATCTGTTGTTAATCCGCAAGAAGCTCACTTTGCCTTCCTTCGCGGCCAAACTGATCTCATTCAATGGAGCAGGCAGAAGGCAGAGTCGCTGCTGAAGGAGCTCTTCCTTATCCACCGGGAGTTCTTTGCTGCTTCCCGGGCGAAGTTTGGGGTGGTCCGGTTCTGCAGTACTTCTTAGCATGGGAAGAAGCTATTAACCGTATGCCTGGATTCGCTCCGGAGCTGCAGGTGTATACCTCAAGAACGAAGACGGCAAGAAGAGAGTTTATTGCTACGTCCTCAAAGAAGAGGTTGCAAAACGCTTGTCTCAGCCTAAAGCGTAATTTCTTCCAACGTCCGGAGCCGGGAGGCTCCGGGGATCAACTTACTTATTCGGATAAAAAATATCATGTCTGAAAATCGTGCAAAGATGTCCGTCACGCAGTTGACACTGCTTACTGCTATTAATATGATGGGCTCCGGTATTGTTATGCTTCCTACAAAGTTGGCAGAAGTGGGAACTATCTCAATCCTCTCTTGGTTAATTACCGCTTTAGGTTCTTTGTGCTTGGCTTATGCATTTGCTAAGTGCGGTATGTTCAGTAAACGTCCAGGTATGGCGGCTATACAGAATACGCATTCGGTAAGGCCGGTAACTTCATGGCAAACTACACTTACGGTGTATCTTTGCTGTTTGCTAATATCGCTATTGCTATTACATGTGTCGGTTATGGCGCTGAATTCTTGGAAATGGAACTAAGCCCGGTAGCCGTGTGTATTTCTACAATCGTTGTGCTTTGGCTTTGCACAGTAGCAAACTTTGCCGGTGCCTCTATTACCGGTAAATTCAGCTCGGTTGCTGTTTGGTGCGCCATCCTCCGGTTCTTTGCTTGTCCGTTATCGGCTGGTTCTGGTTCAGCCCGACAATGTACATCGAAGCTTGGAACCCTCATAACGAACCGTTCTTTAGCGCTGTCGGTGCTTCGATTTCCATGACTTTGTGGGCCTTCCTTGGATTGGAAAGCGCTTGTGCAAACTCTGACGCCGTTGACAATCCTGAAAAGAATGTTCCAATCGCAGTATTGGCTGCTACGATTGGTGTGGCAATCATATACATTGTTTCCACCAACATCATCGCCGTATTGTTCCTAACGCAGAACTCGTGAAATCTAATGCTCCGTTCGGTTTGACATTTACCATGATGTTCAACTCCACAATCGGTAAGATCGTCATGTTCATGCTGGTTCTGTCTTGTGCGGGTTCTACTCTTGGCTGGCAGTTCACAATTGCTAAAGTATTCCAGCAGTCTGCTGTTGACGGTTTCTTCCGAAAGCCTTTGCTAAAGTTAACAAATGGGAAGCTCCGGTTCTCGGTATGCTGATTATTGTTGCAGTTCAAACAGGTTTCTGCTTCATGACAATCAGCCCTGAATTGTTCAAGCAGTTCAACAGACTCGTCGACCTTGCTGTTGTGACAAACATCATGCCTTACATCCTGTCTATGGCAGCTCTGCGGTTATCATGAAGGCAGCTCATGTTGAAGTCACAAAAGCTAAAGTGTATGTCTTTATCGGTTCGTAGGTGCGGTTTACAGTTTCTACGCTTTGTTCTCCACCGGCATCAACGAAGTTTTCTGGGGTTCTTTAGCTACATTCCTCGGTTGGACTCTCTGGGGCTTTATCGCACCGAAGTTCAGTAAAAATGAAGCTTAATAAATCTAACATAGATAGCAATTCTCTAGGGTACGTGAAGGCGCCGTAAGGCGGTCTTTGTGTCATTGCCTGTTTTGAAGTTGATTTCACTATAGAAATAAGAATGGTTGAGAAGGATGAGCCGTCTCAGTTG